>Ga0105241_10001236_pt1 | contig 19501 bp, 13 predicted proteins | sample KBSC64metaG_FD_80422 | JGI IMG/M metagenome (GOLD analysis project Ga0105241, IMG submission 80422) | Corn rhizosphere microbial communities from Kellogg Biological Station, Michigan, USA - KBS C6-4 metaG | ecosystem: Host-associated > Plants > Roots > Rhizosphere > Soil | place: Michigan, USA... | reverse complement strand
GCTTGCTACCCCCCGCCTTCGCCAGGAGGCGTTCGGCATGTATGTACACGCCGCCGCCCGATTCAAGGGCAAAGGCCAGTGCAACAGCCCAAGGAGGAAGCAGCCATGAACACCACCGCCGCAGCCGTCAACAAGTCCACCGCCAACGCCAACAAGCAGCAGACCGCGAAAGAAGTATCGCGGCCAACGTCCAAGCCCTGATTGAGCAGTTGGAGCAGGGACACTCCGAAGCTCTCACAGCCTACCTCACCGCAATGGGACGATTTCACAATTACAGCTTTGGCAACATTCTGGAAATTGCACGGCAGAAGCCGGACGCAACCCGCGTTGCTGGCCTTTATGCGTGGAATCAGCTTGGACGCAAGGTCAAGAAAGGCGAGCGCGGCATCCGCATTCTCGCTCCCATGATCGGGATTCGCCGCAAGAAAGACGAGGAAGCCGAGAAGGACATCCGCACTCAGAATCAGGCCGTTTTGGTTGGATTCCGCGCCGCCTATGTCTTTGAAAGATTATCTCGTGATTTGCGGCCGAGATTTCACGCACGAAGGTGAAGCCGCCACACACCTCAGGCCACCCCCGGCGACAGCAGCCATATCATCGCTCAATGTGGCTGCCCTGTACAACGATTGTGTGTGGACTGGCCACGAACTATTCGAAAATCTGAAAACTGTCGTCAAAATCGGGTGAAGCCTGATCACAAGCGTTGGAAATGCAGTCCAATTTATCCAATTGGAAATTGCAAGGCCTCCTAGAACTTTGGATCAAAAACCACGTAATGATCGGTACCGGAGATAAAGACACGCTGAAACAGCAGTGTCGGCAACAGACCGTCTTCCTCCAGCCTTGGAATATTCTTCGCAAAACTCACTGGCGTCACGAACGGTACATCGCTCATAGTGCGTTTGCCAATCCGCAGCTCCTGCGCCGGCAGCGCGGCAAATGCCTTTTGTGCCTGGGTCAGCCTGCCTTGTCGCGGCGAGGCGAGGTTCAGCAAAGGAAATGCCTCTTCTTCGCTGCGTGCGTACAGAAGCGGGCCGTCAACTCCGGAATCCACTTGAAGAAGGATCGGACGGGATCCGGCTCCCGAGAGATGCGTCGCGATCACCAGCCGTTCCATAAATGGCAATTCGCTCTCTGGATGTGGCCTCACCAGCGGAATGCGCTCACCGTGCACTCTGTCCTGCATAGCCGTGGTCGAGTCGAGACAGAGCAATTTGTGCGCATAGTCGATCATCAGGTCGAAGTGAGAGAGAAAGTTCTCGCCAAGAATTCCTCGGATGCGTCCATCCGCGGCCCGAATCGCGCCAAGATCCTGCACTAAGGCAAGTGGCCTTTCAAGTCGGTGGGAACCGGCCTCCAGCGTGTCCAGAACGGTCATTGAGCCGCGGGCGAAGCCGGCAACCGAGATGATGCCGACCGATCCCTGAAGTCTGAGCTGGAGTTGGGAGGCCAGATCTGGATCGATCATCGTGACCTGGCTGCCCGTGTCCACCACAAAGTCAAACGGCCCCTCCTGGTTGATCCTCACCTGAATCACGATCAGGGCGCGTGCGACAAAGCGCGGGGTTATACTGGCAGCACTTCCCGGGCAACGAGTTTCCGCTGGAAGGGCGGGGACCATGGTTGCCGCAAGAACGAAGGATGTGAACCACTTCAAGCTTGACATTGCGCGGGCTCCTCGCCGGTCTGGCTAAAGGAACTCTGGGCGCATGGCTCTACATGGTCTTGATGGCTTTCTGATCAATTCCTGAACTCAGTGGAAGAGGTCGTGAATGCGGATGAGGAACTCACCATGGGGAATAGGCCCTTTGTTTTCCGGTTCACGGACTTTGAGGTGCGCGAGCGCGAGTTCGGTCTCATTAAGGATGGCGAGGTGCTTCCGGTGGAGCCGAAAGCATTTCGAGTGCTCTTGTTCTTGCTGCGCAACCCTCAAAAGCTGATCACCAAGGACGAGTTGCTGAACGCGGTCTGGGGCGACACGGTCGTCTCTGAAAATTCGCTGGCGCGGAGTATTGCCTTGCTACGGCGGTTGCTGGGCGATGATCCGCGCGATCCACGATTCATCGCCACTGTTCCTACGGTTGGTTATCGGTTTCTTTGCCCCGTAGATATGTCGGAGGAATCCCTGATTGGGCAGTCACCACCCGATCTACTGCAGACGGTCAAAGGAACGGCAGAAGAAGAAGTCAAAGAAAGCCCCGCGCCTGGCTCAGAATTCCTCGATTCAATTGTTGTTCTCCCGTTTGAAAACGCATGCCATGATCCAGAAATGGAGTATCTGAGCGACGGAATCACAGCGAGCATCATCAACAATCTCTCCCAATTGCGCAGGTTGCGCGTGGTGCCACGTACGACAGTCTCTCGATATCAAGGCAAACTAAGTGACCCTGCGCGGGCCGGCCGCGAGTTCAGCGTACGGGTGGCCCTCACGGGACGCGTTTCCCAACGCGGTGACGCATTGAGCATAAACGTGGAGTTGATCGACACAGCGCACGAGTCCCAGCTATGGGGTGCGTATTTCAACGGCAATTCGGACGACATCTTTGCTATCCAGGCTGAGATCGCTTCGCAGCTAACGAACAAACTTAAGTTGGGGCTGAACGATGAAGAGAAGAAACAACTAGCCAAACGCCCCACGGCCAGCCGGGAAGCGTATCACTTATTGCTGAAGTCCTTGTATTGGGCGAACAAATGGACACCCGATGGCATGCGGAAGGGCGTTGACTATGCCAGGCAAGCGATCGATGTGGACCCGGTGTATGCGGACGCATGGACCGCCCTGGCTTACTTATTCGTGCTCATGGGCTTCTTTGGCGGCGTACCCTCAGCCGAGATATTCCCGAGAGCCAAAGCCGCCGCCGTTAAGGCTCTGGACATCGATGACAGCGAAGCCAACGCACATGCGACGCTGGCCTATATTCACCTGGTCTACGATTGGGACTTGCAGGGTGCAAGAAAAGAATTGCTGCGTGCCATAGAATTAGGTCCTAACCTTGCGAACGGACATTGGGTATATAGCCATTGGTATTTGAGCCAGGGACTGTACAAGGAGGCCATGAGAGAAGCGAGAGCGGCTCTGGATCTTGATCCTCTTTCGGTGCAGTTCATCTACCAGGTGGGCGCAATTCATTTCTTTTCGCGGCAGTATGACCAGGCGATCGAGCAGCTGGCCGCAACCAATGAACTCGATCCCACTTTTGCACCTTCACATCAACTGCTGGCGGCAGCGTACGCCCAAAAAGGTATGCGACGCGAAGCGATGGCAGAAATTGAAGAGGGGGCGGCGCTTGCCAAAAATGATCCGCGCAGTACGGCATTGTGGGGAGTACTCAGCGCCATGACGGGAGATATGGTGCGAGCTCGAAAGGTACTTGACGGGTTGAGGCAAGCGAAGAGCCTGCCCCACTTCGCGTATCAATGCGCTGGAATCCATGCGTTGTTGGGTGAGAAAGACGAGGCATTTGCTTGCCTGGACGTAGCCCGGCGAGGGCGCTCGGTCCGACTCGCATACATCGCGATCGCGCCAGAACTCGAAAGCCTTCATGACGATCCTCGTTTTCCCGAGATTCTGCTTAGGATGGGCTTCCCGCTTGCAGAACCTGGTTCTACAACACCGGCACTCCCGCCATGCTAAGCGCGTTGCCGCAGGCCACTTCAGAGAACTCCTTCGATAACCCCGGCGACATCATCACTTAAGTCCTCAGCTCTTTGCAATGCTCCCTTTATCCTGACAATCTCCAGTTCCCGCGAGGCGATCTGGCCGGCCGGCTCGTTATGCTGATGTGCGGCGTTCAGGCTACGTTGGTGACTGGCGAGCATCCGCCTGAAGATCGGGACCGCGCCTTTCTTGGGCTGTGCATGGGTGCATCCGAGGCAGATTAAGCCCCTGGGGCAGTGTTCGCCCGTGGGCAGGGCACAAAGATGCGTTCCCATGTCACGCAAGTTGCAACTCGCGGCGAAAGCAGCCCACTCCTCCGCCGTCGGGTTCTTCAGGCCATCGTCGCCGTAGTGCGCGCTGTACAGACCGCGGACCGTCTTCCGGTACTCTTCGACCAATCGGGAGGGATAGAGCTTGGCATAAATCATGACGGTATCCGGGGAGGCATGGCCGAGCAATGCCTGGATGATATGCACGGGCGTATTGTTGTTCAGATGTTCGGAGGCAAACACTCGCCGGCAGTCGTGTGGCAACAATACGAGAGGGGAGCCATCCGAGCGCCTGGATTCGGCAAGTATGGAGAGTTCACGAATACGGCTGCGAATCGTTTCAATGCCGGCCGGGCTGGGATGGCGGATGCCCTGAAGCAGGTAAGGCGCCGGCGGTCTGGGGCGTTTCTCTATCAGATTCCAATGATCGCAGACCGGCACAACGTCACTGTTATAGAAGCGCTTCACATGGCGAATAACTTCGGCGAGGACGCGGCCGAGGCCGTCGCCAATGGGAATGACACGAGCGCGGTCGTACTTCGACGGCTTAATGTGCAGCAGGTAATATATGCGTCCGTCAGCGAGGGATCGCTTCAGAATGTCAAGGGTAGTGAGTTCTCTCGCTTCTTCGATACGCAAGCCGCTCTGGACAAGGAGTTCGAGCAGTGCCCAATCCCAGAACCTATCGACCTCATCGGACCACGGATAGCCTCGGGAAGTCTCGATCTTCGGCGCAGCCACTGCAGCTGTCCAACGCTGAAGAGCGAAGGCGCGGATCTTCGGCATCTCCCGCTCAAGATCAAGAACGGTGGCAGTAATGCGAGCGCGGGTCCGCGCTCGCGCCTTTTCGAACCCATGGCCAAGAAGGGTGTGCCGGTTGACAGGAATAGTGCGTGGGGCAAATGGTGCAAATGGCGAATCCGTCTCAGTTGCCCAAGCACAAATATCGGAGAAGAAGGTTCGCAACTCGACTAGCCAGCTGTACGCGGTCGGACGGACCTCTTCTCCTGGCTGGGGCCCACGCTGAACGGCGCGGGCTCGAGCAATCGCGTAGGGGATGTAGTCGCGTACATGGCGGGGCAGAACCGCAGAACAGTGCCTCACGCTGCGATGCTTTTCGATTATGAAGCGCCAAAAATGAGCAAGCGTGATAGATTTTTGCCGCAGGGTGTGGTACTTATCGCTGACCCGGGCTTCATACGTCTCCAGATAAAGGGTCGTGACTTCGCGGAAGCGCTGTGGCACGCCGGCAATATCTACCAGCTCGGAGCCCGTCAGCCTCCTCCGCCGATTATGACGCGCGGAGCCTCGTCGAGGAGTGCGTGCGAAAACACCGAGTGAGCAAAGTGTTGCATCCAGCGCGTCTGTGCCATGCGACCACCGGTGATGGAGCAACTTCATATCTTCTTCCTGAATCTGTCGTACGCTATCGTAACCACGCGCAAGGAGAATGCGAAGACCATTACAGACGGCCTCATGGCGGTTCCTAGCTCCTGTCCAGGTGACGCCACCGATTGCTCTCAGGAGCAATTGATGCTGCTCGACGAATGGATGCTCTTCCGGCAAGCGCACAATCCACTGGTTCACATGTACATCATGCAGCCACTCAATCGACGGAACGACCATGCGCGTGGGGACAAGTACCCGTGCGCCCCATGTCCAGAGCGAGCTTGGGCGACCACTGCCAGCCTTCCACTTCGTCCAGATCCTCTTCTCGAAATCGTTCCACCGTTGCTGCAGTGTTGATCCACTCAAGCGATCCAGGGCATCAGCCAAGCGCCCGCACGCAAGTTGCAGCCTAGGCTTGTCCTTGGCGGAAAAGCGGAATCTCGCGATCAAGTTGCCGGTTGTTGAAAGCAGCTTGGCACGGTCGTAGCGTTGGTTGGCTAACTTCTTCGCTTCTTCAAAGATGTTCATCGTTCTCTCTGATCTCCTTTTCCTCTTCGCGTTCTAACCTCATCCCTCCGCGAAAACCCTTAGCAGAGGCGCCCCCATCCCGCCGTCAAGGGTGAAGCTCTCGCCAGCCCAAGAACGGCTGCCCTATGACCGCTCGGTCCGCCTCTGCCTAACAAGCCTCCGCTACGAGGGGATGAGGTTGTTCCACCGCTCGTAAAGGAGAAAAGGACATGCAGCGAATCGAAAAGCAGGACATCTATACTCGAATCACGAATCAGATCGTGAGCCATCTCGAGCGCGGTGTAAGACCGTGGCTCAAGCCCTGGAATGCTGAACACGCAGCTGGTCGAATCACGCGCCCCCTCCGCTACAACGGAAAGCCCTACAGCGGAATCAACGTACTCTCTCTGTGGGCCAGCGCCATGGTGCAGAACTTCGCTGCTCCGACTTGGATGACCTTCAAGCAAGCCACCGAGCTTGATGGACACATCCGTAAAGGCGAAAAGGGATCGTTGGTGGTCTATGCCGATTCGATCACTCGCAAAGAGACCGACGATAAAACTGGCGACGGGATCGAGCGCGAGATCCCGATCCTCAAGGGTTACACCGTATTCAATGTCGATCAGATCGATGGGTTGCCGGCTGTCTTCTATGCGAAAGCTACCCCGCAGCTGGATCCGGTTGCTCGGATCGAGCGTGCAGATCGGTTCATCGCCGCCCTTAATGCAACTATCGGCCATGGCGGGAATCGCGCGTACTACAGCGTCACTCACGACGTCATCCAGATGCCACCGTTCGTCAGCTTCCAGGATGCCGAGAGCTACTACGCAACCCTGGCCCATGAATGCACGCACTGGACAGGGAGCGCTAGCAGGCTCAATCGTGACTTCGGCGGACATCGATTCGGCAGCGAAGGTTATGCCGTCGAGGAGTTGGTCGCTGAGCTTGGAGCGGCGTTCCTGTGTGCGGACCTTGAACTCTCCCTGGAACCCCGCGAGGATCATGCGTCCTACATAGCAACCTGGTTGGACGTTCTCGCTCAAGACAACCGCGCAATCTTTACGGCTGCCGCACATGCACAACGTGCAGTGGAATACATCAATCGCACGGTTGCGGCAAACACCGCACAACTTCCGGCGACTTGTGCGACCTGAATGGGCCGCATATGTCCACACCCTCATTAGGACTCTCCCCTAAGGCTTTAGTTCAGAGGCTTGCTCAATCGTGCGTTCAAGTTCCGCGATGGTCTCGTCGTCATAATCGAACGCATACTGTGCCGCCTTCCCAGGGGTCTGCGTTCGTTGCGCGGCAGTTCGGTCTGCGCTCGTCTTCGCGGCAGCAAGTGCGCTCACCATCGCGTGTTGGTCGACACGCATATACAGATCCGCCGTCGTGCTGAGATGAGCATGTCCAAGAATCTCTTGCGCGACCTTGATGTTCCCGGTTGTATCGAGGACTCCCTGAGCCAATGTGTGACGGAAAAGATGTGGATGAACAATCACTCCAGCCTTGCGAGCGATGTAGCGCATGGAAGACTCGAAGGCCGCGTAAGAAAGAGGCTTGCCATGTCCCTTGCGGGCTGCAGTCCATAGAGCCTTTATCTCCTTCGAAGCGCGGCGTTCGGCGTCCAGGTACTTGTCCAACAGCGGCCAGAAATCATCAGTGACGGGCACGCGGTGTTCGTCGCGCGCGCCCTTCAAGCGCACTGTGATCGTGCGCTGCTTACGATCGACGTCATCCAGCGTCATGCCCAAAACTCCATGCCTGCCGGCAAGTGTGCTCCAGTCGCCGATGCGCTGGCCGGTCCGACTGAGAAGCGTCAGAATCGCCTTGTCACGCCAGGACGATGCCGTATCAATTAACCTCTGAACCTCCGACGGATCAAGACGTTGAGGAACAACCCGAGGCACACGACGACGAAATCCGTCCCGGTGTGGTCTGCGCTGTGGCAGGTCGCGCCCAATCATGTCGTGACGAGGTGCATCCGCGAGTGGGTTCCCGGATGCGGGGTTGATGCGGTCGTTCCAGGGACCGTGGCCATCTTCCGTGTCGCAGCGGATGCGGTAGTCAAAATATGAGGAAAGTACGCTGATCCGGTGGTTGATAGTTCGGGGCTGCCGTGCCTTCGGTGCGCCGTCTGGCGTTATGGCTCCCTGCCTACCGCCGCGTGCAAACTCGGAGATGTAGCTGCCAACAATCTGACGGGTCACTCGGTCTGGATCTCCGCCACTGTGATCCAGCCAGTTAAAGAAATGCGCGAGCCCTATTGCATAAGCGCGCTGGGTATAGGCAGAACAGTCCCGCTGGCTCAGTTCAGTTAAAAACTGATCGCATGATCCGACGCTGACACCTCGCGCATCGCAAACGCGAAATGCGGTGCCAACTCCTTGAGTACCCCTGTGGACACTGTAGATCGTCATAACAGCCATTTTCCTTGGCTGCTGCCGCCGGGTGGCCTGAGGTGTGTGGCGGCTTCACCCTCGTGCGTGAAATCCCGGCCGCAAATCACGAGATAAGATGTGAGCCAGACGGAAGGCAAGGAACTTCCAGAATTCTCCGAGCGCGTCTCCGGCAGCGCCGGAGAGTACCGCGACCGCCTTGTGGATTTTGTCATTGCTCAGGGCATTGCGCTGGAGTTCAAAGAGAGCATCGCTCCCGCCCTTGGCATGAGCTACGGAGGTAAGATCGCATTGCTTCCCGGCCAATCTTCGGCCGAGGAGTTCTCAACCCTTGTGCATGAACTGGCGCACTTATGTTATGGCCAGATTTATGTTGCGTAGCAGCAGTGGTCGCGAAATTGACAACGGTGCGATCCTTGCGGGAGACTACATAATCATGTGCTGCCGGGTCGAGACTTCGGTGAGCGATCACGTCGCCGCAGTCCGTGCCTGCGAACGCACCCTTCGGTGCATCTCAGATGCCCTAGACCTACTTGTGAACATTGTTCAAGTAGTAATTCTGCACCGCGCCCAGTGGAGTCAAACTGGAAAAAGAGAAACCAGCCGATGTGGGCAACCGCCATTGCATCACTGGTCGCGGGCGTCAGGTGATGGAAGTCCAGGGTCCCGCGCTCAAGTCCGCCACCGCGTCGCGGCATGTCTGGTTTGCTGAGACCTCAAGCTGTGCGTGACTGGCTCTCGAGCATTTGGCTTCCCGTGTCCACCTCGCTGCATCTCAAGGCCCGTTTCGCACCCATCCAAAAATGGGTAGCGCGGGTCGTTTGACGGTTCGAAGTCGACCACGCTGCAGGTCCAGCTCCGCTACGCCAAAGGTTCGCAAGTCCCCCATCATTTCGGTCATGAGCAAATACTTGCTGTCGGGAGACCAGACAGGTCCGCCCCAGCCAAATCGTGTTGATGTAAACAGAGATTGACGGAGATTGGCAACGATAGTGGTCCCGGTTCCGTCCGGATGCACTAACATACACTTTTCGCCTGATGCGCTGAAATATGCGATCCAAACACCATCCGGCGACCATGCCGCACCGATTCCCTCCCCAAGTGTCCTCAAATTGTCTGATTGAAGATCAAGGACCGCGAGGACTGGATCTTTCTTTGAAGTCTGGTTGATAATGATGGCGATCTTTTTTGAATCTGGCGACCAGCTCAGAGTCGTTCTGTACCAAATCGATGGACGCGGGACGCTACGGATCGATCCATCATTAAGATCAAGGATTCGAAGTTCTCTCTTGTAATTCTTCGTATGGTCTTCCTCATGCACAAAGGCCACATGGAGATTGTCGGGAGAAATGGATGTCGCTTCAATTTTTCCGGTGTCGTCCAGATCACCGAAGGTTTTCCATCTTTGATCTGTTCGGGAATAAATACCAAGCACGGATCGTGTCCGAGTCGCTTTGACCGTCTTCTCGGCTTTCGTAAAGAATCCCCACGAGATCAGGTCACCATTGGCGGATTGGCTCGGATAAGTAAAGAAGCCCTGGTTCGCCGGTACTTCTCGAGGCGGACGAATACTCTCAACGCGGCCAGGCGTGTTTGTTACAAGCTGATTAGAGGTCCCGAAAAGGAGTGTCGAGCCAGGCAACGAAAATGTAGCTGTTTCGTTGTCCGACTGAACACTCCCGACTCCCAAGCCACACCAGCCTAGGCCAGCAATCAAAGCAGTGACGAGTATCTGCCTCAACATCGCGTCTCCTTGTATGTTTATGGATACCAGGCGCCTGGCGCGAGGTGGTATCCAGGAGAGCTGCCCTCAGGCGGTGGCTGCAAGCCAGCACCGAATACCATGTTGTACGTGTAGGTGTTGCTGTTGTATCCGTCGAAAAGATCAAGAAGATCTGTGGCGATCCAGGCTTTGTAGTTGGGACCGCAGGACGGACATGATGCATCTGCTACTGATTTATCGAGTGCCTGCAAGAGTTTGTCGACTTTATCTTCATAGTCCCCACATCCCCTGTTGTTGGCCTTCTTGCAGTCTTTGCCATTGTTTCTGGGATCGTTGTCCCAGGGCGTCTGGGGGTGCTTCCCTTTGGGTGGAGGGCCAAGAATACCGTATGTGGCGATTGGAGTGCCATCATCCTCGGTGACCTTTATGTAGGTGTGGTGCCAAAATAACCCGGCTAAGCCCCCGGCCGCTCTCAAACGCTGCCGACATACAAACACGATTCGCAGCCCATTCGGGTCCGTCAAATCTGCAGGGTCATTTCCCACGTAGACATAGAAATCCCCACCTTCACCGAAACCTACTGAGTCGTCGTTCCGAAGTCGTCCCGAGATGGGATCGTACAGTTGTGCGGTGCCGAGCATCGCAAACGGATCGGGCTCAGCATATCGCCCGATGTCGGGCACGTAGTTGCGGAACCCGTTGTGGTTTGCTCCGCTTTCCAAGTCGAAGTACTGCCCTGGCAGACGCAGATTCTGCGTTATCGTACCGCTGACCGAAGCTGCCCCAAACGGCTCATAGCTGGCCTGCCACGCGATATTCTGACTGCTGTCTGTAGCCACCTGCGGCGTTCCCAGCATGTCATCATGCAGATAGTAGAGAGTGCCAGTGGCTGGATTCAGTGTCGAGATGGGCCGACCATCCAGATAAATGTAGTCAACCTGCGCGACCCCTGAGGCATCCGTCTCCTCAAGGAGCATGCCGTCCTGACCGTATTGATAGATCCTGCCATATGTGCTCGAGATCGTCTTAGCAAATCTTTGACCGAAGCCGTCATAGGTATAGCTAGCCAAGACGGTCTTTCTTCCTGGATTGAGTGTGGCAAGGCGACCATCATTGTTGTACCCGATCGAAGTGATCAATTGCCCCCCTGGCGTTTGGTAGCCTGGAGTTAAGCTCGAGATCCTGCCGTCTGCGGTATAGCCGATCGTCTGCGCCAGCGTCCCTCCCACGGTAATCGTCTTTAGCAGATCAGTTCCAGCTCCATATCCGTAGACGGTTGTTTCGGGACCTAGTATCTGGATCACGCGGTTCCCGTCCTTGTCGTATGTAAAGGAAAACGACCCATACCCGCCTTGCGCCTGGCTCAGCCGCTGGAGGTTGTCGTAGTTGAAGCTCTGGCTGCTTCCGGAATTTACACCATCGGTGATTGTCTGCACGTTGTTCGTGGGATAGTACGCATAGGTCAGTTCTTGAATATTGGAGCTGGCGGTATCCGTTATTCCCGTCAACCGGTAGTCCTGATCAAAGCCGCGCGCTTCGACAACCGAATTCCCAAAAGTCAGTGCGGTATATGCTCCGAAGGGCTGATAAGCGATTCCTGACACGACAGACGTGCTCGATCCGCCGTTGGGCTTTGCGGTCACCGCTGTAATGCGGCCCATACCGTCGCGACTATAGTTCACGGTCGCACCGGACGGATACGTGATGGAGATAATCCGGTTTGCCTGGTCATAGGCATAGGTGGTGGCAAGGATCGTACCGTTGCCCTTGGTCTTCGGCAAGCTGCGGACGTCCGTCAGAAGATTGCCGAATTGATCATAGGTACGGGAAATCGTCCCGCCAGCATCCGAAACCGAAGTGAGTCTCCCAATGCCGTAGCCGTGCCCACTTTGATCATAGGTGTAGCTGACATTCTCCGCGCTATCCGAAGGGAAGCTCATCGTCACTACTCGGTCCAAGGCGTCGTAGGAATAGGTTGTGACCACGCCGGTCGAGGCAACACGTTTGGTTCGATTCCCGGCCTTGTCGTAGTAGTAGACTGCCGTCCCGGTGTTCGGACTGCTTTCCTGGATCAAATTGCCAAATCCGTCGTATACATATGCGGTTGTGCCTCCGGCGGGAGCGGTCACGTTCAACGGACGGTCGTGCGCATCATAGCTCGTCGTCGTAATCCCACTTGCCGGGTCAGTGATTTGATGCAGGCGGTTCAAAGCGTCGAACACGCGCTGCGTCGTGTTATTCAATGGGTCACTCGCGGTGATCATGTTCCCCACCGCATCGTACGTGAATGAGGAGGTCTGGGTGGATGCGCCGATATCCTGCAGCATTCTTCCGAGCGCATCAAAGCTGTTCGAATGCTGACTCGTCATAGTACTTGACACATTCAGGACGTTGGTGGCCGTGGAATCACCAAGAGCATCGAGTGTGTAGGAGATCTTCTGGCCAAACAAATCCGTGATCGCTGTGAGCCGGTGTGCTGAATCGTAGGTGTACGCCAAGCCAGATCCATCTGCCTGGGTGACACTCGTAAGATTCTCTGCTGCGTCATAACCGTAACTCATAACACGACCGGCCGTCGTACTGCTAAGCAGATGTTGACGAGCATCGTAGACAAGAGTCGTTATTACACCATTCGGATCGACCATAGTGAGCGGAAGCCCTCCTCCAGTGTGGCTGCTAATGGTCGTCCGCTGGCTCAGGGGATTCGTTATTGCGGTGGTGGCTCCTGTCGAGTCATACGTGAACGAAGTCTTTTCAACGACGTCGGTGCGAGGACTCTGGATCGATGCAACAAGAGAGTTGTTCCAGGTGTACGTCCAGGTCTTTGTGGTGCCGTTGGTCGAATACGGAACCGATTGCGTCGTCGTATCGGTCAATTTCTTCGTAAGCACATTGCCGTTGCCGTCGTAGGTGAACGATGTCGTGACCCCTGGCGTGGTGATTGTACTGGGCAGATGTACGAATGTTGGATCATAAGCGATGGTGGTCGTACGCGCCACTGAACTTCCGACCGCTTCGTTGATCGTTGTCGGATCACCGTGGCTATTGTTCACGTAGGTGGTTTGATTCCCGTTCCAGTCGGTCTGGCTTGCCAAATAGCCGTTCGAGTCATAGGTGAATGTCTCGGTCGCAGCGGCCGTTGTTGCTGTGGCAGCCCGAGAAATCTGACTCAGCTTCGGTACATCTTGCGAGATGGAAAATGTGTAGGTGTCTGCCACTCCGAGCGCGTTCGTGACGGTGCTTGATCCATCTTGGTTGTAATTGACGGTGACGAGGTTTGCTACGCCTCCGACCTGATTGGAAAGCGCACGCCCACCAGTGTCATAGGTCCAGCTCTCGTACATATTGCCGTTTTCGTCTTCGATGCCTGTGAGCGCAAAGGGGAAAGAGGGGTTTTGATACACGTACTGTTGGCTAGAGACAGGGCTCGTTGAAAAAGATACAGACGCGAGCTGGTCGTTGAGGCTGTAAAGACTGTTGTACCCGTACGAGAGGGTAGTGCCGTCGGGGGTTATGACGTTGGAAACGACGCCACTGTTCAGATAGCTGAACGCCAACTGGCGGTTGTAGGAATCTGTGACCGATAGGAGCTGGTAATTGGAGTTGTAGGACAGGGTTTGTGTGTAACCGTTCCGCAAGGCGACGCTCTGAAGGACCGCTGCGAACAGCTGCGATCCCACCTGAGCGTAAGTCTCGACAGTATCGTCGTGGTCCTTCAGGATCCATGTTGTTCCTGATTGGCTTAGGGTGTCATCGACGTCACTGTCGCTGCTCCATGAGCTCCCGTTGGCATAGAAGTTTATCTTCTGGCCGTCATCCCGTTCCGCGACAACGACACTGCTATCGCCATTTGGGAAGTACAAATAGCGGTCGTAATTGGAGCGCCATTGTCTTCCCAGCGACGAAGCAAAGGTATTGGGAACCGGAGTGCTGTTGTAGTACCGGATGTAACTGAGCTTGTTCTGCCCGGCAGTCTCGTAGTCGACAACGCTTTCAAAGACGTTTCCTGTGCCGATGCTGATCGGCTCGCCACAAGTCGCGCCGCCGGAATCACCGTGGCATTTGCCGTTTGTCTTTGCGAAGAGCTCAGTATTCGCGATCCAATTGAATTGGTCGTAATACGGAGCTGGGGAATTGGCGTGCACATCGAAGGCGTCAAATAACGTCGAGTTTGTATGTGTCGTCCGAGTGTAATAAATCAGGGTGATTGGAACCACCACGCCCGTGCACGGAGATGATGTTACGGTTCCGCTGCCGATGGAATAGCTGACGGTGCCATATGCGGGCGGAGTGTATAAATACGGGATCATCGCGGAGGATTGACAGGTTGTCAGATCCCACCAAGCAAAGCCTACGATCTCAGTGATTTCATCGAAATTGACAACGTAGGTGTCCCCACCACTGATCCCTCCGGAGGAGATTGCCGGCTGCACCGACTGTCCGGTCGCCGGCGCACTTGAACCTCCAACCGCGATGCGAGTCGATCCTGGCGAAATACTCTGCAGCTGGGTGCTTGAACTTCCATGCTGGCCCTTGATATGAACTACAACCGCCTGTGAGTTGGACGAGGAGGAAGACAATGCCGCGATAGGAGATAGGCATAACAGCGCAAATACAATGAGGTGTAGAACGCGCAGGCCCTGCAGATCGAAGGGCAACACTATTGGCTCGTCAATTGGAGAAATGCAGGATATACGCTCAGTTTTCATTGAATCGCGTCCTCTCTTCTTTCCTAATTCCAAATGAATGCCTGACGGAGTCACAGGTGACTCTCTGGTCGGCAAAACATCGAATTCGATTGATGTTCGGTTGGCCATCAACAGACACAACTCCACCAGCGTGTTCTTACGTGAAAGCAAAATGGCTTGTGATAGACGATGTCTTCGCCATGCGGCAGAGAGGGGAACAAAAGCACTGCTAAACGTCGCAGAGGAAAATGCTCACTGCGATCTGTGTGTATGAGACGCAGGCTGCACGGTTCTAGGACGTCAACGTTTTCTCATACACCTAGGTGGAAGTCAAGTGAAAAGGTCGCTGCAAGCTTCTTTTACAAGTTGACACGATCATGAGGTTTCATCGAATACTTGCCTTGTTGATGGCTGCACGAAATATTTCTTGCGATAGATGAAACGGTTTCCTCGATCGCGTCACTATTGATTGTTGTCGTGTGTCGACGGAGCGAAGCATCTAGACTTGACCTTGTTAGTTAAGCTGGCCATCCAGAATTAGGAGCACTCAAACACCACAGCTTGTAGCGGAACTGCTGCTTGCCCGTAGATCAGTCGATTTCTGTGACGGCGAATCACCCGGGCTTTGGTGTTCGATTTCGGTGACAGCGTCAATCATGGCAGGAGAGCCCACTCTACGAGTCGAGACAAAGCAGGTTCCAATTCGTCGATTATCACGATCAAGCGGAATACTGAGTGGATCACCTTCACAATGAGATTCGCTCATGTTCGAACGGATTCTGAAACGGGGGGAGTGCCGCGGCTCGGCATCGCGCTGCGCCATGTTCTGAAGAGCGTCAACTATAGCTGTCTCATCTGATCTCAGAAGGGCGCGCCAGACTTACACTGAAATACGTCGCAGAATTGCTGCTCGCTTCACGTACTATTTAGGCAATGAAGCATCATGATGCACTTCGGCCTGAGCGGAAAGGCGTACGGTCTCGACGAATCGCACGGGCGATGTGGTCGAGGTGGTCAAGCTCTCATCTCCTCAGTCTGATTCGCGAGCCATGATCCGTTACTTCGTTTGCTCGACAGCTCTGGTACCAAGGCTCATTGTGCACCCGAGAGGGCGCACAATGAACCGTACCTACAGAGACTGCAGGAATTTCATTAGTGATCGATCGTCTCTCCAATGTATCTGGTGCGAGGGATGCGTGCGAAGGGCGTTGGAATGTGCGAGCACCTCAGCCTTTCGTTGGAGGTCAACTTCCGCGTAAATGTTGGTCGTGTCAATTGAAACATGGCCCAGCCACGCGCGGATGGTGTTGATATCGACTCCCGAGCGAAGCAGGTGAGTCGCGGTGGTGTGCCTAATTGTGTGGGGGCTGATCGGTCTGTGCGCTAATGCCGGATGGGAATTAGCCGCGACACGGATGTACTTGCGGAGCATCCAATGAACTCCGTGTCGGGTAAGCGGTTGGCCCCGCCGGTTCAGGAAGACTGGATGATCTGGCGAGCGGTTGCGGATGAGCGCTAAGAGCTCATTACAGGTGGCCGGCCATAGCGGACATCGGCGTATCTTGTTTCCTTTTCCGATCAGTTGCGCACTCCCGATCTGGTTGGCGCGCATGTTGAGGTCACTGACTCGTAGCGAGGTCGCTTCAGTCACGCGAGCGCCAGAGTTGTAGAGAAATAGGAGTAAAGCGTGATCACGGACGCCCTGGCGGGTGCGAAGGTCAGGAGCAGCCAAGAGCGCATCCATCTCTGGCTTTTCCAAATAGGACAGCTCCTTCCGCGCAAAGCGCTTGAACGGAACAGACCGAACTTCGCCACACCAGGCGATATGTTCGGGGCTGCGTTCTGCAATGAAACGTGCCATCGCATGTAGGGCGGCGAGTCTCTGGTTGCGGGTGCGCACCGAACAGCTACGGCCCTGTTCGAGATGATCGAGAAAATCCGTGATGAGTTTCCGCGAAAGGTCAGCGACCTCGAGACGATCAATCGAGCTCTTCTTCCGCACGCCTACAAATGGCAGAAAGAGGGCGAGTGTGTCTCGATAGCTTCGTTGCGTGTTCCTGCTGAAGTTACGCTCTGATACCAAGTACTCGAGGAGAAACCGCTTCACCCAGGGACCTATCAGCGCATCCTTAGACATGGCAACCCTCCGGTCGGGCATACTGCTCGAAACAACGACTGGCGTGTTTGAGCAACTCAGATGTCATGGTCAAATAGCGCTGCGTATCCTGGAGCCGCGCATGTCCAAGGTAGACGGAAAGATGAGGCAGGAGTCGCTGTACGTTTTTCCCTTCGCGATACCAAGTGACGAGACGAACCACAGCAAAGGTATGGCGGAAGTCGTGTAATCGTGGCTGGAATCTGGCGTCCTTCGAGCGCGAGACACCAGCCTCTTCGCGTAACCTCTTGAACACGAGCTCCGCCGTCTGGCGCAAAATCGGCTCACCTTTATGGGTTCCAAAAAGCGGAGTATCGTCAGTGCGTATCCGCCCGGACCACTGCCGTTTCATGTAGTCGCACAGCATGCGGGCGAGATCAGGTCCTACAGGGACAAAACGGCTCTTGAAGAACTTCGTCTCGCGAATCGTGAGTACTCCAGCATCGGCGTCGAAATCGGCGATCCGCAGATGAAGTGCTTCGCTGATACGTAAACCACTTCCATATAGCAAGAGCAGGAGCGTTCGCACCGTGGCTGGCTCGAGCAGCCAGACGTGACGATGGCGAGAATCGGCCGCCGCGATCAGCCGCTTCATGTCGCGGTTGGTGTAGATGTAAGGCTGAAACTTCTCAGGCTTCACGGGAACGTTGATCGGGAGAGGGCTTTTTGAACAGTATCCACGGGCGATGGCATAGCGATAGAACGCCGTCAGAGTGTGATACTTCGAGAACCAGAAGTATGTAACCGGGCCGGTTCCGTCGAGATACTTGCGTACCTCAACGGGTTTTATGAATCGCATATCACAGTTGCCGACAGCCTTAACGAATGCATGTAGGCGGACTGCCTCGCTGCGAAATGCCATGCCCAGAGAGCGCTTGTGCACAATGTAGCCCTCGACTGCTTTTGAAAGGTTCATGCGAGACCTCCCAAGCTGAGTGTGGCTACAGTGCGAAGGGCTTCCATGCTCCCGCGTGTCAAGAGCGGAGTTGCGCTACGTTCGCTCTCTTCCACGTACTTCACAAGGACCTTGATGGGCAGGTTACCGACTTCACGCAATGCCGGCATGTCGACCTTCGCGTACATCTGCGTGGCTGCCAGGGAGACATGCCCGAGATGATCGGCGATCTCCTTGAGCGAAAAACCTTCTGCCAGCAGGTGGGTTGCGCAGGAGTGGCGCAGCGCATGAGGACCGTAGCATACAGATGCGATCCCTAACCGGCGCATACGCTTCTGCACCATCGTGCCAAACCCAGCAGCCGTCAGTGGCAGATACGGTTGCTTCGCAGAGAGGAATACCTCCCTCCGCTGACATCTTGGCCGCACTCTGCGGAGGTAGCGCAGGATCGCGGCGCCGACTTCCTGTGCAAGTGGATAGCTCTGACACTTCCGCTGCTTTGCGCGGCGGATATGAATAATCTCGCGTTCCCAATCGATGTCCTCAAGGCGCAGATAACGCACCTCGCCGCCTCTCAAACCGTACACAGCGATCAGCAGCAACATCGCATGATCCCGGATCTCGATCGGCTTATCGCCGGCGCAGGAAGAGAGCAGCTTCTGGACATCGCTCCACGCGGGACCGCGCGGCAAGCTCTCGAGGCGATAGATCCTGGGCGCGTCGAGTGCGGACAAGCCCGATCTGCACCAGTGCCTGGACTCCGCAAAACGGAGGAAGTTGCGCAGCTTGGCAACATGGAGGGCAATGCTGGTCCTCTTCAATCCGCGCTGAGCGAGCACCCGAAAATATGAGGAGAAATCTTCGAGTGTCACATCCAGCAGTGCCTTGTTCTGCCGCTCCACCCAGCACAGAAACTCACCAACGCACACACGGTAATGTCGGATCGTACTGGGCGAGAGACCTCGTTCGCCAACGGCAAACTGAAGGAATGCGTCAGTCTCAGTGGCAAACGGCCGCTTTACTTCTGGTTCCCACAACCGGCCAAGCAGTCGCATCCAGTTCGTGGCGTGGAACACGAACTCTCTCTTGCCGACGTGAAGGCAGGTTGCAGACCGGTGGGTGGTCGTGGCCCATGTCGTCGCCGCGGCCTCAATCTCCGCGGGCGAAACCTCGGCCTGATGGAGCGGCAGATGCCGCGCGAGATACATCAATATCCACGCAATATTCCGCAACGTCTCAATAGAGCGTCCTTCCTCCATGAGCTTCGACAAGTAAACCTGACGTTCGGCTGCAAAGGGTGATTGGTGGTAGCGGGCAACGGTGGCCCGATCTCGAAAGAGTTGCTCAAACATGGTGGTCTCCTTGGGCAAATGCAATCTGCCCAGTATCACCACCTTTCTGCCAATTATGTTGTGTTCAGGGCCGCCAGACCGAACAGGCGGGCGCCGTCCGAGCCTCTACGCAACATAACCGGGAACACCACATAAGTGCGCTTATGTTCAGCGCCACATAAGGCCACGAGATGTTGCACAAAGCCGAACGCCGCACCGCGACCACCAAAACCGTGCGGGAAACAGAGGCTGAGGCAGTGGCCTTTGTGGTCGGAAAGACCATCGGGCTTCAGACGGGCAGAGCATCGGCGGATTACATCCACCTGTATCACGGCAACGCGGCTCTGCTCACCGAAAGTTTGGAAGTGATCCAGAAGACCTCCGCCGTCATTCTCTCCGCAATCGAAAACCCCGCAGCAGAGTCAGCCGAAGAGCCGGAGCCGGAAATGGCGCGAGCCAGCTAATCGCGACTTTGAAGACGCGGACG
>Ga0105241_10001228_pt1 | contig 19574 bp, 19 predicted proteins | sample KBSC64metaG_FD_80422 | JGI IMG/M metagenome (GOLD analysis project Ga0105241, IMG submission 80422) | Corn rhizosphere microbial communities from Kellogg Biological Station, Michigan, USA - KBS C6-4 metaG | ecosystem: Host-associated > Plants > Roots > Rhizosphere > Soil | place: Michigan, USA... | reverse complement strand
GTATTGTTGCTCCTTGCATACGAACATTCGCTGGTGTCTGAACACGATTTGAGCAAATTGAATGCGGCATTTTTCACCATGAATGGCGTGATAGCGGTGGTCTTTTTTATTTTCGTCGCTATGGACCTGCTTCTGCACCCTTTGCACTCCATCTGATCATGCTCGGGGGGAACCATGAAAGCCTTGACACTGTTGCCTTTTTTAATGCTGATTTTTGGTCCGGCTATGTTGTGCGCGCAATCGACGCCACATATCGTGTCACCGGATGTGCAACCTGATGGTCGCGTAACCTTTCGCTTCTCCGACCCCAACGCCGCGAGAGTGGTTGTCGATATTGAAGGGCAGAGTGCGCCTACCCCCATGCAGAAGGATGAGAACGGTATCTGGAATGTGACTGTGGGCCCATTGCAGCCCGATTTCTATGGGTACAACTTCAATGCGGATGGTGTGGATCTTGTCGATCCATCGAATACCATGCTCAAGCCCAATCTGTTGACGCTCTCGAACGAGGTTCATATTCCCGGGCCATCGCTTCCGTGGGAAGTAGCGGACGTGCCGCATGGTGAAATTCATCATCATTTTTACCATTCGCAAATTGCTGGCGACGATCGTGACTTTTACGTGTACACGCCTCCGAAATATGACTGGCACAGCAAGAATGAATATCCGGTGCTCTATTTGTTGCACGGCTTCAGCGATGACGCGAGCGGTTGGACTGCCGTAGGCCGTGCCAATGTAATTCTCGATAACTTAATCGAGCAAGGCAAAGCCAAGCCAATGATTATTGTGATGACGCTCGGCTATGGCGATATGGGCGTAATTCGCCGGGGCTGGGGTTCGTGGTCGGACAAAGAATTAGCCTGGAGAAATTTATCGCGCTTCACCGATATTTTGCTCGGTGAGGTCATGCCGCAAGTAGAGAGCGAGTACCGCATCAAGAAAGACCGAGAGTCGCGGGCAATTGCCGGGCTTTCGATGGGCGGCGCGGAATCATTGCTGACTGGATTGAATCACCTCGATCAGTTTGCCTGGATCGGAGCGTTCAGTTCGGGTGGAATCGATAATCGCGATTTCGCTGCTGAATTCCCTGATGTGAACGCCAGTGCAAACAAAAAGCTGAAGCTGCTGTGGATTGCGTGCGGCACCGAAGACAGTCTCATCAAGATCAACCGCAGTTTCAAATCATGGCTGAAGGACAAAGGCGTGCAGTTCACAGACGTCGAAACGCCCGGCATGCATACCTGGATGGTGTGGCGCCGTAACCTCTCTACGCTTGCCCCACTGTTGTTTCAGTCGAAATAAAGCTGTGTGCTTTCGTACCCGGAATCCCGATCGGCTGATTTGACAGCTCATGGCAACTGTAGCCTCAACCGGCTGCGGCTTGTATCATTAAGGTGATGTCTCCTCACGCATTTCAGACGGATGATCCACGCCTCAGCGTGATCAGCGATAAGGTGCTGGCACGGGAACGGCTCAGCCCGGATGATGCCTTGGCTCTCTATCGCAGCCCTGACATCCTTGCGGTTGGCTGGCTTGCGAACCATGTACGCGAGCGCATGCATGGTGACAAAACCTACTTCAACGTAAATCGCCATATCAATCCAACGAACGTATGTATCGCGGCGTGCCGGTTGTGTGCATTCGGCCGTAAAAAAGATGCTCCTGGCGCGTACACCATGGCGCTCGAAGAGGCTTTCGAAACCGCAGCGTCGGGTTATAGCGAAGCGGTGACTGAGTTCCACATCGTCGGCGGGTTGCACCCGGATCTGCCATTCCAATACTTCCTTGATCTCGTCTCGGGACTGAAGCAGCGCTTCCCGCAAGTGCATTTAAAAGCCTTCACCATGGTGGAGGTTGCGTATCTGGCGAAACGCGCCAAGCTCTCCATCGCGGAGACTTTGCAGCAGCTCAAGCACGCCGGAGTGGACTCGCTTCCCGGCGGTGGCGCAGAGATCTTCGCCGATCGCGTGCGCCATATTATTTGTGATCACAAAATCGACGGCGATCAGTGGCTTGACACGGCTCGTCTGGCCCATCAGCTTGGGCTGAAGTCGAACGCCACTATGCTCTACGGTCACGTCGAAAACGAGGAAGACCGTGTGGATCATTTACTGAAGCTGCGCGCTCTGCAAGATGAAACCGGCGGTTTTCAGACCTTTATTCCTTTGGCTTTTCATCCTGACCATACGCCGCTCGAACATTTGCCACGAACGACCGGCATGCTTGACATCCGGCAAATTGCGGTCAGTCGTCTGGTGCTCGACAACTTTCCGCACATCAAGGCCTATTGGCAGATGTTGACGCCGAAGATTGCGCAAATCGCGCTCCGCTTTGGCGCAGATGATCTCGATGGTACTGTCATCGAGGAAAAGATCTATCACGATGCAGGTGCAACCACGCCTCAAGGAATGCGCCGGCAGGATTTGGTGCGCCTTATTCGCGAAGCGGGACGTGAACCAATAGAGCGCGACACTATGTACCGCCCGGTTGTTCGCACCGAAACCTCGGTTACGGTTGCTGTCTAGCCTGCGCGCTTAGTTTTCTCAGAAGAACTCATTCATATCCGGCGCCGTAGCCGCTGCTCCAGGGAAGTCCGTGACTCCAAGCAGTTTCATAGTGAGCTTCAAAGCGCTCTGATGCTGATACATCGTCGTGGACTGGAAACCAGCACGCACCTTCGGACTGATCAGAATCGTTGCGACGTGTCCGCCACCATTCGCGTCATCATTGATGTCCGATTCATCCCAGGTATAGATGAGCAGCGAATTCTGGAATGCCGAACTGGAGATCAATGGACTGATATTGGTGTGGACCCAGCCATCAATGTTTGAGAGCTTATCGGTATCAGTGCAGTTCCCGGCTTCTCTGGGACAATCATGTCCATCATTCGCAAGATTGGGAACGATCATCGCATAGTCGGGCAAAGTGTCATTCGTGATATCTGCAGCCAGCTGCGTGAGTGGAACAATATTGCTTGCTTGTGAGCTGCTCTTGATTACATCCGACATGTATGCGAACGGATTGTGGTCCCGCGCGTACGGGATTGCGCTCGGCCCCTTGTAACCTATGTTGGGTAGGCTCTCGGCGTATATCTTCCACGTCTTTCCTGCTGCCGTCAGGGCGCGCACCACATTGTCGGCAGTCACCGTACCGGAAAAAGTGTCATCCGTTGTGACGAGATCGCCGGCTGTCAACATAAAGTAGTTCGGTAACGAGTTGTGCCGGTTGGCGTAGTACTGCGTTGCCAAGGCGTACTGGCTGGCCAAGCTATTTGTGTACGGCATTGACGCATTGCCGATCACGCTGGAGTAAGAGTGATTTTCCTCTACCAGTACAAACACGTGCGCTACGGTGGGAATCTTGCCGGGCGGTGGATCGGTCTTGCTGGTACCGCCGCATGCAATGAGGCTCAGCGAAAGTGAACACCCCAATGAAATCACGATTAAAATTCGTCTAACAAAACAACCCTCGATCATCAGAGCTTAGAATGCAGTTGGCTTCCCTCAGTTGCTTGATTCGGGCTCAGGAGTTTCGGGCAATTCTCTCCTGAAAATACTGGATCTAAAAGTGTTTCCGAACTTTTTGTGAGTTCCGCAACTATTTGCTTTATCCACGAAACCTGGGTGTAGAATCGGCCTTGTAGCAAGAGCTTCACGGGATCTTCTCCCGATCCGAGGCGCGCATGAATGTGCATATCAGCTACAAGCTTCGCAGAACTCCCGACATCGATCACGAAATTCAGCACTGGACAGAAAAGATCCAGAAAAGGCTGCACGTATTTCGGCCGGATCTGGTTCATTTAAAGGGATTGCTCGAGCAGAACTCGGCTCGCACGGGGACAGTTGTGTCTCTGAACCTGCGACTGCCGTCTGGTCAAATGGCTGTACAGGAATCTGGGGCCGCTGCGACTGCGGCAATCAAAGCCGCATTTGACGAACTGCTCGCCCAGATCGGCAAACACAAGGAATTGCTGCGCAACTCGCACCGGTGGAGAGGACGGCGCGCTGAAAAGGGCCGCAATGCGGCTTCCGTACCTTTTGAATCCACGATTGCTGCAATTCCACCGTTGACAGCAACCGCCGAAGACGTTCGCTCTTATATAAATGCAAATTTTCTGCGCCTGGGCCGCTTCGTGGAACGGGAATTGTTTCTACGCGAAAGTGCTCTGGAAGTACAACCCGGATCGCTAAACGCCGAGGAAGTCGTGGACGAGGTGGCTGCGCGAGCGCTCGATGATCAGCTTGTCAGGCCCGACCGCATGGGGCTGGAACCCTGGCTTTATCGGCTGGCAATTAGAGTGATGGATGAGTTCACGTCACACTTAACGGAAGCTGAATCAGATGTGCATCTTCAAGGTTTAAGGCGTCGGCGAAGCGAGCGTGCCAGCGACGAACCCAGATTGCAATTTCACCAACCCGACGAGGCCATGACCACGGAGAGTGGCATCGCCGACGACCGGACAGCCACTCCGGAGGAAATAGCTTACTCGGACGAAATGGTCAGATTAGTTCAGTTCGCCTTGCGTGGAGCTGTCCCGGCGGATCGTGAAGCTTTCATTCTCCATGCTCTGGAAGGATTCTCGGCAGAAGAAATCGCATCGATTACAGATCGCAAGCTCGAACAAGTGCACCGCGCAATTAGCCGCGCACGCGAACAACTGCGCCACGCGTTTCCATCATCCAGTCCGATCACCCGAAAAATGACCCAGCACACGGGGACACGATAGTTCGAGGAGTTCGCATGATATCTCGTGAGGATCTTCGGCAGCTTGCTGACTTCGAATGCCGCTTGCCCGATGAATTTGCCATTTCGTTTTATTTTGAGCCGTGTGTTCCCAAAGACAAGTCACACCGGCAGGAACTGATCGAGGCAAAAGACCTTGTCCGCAAGACGCTGCAGGAGCTTGAATTGAACGGAAAACACCGTAGCGCAGCCTTAGATTTGCAGCGCATCTTGCAGGTTGTGGAATCGATGCGCGGCAACCAGGCACGTGCCAAGGCCGTGTTTGCTTGCGCGGGACGTGAGTTCTGGAAGGAATTCGATTTGCCGCCCGGCTTCGGGGAATCGCGGTTGTTCGTGAACCGCCGCTTCCACTTAAAACTGATGGCGCCGATAATGTCTGATCATCCGCCGCTTTGGGTAGCGGTTTTAGATCGCCAGAATGCGCGCTTTTTGGAAGTTGCATTTGATAGCGTCACAGAGCAGGGAAATATTTCGAATATTTTGCCGCGCCACGGTCGCAGCGACGGCTTTGCCGGTTATAAGGGAGGTCATGCTGAGAGGCATCTCGAGGGCGAATTTCGTCGGCATTTCCAGGAGGCGGCAGAATTCTTGAAGGCTGCAGCTGAACGAAAGCGGTTTGATGGATTGGTAATTGGTTGCCAGGACATTAACTGGCCGGAGATTGATGCTCAGTTGCATCCGGATGTCAAAAAGAAACTGCTGGGGACGTTTTCTGCCGAAGTGACTGCCCTGAGCAATGAGGAAGCGGCCGAAGCTGGCCGCCGGATTGCACGAGAGGCTGTATCAAAACGACATCATGAGTTGCTGGGCGCTGCGCTCGAAGGAGCCCGAAGCAATGGGCGTGGTGTCACCGGGTTGCGTCGTGTGCTGCGTGCGACTGAGCAAGGAGAGGTGGACACAATCATCATGTCGCGCGACTATTCCGCCCGCGCCGTTGAATGCACGCACTGCCGTCATCTGGACTCTCATCTGGTCCCCTACTGCCCGGCGTGCGGGCGCAGCACGCGGCAGCTCGATGACGTTTGCGAGGCCCTGGTCCCACTTGTTGTGCGAAACAGTCTCGGGTTGGTGCTGCTTGCGGCGGACGAAAACCTCGACCGCGTGGGAAACATTGCCGCGCTCCTGCGCTTCCGCGCGGATCAAAACGTAAACAATGTGTTGGCGTCCTAGGGGTGCCGTCGGCCAATCGCCAACGCGTGATATAACTCTTCGTTCGACTCGATCTTACCCAAGTCAGTGAAGAGGATTATCATGCCCATCTCCCGCCGCGATTTCTTTAGTTCAACCATCGCTGGATCGATCGCAATCGCCGTTTCACCGGATGCAGCCGCTGCGCAACCATCCGGCGCGGACGAATCAAAACGGGCTAAATTGCCGGTCATTGTCTGCGCTGCCAACGGCTACAACTATCTCGATGGCGCATACGCCTTCCTCGCTGGCGGAGGCGACACCCTCGATGCCGCCCTCAAGGTTGTGGCAGGTCCGGAGAATGACCCCAATGACGAAAGCGTCGGACTGGGAGGACATCCCAACGAAGACGGGGTGGTCGAGCTTGACGCCTGCTGCATGCATGGGCCAACCCGAACTGCGGGTTCCGTCGGCGGCCTGCGCAACATAAAAAATGCCTCGCTTGTTTCGAACGCTGTCCGTCTGCATACCGGACACGTAATGCTGGTCGGTGAAGGGGCGGAAAAGTTCGCCGTGGCACAGGGCTTCCCGCGTGAAAATTTGCTGACCGATAAGTCAAGAAGGGAGTGGCTGCTGTGGAAGGAAACGCATTCCGATTGGTGGGGTCCGGGGATTTCCAGTGCCGATTGGCGCAACCGTTTTCGATCGGCAGCTGATATTGATCAGTGGCAACGGTTTATGGACCGCATGAATGAAGTCGCGGCAGATATCGGCATTCCACCGGAGCTTCGCGACGAAGCAATCCGATATGTTGTCCACCCGCCGACCGGCACCATACATTGTTCCGCCCTGAAACAGAATGGGGAGATATCCGGCTGTACGACGACGAGTGGCTTGGCCTGGAAGATTCCAGGGCGCGTCGGAGATTCGCCGATCATCGGCGCTGGCTGCTACACCGATCAGGATGTCGGCTCAGCTGGCGCGACCGGCAGCGGGGAAGAGAACATCCGTGTGGCCGGCGCACATACTATCATCGAAAATATGCGACACGGAATGTCGCCATTCGACGCTGGTATGGACGCACTGAAGCGCATCGTCCGCAACTACGATGGCGACAAGCAGCGCCTGCAGTTTGTGGACATGGTCTTTTACATTCTGCGGAAAGATGGCGCCTACGCTGGGGTCTCATTGTGGGAGGGTTACGGAGATGAGAGCGAACCTCATCGGATCGCGATCCACGATGGAGTGAAACGCCTGGAAAAAACCACAGCGCTATTTAAGGGCGTATCGCAAGCTTGGCCACCGGTCAAGCTCGCAACATAGAGTTCCTTCAGCACATTCGCTTGCTCAACATAGCGCCAAGGCGACAAACCAGCACTGAGTTTCGATTCAGGACACAATTGCTTGAAGTTCTGCGCGGGAGATGTACACTGCTTCCAGCTATATTCCTTCGCCACGGAGTTTCGTCCAATGAAAAATTTGTTGCGCCCGGCGCTGATGCCAGCGTGTGCCCTTGTCCTGCTTACCTGTTTTGCTTCTTTTGCAGTTGCCGACGGAAAAACCCGCACCTATTACATCGCAGTAGATGAAGTCGATTGGGACTATACCCCCATGGGCATGGACAAGATGATGGGGATGCCTTTCGATAAGAATTCGAAAATGTACTTCGAGTCCGACAAGCATCAGATCGGGCATATATATCGCAAAGCGGTTTACCGCGAATACACCGACGGAACGTTTACTACTTTGAAGAAGCGAACGCCCGAGTGGGAGCACCTCGGACTGCTTGGCCCGGCACTGCACGCCGAAGTCGGCGACACGATTCAGGTCTTCTTCAAGAACAATGGAACCAAAAGTTACAGCATGCACCCGCATGGCGTCTTCTACGAAAAGTCTTCAGAAGGCTCTTACTACAACGACGGCGCTAACGATCCGAGTCACAACGGAGTTGTCCCTGCCGGAGGTACTCACACGTATACCTGGCAGGTACCCGAGCGTTCCGGACCTGGCCCGAACGATCCCAGCTCTGTGGTATGGCTCTATCACTCCCATAACTTTGAAGGCCACGACACCAACGCAGGACTCATTGGGTCCATCATTATCACCAAAAAAGGCATGGCTCGTCCTGATGGCACTCCCAAAGACGTTGACCGCGAGTTCGTGACTTCGTTCTTCATCATCGACGAAAACAACAGCTGGTATCTGGACCACAACATCGAAGCCCACACCACGGAGCCGAAGACAGTTAAGAAGTTGGACAGCAGCCCGACCGATGCGGACGGCAATTTTTCCATCGTTGGTAGCGGCTTCGTTTCCGCAAATATTCGTGCGACTATCAACGGCTATCTTTTCGGAAATATGCCGATGATGACCATGCACAAAGGCGATCACGTGCGCTGGTACCTCATCAGCCTGGGCAATGGCTTCAACTTTCACACTCCTCATTGGCACGGAAACGTAGTGACCGTGAACGGACAACGCACCGATGTGCTCTTTCTCTCTCCCGCGCAGATGGTCACAGCCGACATGGTTCCTGACGATGTTGGCACCTGGATGTATCACTGCCATGTGAGCGACCACATGGAGGCCGGAATGATGGCCATGTACCAGGTTCTGCCGTAGCCGTGATTAGTCTGCGCAGTACAGAAGAACGACGCGGGTATCTGTTCGAATGCATACCGTTACTTCTGTGTAAAACTCAAGCGACTTAGGACTTGCTTCGCCACGGTGGAGCGCGGTAACATAGCTGTGTTCCCAGCGGCCATGCCCCCTTGGCAGGCCTCCCGCGCCGCATGGCTCCAGGCGCATAACGGACAGAGATCAATTAAAAAAGAGTTCCAGCCGCAAATGTGTTTTTCCGCATGCTACGTGCATCCGCGCGGGTTTTGGCCATGGCGAAGCGGCGAGTTCAGAGTCAACGAAAGGGTCCGCACCAACGGACTAGGAAACTGAAAACAATATGAATGCAGGACCAGGACGCCCCTCCGGTGGAGGAGGGAGAAATAGGCGGCGGCGTGGTCGTCGTCCCCGTGGAAGCAATCCCGGCGGCGGTGGCGGCGGACGCCCCGGACGCGATCAGCAGCATGGCGGCGTTTACAGCGCACCCATGGACCACAGCTATCGGGCGGCCTTGGCCGGCGGTAACAACGGTTCGCGACCCGGACGCCAGCGGCCCGGCTTTTCGGCGAACTACCCTCAGGCCGACCCGGAGCCATTGCCGGTACGCGAAGACGCGACCTCGCGCATTTTCGGCTTTGTGGACGACCTGTTCTTCCAGGCGAAGATTCAGGAAACCGCCCGCAAGCTCAACGTTAAAGTTGAGTTCGTGAAATCTGAAACCGACCTGAGCGATCGGATAAAACAGAACGGAGAGGAAAAACCGTCTCTGATCATCTTCGACCTGAACAGCAACAGCGTGAAGCCGCTCTCGCTCATTCCAAAGCTGAAAAACAAATTGAAGAAGACGTCGGTGATCGGCTTTCTTTCACACGTGCAGGGAGATTTGAAGCAGAAGGCGCATGAAGTCGGTTGCGACATGGTGCTGCCACGCTCGGCTTTCTCGCAGAACCTGCCTCAATTGCTGCGCCGGCACGGAGCGGCGGACGACGAAGTCATCCAGTAGCCGGCTGCCTGGTTGAGTGCAATCTCAACCAGGAAAGTGAAAATGAACGTCTTGACGCGAGCTTATAGCCACTCCGTCCATACTCGCCGGTCGGAAGCGCCATCCCCGCAGCGTGGCTAATACCTTCTCATCAATATCGTTTTGCAGTGACTGCAGTATCTTCATCGCCGTCACCTGCCCCTGCTCGTCGATCGTGACTTCCACGATCACGTCGCCCTGCAAACCCTTTAACTGCCACGGAAAAACCGCCGGGTCAGGAAACACCAGCGGGATCGCGGGCTTAGCTTCGATGCCCGACCCCGGACCCTGCGCGAGTGATCCAGAGGGTGTGCCGGATCGAGCTGATTCAGCAGGCGTGGGCGCCGGTAGTTGGGCTGCCTTGTGTTTGACAATGCGAATCGGTTGCTTCTGAAGCACAGGACGCTGTGCGGGATTCGGAACGTAAACCAAGGCCTGAGATCGTCCGTGCTGCCCCCAGGCAACCGACGAAGCCCGCACGAACATGGGAGCGCGGTGCAGCCATAAGAAGACAACCGCGCAGTGAATTACGAAAGATGAGAGTAATGCGACGCTATATTTGCGATTGCGAACTGGCGGGATTTCAAACATACGGCCACTCCGGCTTCGCTCTATTCTACCCCGGAGGCCAGCGCAGGTCGCGCCCGCCCAGCAGGTGAACATGTAAGTGAAACACCGATTGACCGGATTTCGGGCCCACGTTCAGGACCGTCCGATAGCCCTCTTCTATTTGACGTTCACGCGCGATTTTCGCTGCGGTTAAATGGCAACGGCCCACGATTTCCGCCTCATTGCCGGCAGCCGTGTTCAAGCCCTCAATGTGCTTTTTCGGGACAACCAGCACGTGCGTCGGGGCCTTCGGATCGATGTCCTCAAAAGCAAAGGTATGCTCGTCCTCATAAACCTTCCTGGATGGTATCTCTCCGGCAATAATCTTACAGAAAAGGCAGCTTTCCATGTGTCGTCCTTAGCAGCGGCCAGCGCGTGTTTTCAATAATTGAATCACTTCAATCCAGTCTTACCAGAAAAATTGCGCCTTCGCTGGTCGTTGTGTCGTGCAAAACTTCTTCGGCACGGGCCCTTAAGTCGCCTTTGACGCGGATTCGCACCCACCAGTCTCCCACCGGGCTGTTGAACGTCAAAACATTTGCGGTACGATACCGTCGGGACAGACGCGCGGCCAGCTCCCGCGCTACTTTCTCGCGTTGGAAGGCGCCAATCTGCACCGCCCATCGTCCGCCGGTGACCATCGGGGATGGCGTTTTCAAAACGTCGATCCTGACTTCGGCGGTTCCGCGCTGGACAATGCCGACCTTTTCCGCTGCCGATCGCGACAGGTCGATGATGCGGCCTTCGATGAACGGTCCGCGATCGGTAATCCGCACCAAAACCGCTGATCCCGTTTTGGTATCAGTGACGCGAACAATCGTTCCCAGAGGCAGCGTGCGATGCGCCGCAGTCATGGCGTGCATGTCATAGACCTCGCCGTTAGAAGCTCGCCGATTGTGATACGGCGCGCCATACCAACTGGCAATCCCGGTTTCGGACCACAGCGGTTTGGCATCTGGAGGGAACTCGGTTTCGTCACTGTTTGTTTGTGGCCCGGAGTTTCCCGATCCTGGCAGACGCTCGGTCTGCGCCGGCGGAGGCGCTTGTGGCACAGAGACTGCGACTCGCTTATGCGAGCAGCCGACCAGAATCACCAGCAATAAAGGCAGGACAACGGCAGTCTTCATTTGGGAGCGGTGGTCGAATGCTTTTCCATGTAATTGGCAAAGTCCGTCAGTTTTTCGGCGGCGATGCGCAGGGCTTTAGTTGAGTGCTGACGAACTGCGGGCACGACCTCGTCGTTGAGGTACTTGATAAATTCCGCCGTTTCTTTTTCAATGCGTTCCGTAGTTTCGCCGACAGCTTTGTTCACACGCGCGCTGGCCTGGCTAAAGTCGGTCATGCTATTAAACTCCTGTGTTTGACTGATGGCGACGCGATCAGCCATATGCATTATTCCGCGGAGGGCAGGCAGGGTCAATCAGGAATGAGTCGTATCACCTCGGGTGTCACTGGATTACAATCCGGTCACTATGTCCGTTCGATTGGCAGTCCGGGACTTGCCGCACCTGCGCCGGGCCTTGTTCTCCTGGTACGGGAAGAACGGGCGCGACCTGCCGTGGCGCAAGACCAAAGATCCTTATCGCATTTTGGTTTCTGAGGTCATGCTGCAACAGACTCGTGTCGCGGTAGTCATCAAACGTTATCAGAGATTCTTGCAGCGATTTCCCTCTGTGCTCGATCTGGCGAGGGCGAAAGAGGCATCGGTGTTGGCCGAATGGAGCGGGTTGGGATACTATCGCCGGGCGCGGAATCTATATGCGACCGCGAAATTGATCGTAAGCGAACGAAAGGGCGAACTCCCAAGGTCGTCCGAGGATTTGCAGGCGTTGCCCGGTATTGGCAGATACACCGCGTCAGCCGTGGCAAGCATTGCATACGGGGAAGCGGTTGCGGTTGTGGATGGCAATGTCCAGCGCGTTCTTACACGATTGCTGGGGCGCGTGATGCGGGACGCAAAATTGTGGTCAGTCGCGCAAACTCTGCTCGACCCACGTCGGCCGGGTGATTTCAATCAGGCAATGATGGAGTTGGGTGCAACCCTGTGTCTGCCAGATGAGCCGCACTGTGCGGTTTGTCCCATACAAAAATTCTGTCGAACTCGGGGCCGCGGCCAGACGCTGAAAAGCAGACCTCGCCAGTTTCAACGTGAAGTAACCTATACGCTGTCCCTTCGCGGAGACTCGGTTCTATTAGTGAGGCGGCCAATTGGCCAGACTCTCATGCCCGCAATGTGGGAGTTGCCGGAAGCGACTTCGCTAAACGCTGCTAACGAGTTGCTATTCACGGTGAAGCACTCGATCACTGTAACGGATTTCAAAGTTAAAGTTGTGAGCTGGAGGGGCGACGCGGCCTCTGGCCGATGGCTAAAGATTTCGCGGCTGAGCGCAATCCCTATCACCGGCTTGACGAGAAAAATCCTCGGCCGTGCTGGAGTCATCTAATAACAAGTTGCGAGGCCGACCATGAAATGGCTGCGCAGTTTATTCGGAGGAATTAGAACCATGGCTGCACTGACCGCAGGAACCAAAGCGCCAGAGATTGAGTTGAGCACGCTGGACGGAGCGAAATTCTCGCTGCAAGACGCGCTAATCAGTGGGCCGGTACTTGCCATCTTCTTCAAGATTTCCTGCCCGGTGTGCCAGTACGCTCTGCCATATTTCGAACGTATTTACAAAGCCTATGGAGGCGGGAAGCTCACGATTGTCGGAATTTCGCAGAACAACCACCGCGACACCGTCGAATTTGTGCGCAAGTTTGGGGTCACATTTCCGGTCCTGCTGGATGACACGAATACCTTTCCCGTATCGAACGCGTACGGGCTGACTACCGTGCCGACTGCCTTCTGGATTTCAGAAGACGGTGAGATTGAAATTTCCGACGTCAGCTGGGTGAAAAAAGAATTCGAAGAGATTGCCAGCCGGGCGGCTTCGCTTACGAACGCGTCCCCGCAGCCGATCTTTCAGCCCAGTGAGAAGGTCGCGGATTTCCGCGCCGGTTGAAGCTCCCGAAACTAGTCCGCGGTCGCGGACAAACCATGCAAATGCGCAAGTAAGGAGCAGAATGCAGAAATGAAACCATTTTGTCTCGATTGTGAGTTCGCTTCTGCATCCTGACTTCTAAACTCTGCCTTTGAGGGCTCTTCTTACTTCTGCGTTCCATTCTTCCCGTACAATATCCCGTTCACGTCCCGAACAGGAGTCCGCCTGAATGCGCAAGATCGTGGTTGCCGTTGTGCCAATCCTAGTCATCTCGTTGTCATTTGCCCGGGCCGCCCGCAAGCCTGCCGCTGAAGTGTCGGCATCCGCCCATCTTCCCCCCGCCGCAATTTCTGCCCTGCAGAAGATTGATCCTGAGCACATTCGCGCCCACGTGCGTTTTCTGTCGCACGATCTGCTGGAAGGACGAGGCACCGGCCAGCGCGGCGGAGATATAGCCGCGGAATATATCGCCACACAGTTCTGGCTTGACGGTCTGAAGGCGGCGGGTGACAACGGAACGTTTTTCCAGCAAGTCTCTTTTGTTGGCATCACTCCCGGAGCGGAAACAACATTCGACCTCGTTCCGAGCAAAGGCGACACCCAGAAGCTCAAGCCTCTCGATGACTACGTGGCTTACGACCAGACGCAACATGCCTCCGACGACATTGACGCTCCTATCGTTTATGTCGGATATGGGATTGACGCGCCCGAGTATCAGTGGGACGACTACAAAGGCGTTGACGTTCGCGGCAAAGTTTTGCTGATGTTGGTGAACGAGCCCAGTTCGAACGATCCGAATTTTTTCAAGGGGCCGGCACTCACTTACTATGGCCGCTGGACGTACAAGTACGAAGAAGCCGCGCGTCGCGGTGCCGTGGGCGCGATCCTGATTCACAAGGCGGAAATGGCCAGTTATCCGTGGGAAGTAGTGCGCAACTCCAATTCCGGCGAAAAGTCGTTTCTAAAGAGTGACGCGCCACAACTGAAAGCGGCTTCCTGGATTCAACTGGATGTTGCGCGAAGGCTGGCGCAGAATTCGGGGCTTGACCTCAAGAAAATGATGGAGGACGCGCAGTCGCGCAGCTTTCATCCCGTGACGCTGCCGGCGAAGTTGAAGGCGCACATGGTCAGTAAGATCCGGCCTTTCTCCTCGAGAAATGTTGTCGCTATGCTGCCTGGGGCCGATCCGAAGCTAAGCAGTGAAGCCGTAATCTACAGCGCGCACTATGATCATCTCGGCATTCGTCCCGACATGCCAGGAGACAACATTTACAACGGCGCCCGTGACAACGCCACGGGTTGTGGCATTGTGCTCGAACTAGCGCGGGTATTTGCGCAATCCCAGGCCCGGCCTCGACGTTCTGTTCTCTTTGCAGCCGTAACCGCTGAAGAGCAGGGTTTGCTGGGTTCGGAATACATGGGCAAGCATCCGCCGGTTCCGGCCGGGAAGATTTCGCTCGACCTGAATTTCGATGATATCCCTCCGCTGGGTGCTCCCGAAGAAGTAGAAGTTTCGGGATCCGAGCGCACTAATTTCTATCCCACGGTGGAAGCCATGGCGAAAGAGTTTCGTCTCGCGATCCGGCCGGATTCGCATCCCGAGGCCGGCCATTACTATCGCTCGGACCATTTCAGTTTCGCGCGCGTAGGTGTACCCGCGTTTTCCATCAACGAAGGCATGAAGTATAAGGGGCACAACACCGAGTGGGGATTGCAGCAGGCGGAAGACTATACCAACAAGCAATATCACCAGCCGAGCGACGAGTACACCCCGAGTATGGACTTCACCGGGGACGCGGCGATGGCCCGCTTTGGCTTCGCGCTGGGCTGGGCAGCGGCATCGCAGCCAAAATTAGTGGGATGGGAAAAAAGCGACGAGTTCGAGAAGGCAAGAATGCAGAGCCAGGGTGCAGGAAAATAAGCCGGAAACTGCTTACGCTGTAATTCTGGTTCCCTCAACTGCCGCATGGGTTTGCCGCACGGTGACGTGCCTCCACACCTGAATGGTCAAGACCGCCGTCGTGGCCAGCAGCAGCGCCCCAACTGCAACATGCGCTACCGTCGAAACGATCATGGGGAGTTCGGGCTGAGCGGCATCAGCGCCCAGCACGACCCGCGTGTAAAAAGAGGCGAATCCCAGCAGGATCTGCACCAGCAAGAGCGAGTGCACGAGCATTCCCAGGCGTCTGACGGCGGGGATCTCTCGGAAGCGCATGGCACGAACGCCTGTCCACGCCAGGATTGCCGTAACCGAGATTGCGTTAAGCACGTGCGGCCACCAGGGCATTCCGCGATGCCTGAACATTGCCCCGAGAATCAACTGCACATAAAGAATGAAAATGGAATAGAAGCACAGAACCAGAAGCGCGGGATGGCCGGTATCCGCGACAGGCCGCGGAGATTCTTCGACCCATTGGCGTCCCGTGAATATGGCAATAGCCACCGCAATGCAGAAGAACGTCTGCGCAATGGCGGCATGCGCAGTTGAGACCGCAGGTGGCAGGAAGTGCAGAACGGTGACGCCGCCCAAAATTCCCTGCACGATAATGGTGGCCAGCGCGCCGAATGCCAGAACTTTCATCCAGCGGCGGCGTTCCACGAATAATGTCCAGAATGCAATCACCAGCGTGCAGGTTCCAGTGAAGAACGCGATCATGCGGTGGCTGTGTTCGAAAACAATGCCGCCAACCCAGGGCGGAAGACGGAGGAAATGTCCATAGGAGGTCGGCCAGTCGGGGACGGAAAGGCCGGCATCTTCACTCGTTACCAGCGCCCCGGCGATGATGACGAAAAAAGTGGCAACCGCGATGAAGACGGCAATCCGATGATGCCAGGGGTTGTAGCTCACAGATTCTGACGTCAAAAAAGGCTCTCCTGAGAACCAGCTATTTTATCAGCGTGAACAGAGGTTTGGCGGATAATCCGGCGACAAGGCCAGTGCTCGCGGACGCGAGGTTCAAACACTCTGGTTACTTGCGACGGGTGCGATTCGGCTGTGCAATTGACTATTCAGGAGGAAGATATGCGCGGCACCTTTGGGCTTCTCGCCATGGTCATTGCGATGGCGATCGGAGTGTTTATTTATTCGCGTCAGGCGCAAAGCGTTTCCGGATTGGCGCCAAACGCCAATCCCCAGGCGACAGTGAATGTAATCGGCGTGAAGAACGACCTGATTGCAATTGCGAATGCCGAGCGCGCCTTCAATGCCGAGCAGGGAAGATACGCATCGCTCGATGAATTGACTTCGGGCAAGTACATGAGCATTCGCGGCGCCCGCGATCCCTACAGCTATGGTGTCGATATCACCGGCGGCAGTTTTCGCGTGACCGCAGACACCTCAGCGCCTGGCGCGCCGCCCCATCTTTGGGTGGACGATAGTATGGTGGTGCAGAGTTCAAACTGATTTGTTAGTTGCTCTGCATCGCCTTGATCACTTCGTCGGCGAACTCTGAGGTTCCTGCCTTACCGCCGACGTCTTTCGTCAATTTGTCGCGATCGCGATAAACCTTTTCCAAAGCATTGCGGATCTTGAGTGCAGCTTCCGGTTCACCGATATGCCGGAGCATCAGCAGAGCCGAGCGCAACAGGGCAGTCGGGTTGGCCATGTTTTTCCCTGCGATATCAGGCGCGGAACCGTGGACAGCTTCGAAAATCGCGCAGTGTTCGCCCAGATTCGCGCTGGGCACCAGCCCGAGACCGCCGACCAGCCCGGCGCACAAATCAGAGATGATGTCGCCGTAAAGATTTTCCATCACCATAACGTCGTACTGGTATGGGTTCATGACCAGTTGCATACAGGTGTTGTCCACGATGTGCTCGCCGTAAGTGATTTCGGGATACTCTTTGGCCACGTTGCGCGAACAACGCAGAAACAGGCCGTCTGACAACTTCATGATGTTGGCTTTGTGAATGGCGTGGACTTTCTTGCGCTGGTTCTTGCGGGCGTATTCAAAGGCAAAACGCGAAATGCGGGTCGAAGCTTTTTCAGTGATAATCTTCAGGCTCTCCACCACTCCGGGGACGACTTCGTGCTCCAGTCCGGAGTAAAGGCTCTCGGTATTCTCGCGCACGATGACCAGGTCAACATCGGGATAGCGCGTCGGAATGTGCGGCAGATTGCGCACCGGACGGAAGTTCGCATAGAGATCGAACTGCTTGCGCAGTTGCACGTTGATGCTGGCAAACCCGCCGCCCACTGGCGTTGTGATCGGACCCTTCAGAGCGACATGAGTGCGCTCGATGGATTGCGTAAGTTCCTTCGGGATGTATTCCTTGTATTTCTCAAAAGCCTCGGCGCCCGCCTGAACGGTTTCCCATTCAAATTTGAGTCCTGTGGCTTCAAGAATGCGGACTACTGCCTGAGTAACCTCTGTGCCGATGCCGTCGCCGGGGATAAGTGTAATGTTGTGGGTCATGAGAATTGATTCGGGGAGTTGAATCTTTGAAGATCGTACTGCGGCTTTTCACATAGGCTTCGCCGCGCTTTTCGCCTGTGGCTCTCCCGCTTCTTTTGTCTTGAGCAGATCTTTCAGTTCGGCCATGAATTCCTGCACATCTTTGAAATCGAGATAGACGGATGCAAATCGCACGTACGCAACTTTGTCATATCGCCGCAGACGGTTCATGATCAGTTCGCCCACTTCGCTGGTCTTGCGCTCGCGTTCGGGCGACTCGATTACGAATCCTTCGGCTTCGTTTACGATTTGCTCGAGTTTGCTGATGGGGACGGGGCGTTTTTCGCAGGCGCGCAGCAAACCATTAAGAACTTTTTGACGGTCAAACTTCTCCCGCCGGCCGTCTTTCTTGACCACCATGTAAGGAATTTCATCAATGCGCTCGTAAGTAGTAAAGCGCTTCTCGCACTTCAGACACTCGCGCCTTCGCCGTATGGAATCGGCTTCTTTGCTTTCGCGCGAATCCACGACCTTGTCATTGGCAAAGCCGCAAAATGGGCATTTCATGGCGATTGGGACTGACTGCATTGTAACAAGAAGCCATCAGCCAACCGCGATCGGCTAAGTTTTAAACCATGTCATTCCGAGGACCGTTTGGTTCGAGGAACCGGCATTTGCCGTGAGTCAATCACCATGACAGAGCGGCACAATCATTTATAATCGCGAATTCCCACCAAGCCACGGCTCGCGAATGTGCAAGTGGCGGATACCTGACGGGGAACTCTTAGCTTTCGATTCTGCTTACGCGGGTTGTGGCAAATGACCCTCCTAAGGTCATCTTTTTTAAGAAAGAGGGAAGGCAATCATGAGCAGCATTACTGAAATTCGAGGCCGGCAGGTGCTGGACTCACGCGGTAATCCCACGGTCGAAGCTGAGGTTTGGCTGGACGACGGTTCCAAGGGCCGAGCAATCGTCCCCAGCGGCGCCTCGACGGGCGAGCACGAGGCGGTCGAGTTGCGTGATGGAGACAAGCAGAAGTACGTCGGCAAGGGCGTCCTGAAGGCGGTTGAAAATGTGAATCGCGAACTTGCCGATGCCTTGCGCGGAGATGATGCCGCTGACCAGCGTGCACTCGACCAGAAGATGATCGAACTTGACGGGACCGAAAACAAAGGCCGCCTCGGCGCAAACGCAATTCTTGCGGTTTCGATGGCAGCGGCGCGGGCCGCTGCGCATTACTTCGATCTTCCCCTGTATCGCTATTTGGGGGGCGCTGGCGCAAACACACTGCCAACGCCGATGATGAACATCCTCAACGGTGGCGCGCACGCCGATAGCAGCGTTGACTTCCAGGAATTCATGGCCATGCCCGTCGGCGCTCCGTCATTTTCCGAAGCCCTGCGCTGGGGCGTCGAAGTTTTTCACACGCTGAAAGGCGTCCTGAAGAAGCGCGGCTATAACACCTCAGTCGGCGACGAGGGCGGTTTTGCGCCATCTCTGAAGTCGAACACCGAGGCGATTGAAGTCATTCTTGAAGCTATCACTCAGGCCGGATACAAACCCGGCACTGAAATCGCCATCGCGCTCGATCCCGCATCCAGCGAGTTTTTCCAGGACGGCAAATACGTCTTCAAAAAATCCGACAAATCTTCTAAGAGCTCGGATGACATGGTCCGCTTCTACTCCAAGTGGGTGAACGACTATCCCATCGTCTCGCTCGAAGACGGCCTCGCCGAAAACGATTGGGATGGCTGGGCGAACCTGACCAAAGAACTCGGTGGCAAAATTCAGCTGGTCGGCGACGACCTCTTCGTTACCAACGTAGAATTTCTCCAGAAGGGAATCGACCAGCACGTCGCGAATAGCATTCTGATCAAAGTCAACCAGATCGGCACCGTCAGCGAAACCCTTGACGCCATCGACCTCGCCCGCCGCAACGGATACACCAGCGTGATCTCCCACCGCTCCGGCGAAACCGAAGACACCTTCATCGCCGACCTCGCGGTGGCGACGGGCGCCGGCCAGATCAAAACCGGCAGCGCCTCCCGCACCGACCGCGTCGCCAAATACAATCAGTT
>Ga0105241_10001217_pt1 | contig 19683 bp, 32 predicted proteins | sample KBSC64metaG_FD_80422 | JGI IMG/M metagenome (GOLD analysis project Ga0105241, IMG submission 80422) | Corn rhizosphere microbial communities from Kellogg Biological Station, Michigan, USA - KBS C6-4 metaG | ecosystem: Host-associated > Plants > Roots > Rhizosphere > Soil | place: Michigan, USA... | reverse complement strand
TTTTTATAAATAGCTGGCTTCAATTATTTATTAAAGTTGACCCTGAAAAAATAGCCAAAGGAAGGATTGAAGAATTTGAAGAAGAAAGAGAAAATTTTTCTAAGAAATCCGAGGAAATCGCAGGTTCATTGGCTGGTGTCAATAAAGATTTAAATGATATTGATAATAAGGTTAGAAATATTGACAAGCAAATAGCGGTAGTAAAATCTGTGGAACAGGCCGGTGTATTGGCAAGAGAAAAAGGTTATGCCATAGAATGGAAAAATAAACTTATTCCTCTAAAAAATGGATTAGAAAAAACCCTCCAAGCCGTTGATAAAATTTATGAGAATTCTGGTTACGCTTTACAGGACATGAAAAATCAATATGAATATACTGTAAAAATGTTTAGGAGTACCAACCAAGCAGCTGGCGCTCTAAAATCTGCCCTGGCTATGTTCTCTGGAAATGGTGCTAAATCTCAACTCGGAGCCGAAGCAATGTTATATATGGATAATCAAATATCTTTAAACATTGGTTCAATGAGACAGGATATGAAGAGTATTGATAAATTTGTAGGTAGTATTGATTTACAAAATCAAGTTTATGATGCAGAAGGATTGGAGGAAATCAAAAATCTTAATCCTGAATTGTATAAAAAATTCCAAGGACAAATTGCTGCTCAAAATCAAGCTCAAGTTTATCCAATACCAACAAATGGAAGTATTAATCTTCCCACCACAGTTAAGGTAGATGATAAACGTAGTTTTTTGGATCTTTAATAGTTTACTTATTATATAATAGTTTTAATTCTTAAAATTTTTTATTTACCAAAAAATCAAAAAACAAAACATGGGTATTAAAATTGAAAAAGGAGGCAAGGTACTTTTAATAGTTCTTGTAGTACTAGCAGTTTTCGGAGGGCTTTATTATATTTCTAAACGCCCCAAAGCAATAAAAGAAACAGCCTCAGTATCTAAAGGAGAAGTTGCCCTTCCTGATGCTCCAGTAGAAGAAGTTTCACTCAAAGGAACCGATGCAGTTAAAATTGCATTTCCTTCTAAAAGCCCTGTAGCACATGATGGCCCTACCATTACTATTAATGAAATGGCATGGAATGCTCAATCAGCTATTAATTATGCCAATGGTGGTGGTTCTACTACAAAGGGTTCTTTATATGGTGATGCCGGATTAAATATCAAAATAGTTAGGCAAGATGATTGTAGTCAGTCCTGTACTGATATGGTAAAGCATATCAATGATTATAAATCAGGTAATACTAAGAATGGCTTATTTGTAATTTTTATGGGCAGTGGAGTAGATGGTTATATTTATACTATTAATAAGCAGGTTGCTGCCCTAGGACCAGATTATCAAGCACAAGGTTTTTATCTTGCAGGTAAATCCTATGGAGAAGATCAAATTATTGGTGATAAAAAATATAAAGAAAATCCTCAGAATCTTAAAGGCGCTGTTTGTAGAGGTGTAAGATTGGATGGTGATTTGGATATTTTATTGAAATATGCCACTGATAATAATGTTAAGATTAACGTTAATGAAAAACTTTATTTTCCTGATCAAATAAATCTTTCCTATGCCAAAGATTATCTTTCTGCGGTAACAGATTATAACCAAAATCTTACCGAAAAAAGAAGGATAGTTCTTAATGGTAAAACTACAGGAAAAGATACTACAGTAGGATATGATTTGGTAGCCACCTGGACCCCCGGCGATGTAAATGCTATAGAAGGACAAGGAGCAAGGGGAGGAGTGACAATAATCTCTACCAAAAAATATTCCTCAATTATGCCAGCGGTAGTAATTAGTTGTGCTAAATTCCTGAAGGATAATGAGGAATCAATCACTAAATTTATCATTGCCACTTCCAAGGCTGGTGACCAAATTCGTAGCTTTGAAGATGTAAAGAAATATGCGGCAGGCGTAAATGCTGCGGAAGATGTTTGGAAGGAACAAAATGCAGATTATTGGTATAAGTATTTCAAAGGATATGATAAGGATAAGGATACACATTTAGGTGGATCAATGGTATTTAATTTGAATGATAATGCTAAAATGTTAGGATTATCTGATAACAGTAATGATATTTATAAAGCAGTATATTCTACTTTTTCTACTCTTCATTCAAAATTATATCCTTCGGACTTGCCCAAGCCAGTTGATTATAGCCAGGCTTTTACCAAAAGATATATAAAGGATGCTTTGGATAATTCTACCGCTGTAAGTAATACAGGAGCAGCTTTATCCACTGATTATTCTAAAGGAGATATGAATACTGTGGTGGCTGGGAAATCCTGGAGTATTCAATTTAAAACTGGTAGCGATGAAATTCTTCCCTCCTCATATGGTTTATTGGATCAAATTCTAACCGAAGCCATTTCAAATGATGGTTTAAAAATTGGAATATATGGACATACTGACAACACGGGTAGTGATGATGTAAATATTCCTCTTAGTGAAAGAAGGGCTCAATCGGTTGCCAGATATTTTGAACAAAAGAAAATACAAGAGGAAAGGATTGATGTAAAAGGATTTGGTGCAACTAAACCTTTGCATCCCGATAAGAATCAAAATAGTTCTACCATACAAGCTGAAAATAGAAGAGTTGAAATAGTTTATCTTGGATCTTAAAAATATATTAACAAATGTTAAAGTATTTTAAAAGTGAAAAGTTTAAAAGATGGTGGTGTAGATGGCGACATTCTGCTTCTAGAACGGGAAAATTTAATCCTAATTCAGGTTTAAAAAATTACCGATGTGATAAATGTAAATTGGAATGGAAACATTTACCAGAACAATTTATACCAAGATAAAAACAAAAAATCATGGCACGTATATTTGCTCCATTTTCTGAAGAACAGGTGAAAGCGTTAAAAAATTGGCAGGAAAAAGGTTTTCATCCTTTTACTTGTTGCAGTTTTGAAGATTGTAAAAGATCTGAACAGAAAAATGAAGGTGAATTAATTCCTTATTCTGAAGGATGGATATGCCCTTGTGGTAAATATACCCAAGACTGGTGCCATGATTTTATGTTAAAGCCTTTTAATCCTTCGCCTATACTAAATAATAACTTCAAATCATTAACCAGTGATGATATAGATGAAGCTATAAATGGTAATGAAGATTAATTAAAAATTGTATGAAAGAAATATTAGCAGTATTAGGAGGAATTGGCTCAATGTTAGCACTAGCCTTTGTATTTGATATTGTACTTAATGACGGTAGTGCAACTATAAGAATTATAAATGCAATTCGCGGACGAGATTAACTCTTGATTTTTTGGGAGGTTTTAGGGTCTTCTAATGGTTAAGAAGGTCAGGTCTAAACCCTGAAGAATTGAGGTTCGATTCCTTGCCCTAAAGCTTTTTTCTTATGTGTTGACAGTGAGCTAAAAGACGGAATATTTCTATATTCCGTCTAATATTTTAAAAATAAAATTTTTTCAAATATGACTAAGCTGGAAATTATTGAAGAAACAGTAGATTTTTATTCCCAGGATACCAATAGAAGAGCTTCAAAAAGTAATGGACTTTCAGGTTTTATATGCAGTTATGAAAATGAATTTGGAAATAAATGTGCTTTGGGAAGATGTTTTGATACAGAAAATTCTAACTATTCTATTATTAGATATTACGAAGGTAATATTTCTTCTTTGATAGAATTTTTAATTACAAAAGAAGGGGAAGTTATTGAAAAAATAAAAGATGAAAATATTATTTATCAAGAACTAGAAAATGTTTTATTACCTCTATATAGAGGACATGAATTAATCTTTTGGAAAGATTTACAAAATTTACATGATACCGAAGCATTCTGGCTTAAAAAAGGATTAACTGAAAAGGGATTAATATATGTTCAAGATTTAAAACAAAAATATGCAAAATCTTAAAAAAATATTCTTTCCATTTGAAAATTCTAGTAGAATAAGTAATATACTTATTTCTATTTTTTGGAGTTTATTTTTTATTTTACTTTGGTATTTATTTAAACCTCAGACTTTTCCTTCACCTTTTGAAGTCTTACAAGGTTTTATTACTGTGTTTTCCTCTGAAAGCTTTTTTGAAGATTTTTTGGCTAGTATTTTCCTTACTACCAAAGCTATGTTATTTTCAATAATTATAGCTTCGATTTTATCTTATTTATATCCAATTCCTTTTTTTAAACCATTAATTGAATTTGCCACTAAATGTAGATATCTTACATTAACTGGATTGATATTTATATTTAGTATATTTTCTAAAGATTTAAGTGAATTAAAATTATGGCTTTTAATGTTTGGAATTATTCCTTTTTTTACCGATTCTACTATTGGAAATATCAAAGAAGGAATACAGGATCAAATTGAATTAGCATATACTATCAAATATAATAAATGGGAAACATTGTTTGAAACTATTATTATAGGCAAACTTGATAAATCTATTGAGGTAATTCGACAAAATTTTGCAATAGCTTGGTTAATGATTACTATGGTAGAAGGACTAGATATGAGTGGAGGAGGTTTAGGGACTGAATTATTAAAGTACAGTAAATACTTAAATCTAGTTTGTGTCTTCTCAGTACAAATATTAATCTTTTGTATAGGCTTGCTTTTAGATTTTTGCTGGATCAAGTTAAGAATGGTAATATTTCCTTACGTTAAAATAAATGAAAAATGAAAGTTTTTGAAGTAATTATTGTAATTTTAATATTATGTTGGATATTAGGATTTTTATTAAAAATTGTTATTCCCTTTCTAACATTTTTAGTAGTAGTTTGTTTGGCAATTTATCTTTTGTTTAGAGCAATGAAAAACTTTTTAAAATGATGCCATACAATAAACTGAATACATTATTAAAAGTTGATAATGTATCGAAATCTTATGGAGATAAACAAATCTTACATAATATCAATTTCGATATTAAGGATATAGTAAGGCCAAATTTAACTCAAGGGCAAGTAATATCCTTAATTGGTAAAAGTGGATGTGGTAAATCCACTTTATTTAAAATTTTATCAGGTTTAAATAAACCTACTACTGGTACTGTATTAATTGATGGTACAAAACCTGTAAAAGCCGGAGATATGGGCGTAGTACCACAAAATTATCTTCTTTTTAATCATAGAAGTGTAAGAAAGAATTTGGAAATGGCAGCCAAGAAAAATACTAATACAAAAGATATTAAAACCGAAATAGCCAAATATGCTTCTATATTTCAATTTGAAGATCAGTTGGATAAGTATCCTTTACAATTATCAGGTGGGCAAAGACAAAGAGTAAGTATAACCCAACAATTACTTACTGGTAATTTTTATATTCTTTTTGATGAACCATTTTCTGGATTAGATAGATTGGTTAAAAAAGAAGTTATAAAAGTATTGAGAGATGTTTCTTTATTAAATGAATTTAATACCCTTATTATTGTATCTCATGATTTTGAATCCTCTGTCTCAATTTCCGATACCGTCCTTGTAATGGGATCAGATGGAAAAAATCCTGGATCTACTATTAAAAAGGAAATAGATTTAATTGAGAGGGATTTGGTATGGCATGAAAATGTCAATGAAATGCCTCAATTTAGAGAAACTATCAAAGAAATAGAATCTTTACTATGATAAAAAATATTTTATTAATAATTACATTGATTTATTTTTTTCTTTTATATAAATTTAGGGGTAATTCTGCAAAAATAAAAATACTAATTTTTGCCTATATATCTATTTTTATAGTATTATTTATATTTTTAATTTAAAAGAAATTAATATAATGGATAAGGTACTTTCTCAAGTAGTTGAAATACTACAAGCATACCCTAAACTTGAAAAAAAGTGTGAAAACATGCGTAAGAGTATGTTAAAAAATGAATTTGAAAAAACTTTTTGGCAACGGAAATGCAAATATTATGCACCAAATAAGATGGAAGAACATTATAAGGAATTGGATGAAGAACTGATAAAAGCAGGCTTAATGATAAATAAAAATTTATAATATGGCAACAACAAAACAGGATATTAAGGAATGGTTATTAAGAGGAAAAAAAGAAGGTGCTACTCATGTAATAGTAGTATGTGATACCTTTGAATATGATGACTATCCAGTAATGGTAATGCCCAAAGATAATATCGTAGAAAAAATTGAGGAGTATAATGGAAAGAACATGCAAAGGATAATGGAGGTTTATAATCTTTCTATGGATTTAGAAAAACAATTAGATTCAGGTAGATCTTATAATTTATAAATTAGGTAAAGAATATTTAATTTCAAAATTTAGATATAGTTTACATATATCTTCTTAATTTTATATTAAAATATATGTAAAAATATTTATATGGCTAAAATAGTAAATAATCAGCCACCTTATCGTCCAAATAATAATGAAGATCAGGCGCTAAATTTTGAAAATTTAAAGGTCGATAAGTTTATAAAGGAATATTCAAAAGATCTTTCTTTATTACAAAATCAATTGGCTTTATTTTATCCTGCTGGAAAAAAATTTTATAAACTTGGAATGCTTGATATAAGAGGACAAAGGTTTGAAGTATTTGGAGAAAGTATGACAAGATTTTTTAGATTTCAGGATGTAATTTTGTTTAATTACATGGTTGGGGATGATTTTGATAAATATTACGAAATTTATAAAACACAAGATATTGAGGAACGAGATCCGGTGGATGGAAAACATAAAAAACCTAGAATTAAAAGCAAAGAAAAAATACTAGAATGGTTAAAAGGATATGAGGGAAGAATTTCTCATATGGATGGTTATAAAGATCTTTTGGAAAAAAGAGAGCAGGAAAAAGACGAAAGGCTTAAACCTAAACAATAAAAAATTTCCTTTTGTAATTTTCCGCGTATTTATTTATTTTTTAGCACATAACCCTAGTATTTCTATACTGAGGGTTTTTTTATCTAGTAATTTATAATAAAGTATAAAAATAATTTAATTTTAAATTTATGAAAAAATATTTTGCTAAGTTTTTGCCAATAAAAGGGAAGGCATTGGAAGGTGATTGGGCTTTTTGTACTCATGAAGAGCCTAATTTAGGAAGTTATTCTCTTATACATTTAATTGGAAAAGAATGGGAGTTTTATAAGGCACAAAACGGTTGGTATCCTGCCGAGAAAGCCAAACTATTTCTTTGTAGTAAGGATATAAAGCCTGGGGACAAAGTATATGAGTTATATAAAGACGGTAGAATTAGTAAAGAATTTGAATGGACTTGGGCAATGGATAGTTGTCTACATTCAGAAGGTATATTTAAGATTATAGGAGAAATATCTCCAGAAGCCTATTGGATAAAAGAAATGGATGAAATTGATGAGAATAAGATAAGAATTATTTATACCTGTGAGAAAGGAAGTGAATGTGATATGTATTTTGGAAAGCAAGTTTGTACTGCACCACATGAAATTATAGATACTATTAAAATTAAAGGTCCTTGTGGACATTTTCATTAAAAATAATTTATGCAACAACAATTGAAAAAAGTATCTCAAGAAGAAGAATATTTAGAATACTTAAGGGAAAATAATTTAATATTATTTGAATGTATCGTGGGTTCTCAGGCTTATGGAACTGCCCTTCCTACAAGTGATATCGATAAGAAATTCGTGTATATAGAACCTTTAGATAAGGTCCTTAACCATACCCAAATTACTCAATTAAACGTTACCAAGGATTATACAGGTTTTGAAATAGGAAGATATCTTGAATTACTTCAAAGTCAAAATCCAAATTTACTGGAATTGAATTATGCAGATAGAACCAATATTGAATTCTGTCATCCCCTATTTGAAGAATTGATTAGAAATAAAAGAGATAAATTCTTATCAAAAAAGATTTATTATTCTTTTGGTAAATATGCCCAAAGTCAAATTGAAAAAGCCAGGGGGTTAAATAAGAAAATAGTAAAACCAATAGAAGGGCCTAGAAAAGGATTATTGGATTTTTGTTGGATAACAAGAGGACAAGGTAGTATTTCCTTAAAAGAGTATTTGAAAAAGAATTTCATAATTCCAGAGATATGTGGTGTATCAGCAATTGATCACATGAAAAATTGTTATAATTTATTTGTTGATTTAAGTAAAAAGGATGAAATAGGAAATATTGTATATAATGAATTAACATTAAAATATCATAAGATTTCCTTAGAGAAACAACAACAATTCGATAATAATGCTTTACGCGAAGAAGCTAGTTTAGAAATATATCAAAAATTACAGGAGTATTATAAAACTAATGCTTCCAAATATAAAGGTATTACTGATAAAGATGATGTACAAATAGTTTTATCTTCTATTGAAAAAGATATAAGGCCTTCTACTATGTTTTATTGCAATATTGAAGGATTTTCTTCTTATTGTAAAGAATATAAAGAATATCAGGAATGGGTAGAAAAAAGAAATCCCGAAAGATACAAAGATAATTTAAACAATAATAGTGCCTTTGATGTTAAAAACATGATGCACTGTGTTAGATTATTGGAAACAGCAATTGAAGGATTAAATACAGGACAATTAAATATTTGGAGATCAAATGCTAAAGAATTATTAGAAATTAGGAAAGGAAAATATAGTTATGAAGCAATTATGCAATTAACTAATAAAAGAATTGAAGAGTTAGAAATTGCTTATAAAAATTCTTCTTTACCAGAAGAAATAAGTAAAGAATCTATTGATTCATTATTATTGGAATTTAGAAAAAGATTTTATAAATTATAAACCCAATTGTTTATGTCTATTTCTAAGAAAAAATTAAGGGAGATTAATTTAGTTGCAGATACTACTGTATTTGATATTTTTAAAGAATTTCCTTTACACTCAGCCCAAGACAATTGGTGGGAATATCCACCTGAAACCTGGAACACAGAAGAAAGAAATTATTGGGATGTTTTATTTGAATTAAGAAATAGACTCATGTTAAAATTTGTTAATATTGTTGACAAAAATATAAAAGATGAAAGTATTTAAAGCACCACACAAGCCTACAAAAGATTATTATGTATTTTTGGCAGGCTCAATAGAAATGGGGAAAGCAGAAGAATGGCAAGAAAAGGTAACCGAAGAACTTAAACATCTTGATGGTATTTGTTTATTTAATCCGAGAAGAAGTGATTGGAATAAAGAATGGGAACAAAGTATTGATAATCCAAAATTTGTAGAACAAGTGGAATGGGAATTAGATGCGTTGGATAAAGCAGATTTAATAGTGTATTATTTTGATCCAAATACCATTAGCCCAATAACACTTTTTGAATTGGGACGTCATGCAAAAGAAAATTTAGAAGGTAAAAAGGATTTAATAGTATATTGTCCAGATGGTTATTTTAGGAAGGGCAACGTGGATGTAGTTTGTAGGAAGCATAATATTCAACAAGTACATAACTTAAGTTCTTTTGTCGAGTTGGTGGAAAAAAAATTTAAAACTTTTAATGAAAAAGTATTTTAAAATTACAAAAATAATTTTAAATTTAATTTATAATTAATCCCTAAAACTTTATATGCTGTATACTAAACAAGAGCTTCTTAATTGTGTATTCTTTGATATAGAAACTAAACCTAACACAGATATCTCCGATAAATTAATGGAACTTTGGAAAGAGAAATTTCATTTTAGATATCTCGAAAAAGAAATAGAACTTCAAACAAAGTTAGCATCCCTTAAATATAATTCTTCTAAAAAACATGAATTATCTCAAGAAGATTTAGATACCTTTTCATTTGAAAATATATTTATTAAATATGCTCCATTGCAAGCTGAATTTTCTGAAGTATTTTGTATAAGTGTAGGGATGTTTGATGAAGATATGAATGAAGATGTTGTTTGTATTTGTGAAAATACTGAAAAAGCTACTTTAGAAAAATTAAAAATTTTTTTAAACAAAGGAGAATTAATCTTAGCTGGATTTAATATTAAAGGTTTTGATGTGCCATATTTAATTAAAAGATTTCTGATTAATAATATTAAACCGCCAAATCTTTTACAACTAAGAGGAAAGAAACCCTGGGATGTTAAAATGTTAGACCTGTGTGAAGATTGGAAAGGTATGGGCTGGGAGAGTTCTAGTTTAGATCTTTTATGTAATGTACTAAATGTTCCTTCTCCTAAAACTAATTTTAAGAACTATGAAATTTGGGAAAAATATTATACTAACGAAATAACCAAAGAAGACATTTGTAATTATTGCAATGATGATGTAAAAGCGCCAATGCGAATAGCTGTTAAACTTATGTTTTAACTTTACCTATATAATATCAACCTTTTTTCCTAAAAGTAACTCAATTATCCTCTTAACAAGCTAAAATTTAAAAAATGCTGGAAGCAATTATCTTAGATTCTACTGTTGCAGAAACAACAGAAACTAATCCAAAAAGAAGAAAAAGAACCAAAAAAAGAACTGTTTATGATGAAATTGTAGATCTTAAACGAGATCAAAGTGTTTTCAAAAGAGATTTTAACACTAAGTTTTTGATAGAGTTAGAAGAAATTCTAATTAAATGTTTTGCTCCTACTAAAAGAAAAAAAGAACATTTTATTACAAAAGAAAAACTTACTTTAGATTTTCTAAAACTATTACAAACACAAAAAAGATTTAAACCATGTAATTCTACACATCAACAATTGTTAGATATGGCAATTTTTGATACAGTAGATAATATCATTGGTAAAATAGTTCAAATAAATTGTCAAAATAGAATAGTAGAAATAATAACTCTTCCAATTTTTAGAAATAAACAAAATAATGTTTATCGATCATTTTCTGAAGTAGTATTTTTTGATTATTACTCCATACAAATGTTAGAGTTTTATAAACAACAGCATATTTATTATCAGGATTATTCTTATAGTGACGTATTTGCTTTTTTATGTGCCAAAAATAAGGATAATAACTATCTTGAAAAATTTAATGAGGCTACTCGATATTCATTTGGTAAAGGATTAGTATCTGCGGATAAAAGAAGTTTAGATTCAAATAAGGATATAAAAGATATTTAATTGTAAAAGATAAAATGAAAATAACTTGTGGTATTTATTTGTTTAATCTTGATAATAAAACTTTACTGGTAGGACATGTGACAGGATTTGATAAATTTTCTATTCCCAAAGGCATAATGGATCCTACAGATAAAGGATACTGGGAAGCTGCTTTAAGGGAGTTTTTAGAAGAAACAAACATTGATTTTAATAGTTTAAATGTATTAGAAACACACGAATTTCCATTTGTTAGTTACAAAACACAAAATAAACTATTAAAATCATATTTAGTTATAATTAGAGGATTTGATGATTGTAAAAAAATAAAATGTACTTCTACTTTTAAAAATGAAAAAGATGAAGAATTACCAGAATTGGATTATTTTGAATGGGTTTCAATAAAGAAAGCAAAGAAAATTCTTTCTTATGCACAAATAGAAAACTTATCTACAATTAAAACTATTACAGAAGATAAAAAATTTAAATATGTCCTATGATAAAATTTTAGAATTAATTAGAGAAAGTAAAGATAAATTAACATTGCCCGGATTTGATGAAAAATTAGCTAAAAAGATAAATGATTTATTTCCTTTGTTTTATTCTAGCACAGAAATTAAACCTGACCCTCAATGGTTCTTATTTGATAAATTACCAGAGTTATATAGTATAATAGATGTTAGATATCAAGATGGAACAATAGCTTTTTCTAGATTAGTGGGCGAAGAAAATTTAACCCATTATAAACAAAAAGCATCTTATTGGAAATTTTCTGATCAAATAATAAAAAAACAGAATAGGAAAAGAAAATTCTGAGTAATAAAAAATTAAGATATAAATGGAAAAGGGTAGAAAAATTAATTCTACCCTTTTTTTTATTTTGTGGTTGAATCTTCCGGCGTATCTGTTAATAGCGCCCCAATAGTTTGCATTAAAGTTGACAAACCAATTTTTAACAATAGCATTATTAAACTAGAATCTTTAAATCCTAATGCTAACAAAATTGCAATAGTTCCATTACTCAATATAGATACTGCATTAGAAAGCCTTTTGAACCAGATGGGTGTAGGCTTATTTATATTATTTATACTTAAAGGCATTTTTGAACTAATACTTTTTAGTGTCCTGCAGCAACTAATTCTTGCATACCTTTTCTAAATAATCCAGTTATTGTTCCACTACTAGGAAATTCACCCTGAGCATCATAACTAAATGCAGTATAAAATGCAGTGATTTGTCTATAAGTTTTACCAATATTATATGCTCCACTAATATGATCAAGATATTGAGTAGGAGTTATTTTATAGATATTCAAATAATTTAAAATGTGTGTTGCTAAACTAGATAAAGCCATTCCTCTTAATTTTTTATTTAAATATCAAACATAATATAAAAATTTGTAGAGTTTATCTAATAAACTACCTGATATAAGTTTACTTAAGGCTAATTAATTTTATAATATAAATAAAGAAATATGAAAGTTAAATATCAAATATTCAAATTGGATAAATTGTCCATAAATAATAGAGATTATACTGTACTGGAAAAAGCGGATTTAAGTTTTTACTCTGATGAATCAAACAGGGTTGAGGATTATAAAAATAACTTTGAAACCGAGGATGAAGCTCTTAAATTTATCGAAGAAAATAAAAATGATCTTCCACATTTATATGATTCTCAAGTAGTTATACAAAAGGTATATTACAATTAAGGTAAAAATTAGTAATAAGTTTACTTATTCTACCTTATCTTTATGGTATAAAAATAAATAATATGCCAACAAAAATTTTTCCAGCCAAAAAACTCAAAGTAGGATCTGAAACTGGATCCCTTGTAAATTATGTTTATTCTGGTGGCAATGTAGTGCCAAAGGTTGGTATGGGAGCCACTCTTTTAATGTGGAGTGACAGAATGCCATATACTATTCATAAAGTACAAGGAAAAAAAATATGGGCTTCTCCGGATAACTATAAAAGAATAGATAGTAATGGTCCATATACAGAGAGCCAAGATTATGAATATTCTAACCCTAATGAAAATAAACCAGAAAAATGGGAGATATTTAGATTGAGAAAGAATGGAAGATGGGTAAAAGTAGGTCAATCTTTAAAAAGTACCCCTTTACATATAGGAAAAAGAGAAGCCTATATAGATCCTTCTTTTTAAAATAAAAATAATAAGGTAAGTATTTAGTTTACTTACCTTATTTTATCTTTAAGGTATAAATAAAAAGTATATGGAGCAGAAAATATATTCTACAGTAAATACAAAAGGATATAACTATCTGATTAGTAATGAAGATAAAAATCAGGGAGATATTTGCCTTTGTTTGAGCGAAGTAGAATCAAATAAAGATTTTGGTCCTGATCAACAAATCGAAGAAATCACTGAATGGCAGGATACTAATAATTGTTCTTGTTGTAGAAAAATTATAGCTACAGATAATCCAGAATTATTAGGACAAAAAAATATATCCAACTATACTATCAATTATATCTCTGAAGAAAACGGACAATTAAAACTTTTAATATAAAATACATGACACAAATAACTCAACCTAAACCTAAATTCAAAGTAGGTGATATTGTAATACACCGTCCAGATTTATATGGTGGAACCGAAAGTGAAGTAAAGGAGGTTACTAGAACTTATGCCGAGATAGATCTACCTGGAAATTTCATAAGAGATGGTCTCCGCATTATGGAAAGTGATATATCTTCTATTTCAATACCTTATGATTTTGATGGAGAAACTTTAACTGTTTATTATCCAGCCGGAAGATTAAACCCTACTTCTTTTACAAAAGTTTATAAATTTTTTGGCTATAACTATGTTATAACTAACTCCAAAATAAATTCGGTTTACCCTCAACGAAATTTAAAATTAAAAAAATAAATTTTATGCAAAAAACAATTAAACTTAGGCATAGGAATGAACCTGTGATTGTTAATCTTATACATTTTAAACAACTCACGGATTTTCAAGCCGGTCAAAATAATATAGAATTAAAATTTGAGGATGTAGCCTCGAAGGAGAAATATCTTTATGAATTTAAGGTATCCCCTAGTTCGGCTTTTGCTTACTTATCAAAAGATAAGCCAGAAGGATTAGTAGTAGTTTATGATCCTTATTTGAGAAATCCTGATCCCAAATACGTTGATTTACTTGAAGTAGGAAGACAACTTTCACTGGAATTAAAATTTAAATCTTAGAAATAAGTAAAAATTCCTAGATTTTTTCTAGGTAGTTTACATAACTACCTATACTTTTATAAGGTAATTAATTAATAATTTTTTAAACAAAACAAAAAATATGTCAGACAATTTAGCAAAAACAAACGGTAAAACAGCTTTTGTAGCCGTGGTTAATGATGAGAAGGATGAAAAGGGTAACCTTGTAAATCCTACTCCTTGGCATGGTTTAGGCAAACAGGTAGAAAAAGCCATGACATCTGCTGAAGCCTTAAAAGAAGGTGGACTGGATTATACCGTGGAAAAAGCTCCCTTGTATGCCAAAATCAAAGTTGGTAAAAGTTATAAGTATAAGGAGATGACACAAAGGGATGCCACCTATCGTACAGATAATGAGGATATTCTTGGCAATGTTGGAAAAAATTACCAAGTAATCCAAAATGTCGATGCATTTAGCTTTTTTGATGCCATTGTAAAGGATGAAAAAGCAGCTATTTTTCAAACCGCAGGTGCCCTAGGCAAGGGAGAAAGGATTTTTATTACCGCCAAAATGCCCTCCTATATCAGGCTTAAAAAGGACGGAAAAGAGGATGTGATTGAAAAATACCTTTTTCTTACTAATTCCCATGACCGCAGTTCCGCAATTATTTGTGATTTCACGCCTATTAGGATTGTTTGTAACAATACCTTAAATATGGCATTGGGAGCCAAAACTCCCAATCGTATTTCTATTAAACACACAAATAAGGCTTTGGATAGATTGGCTGAAGCTCATAAAGTAATGGGAATGGTAGATACAGTAACCAATCAATTGCAAGGTATTTTTGAACAAATGGTAAAAACTAAGATTTCTGATCAAAAATTGTTGGAATACATTGCAATGGTAATGAGTCCACAAACCGAAATGATCAGTGAATCAGAATTTGAGAATTATTATTCTCAAAAGACCATTAACCTGGCAAAAGAAGAAATTCTCCCTTATGCTTTAGGAAATCCCACTCAGCAATTGGCAACCACCAAAGGTACAGTATTTGGCGCTTATAATGCGATTACTGGTTTTTATCAAAACCAAAAAGAATGGGATAGTCAAGAAGAAAAATTTGATTCCTTGATTTTGGATGATGTTGGAACTGCAAGGAAAAAAACAGTTAAAGCTTTTCAGCAGGCTTTGACTTTGTTGAATTAATTTTTAATTGTCAAATGATAAAAAGGCTATTCTTAATTGAATAGCCTTTTATTAATTTAATTCTAGAATGTTGAGATTATTTAAATCTATATTAAAAATTTTATTTATAAGTCTTTTGTTTTTACAAGCCATTCATTTCTTATTTTTCTCACAAAAGTTTCCTATAAAAATTTGGAAATTCTTTCTAATAATAATTAGTATTTTTTTACTATTTCAATTAATTTTAATTGATAGGCCCATTTCCATATTTTATCTAAAATAATCTTTTATTTATTTATGACTCATGAAGAATTGGTGGCTAAATACCCCTTAATCTTTACTGTAGAAAGATATCCGTCAGTTTCAAAAGGTTGGATACCATTACTGGACGCTTTATGTGATAGATTACAAGGTATTACTGATCTAGAGATAAAAAAAATCTTGCGACATAATGAATTATATAAAGAAGGTAAAGTAGAAAAGCCCTATGAGAATACTGAATCTTTATTCGATACAATGCAAATCAAATGCATACAATGTAAAGAAAAATTTGGTGGATTGCGTTTTTATACCAGAGATGGGCTAGGCGAAAAACATTTAAATATAATACATGAATATGAAATTTTATCATATCATATTTGTGAAAATTGTAGTAGCATGTTTGAAATAGGATGGACACAGGGCTGGATTAGTACTATTTGTATTAACTGTAAGGATAAACCAGAATACAAAAATAAAGAATGGAAAAAAAATACATAATTGGTAATCAAGAATATATTTTAACAACGGATATTAACTTTGAAGAAGCAAAGTCTGATATTATTTTAAACTGGGTCTATATTGATTTAAAAAACGGTCCTCCGTTGTTTTATAAACTAATTGAAAAGGCTGGCAGTCAGGTAAAAAGTCTTTTAATTTTTTTTAATAATAGATTAAAGTTTTCAGATAATTTAAGTACAATACCTGGTCTAACAAATTGTAATTTAATTATACATTCTATAATCCCTCCACAAATACCAATGTATAATGATAATTTTTTGAGAATTAAAAGAACGATTAAAACATATGCTAATACAACTTTGGCTAGAAGTTTATCGTTATATATACCTATTGTTGCAATTGAACAGGAAAAAATTGTATGGTATATGTTTGATCATTTGCAACAAATAAATGAACTGAAAAAAATATATATTCATTGTCTGGATAAAAAAGAACTACTATTTACCTCCAGTGTTTTACAAAAGTTAAAAAATAAAGATTTAAAGAAAAAAATTTTATTAAAAATAAAGTACTTTTTTAGAGTGCAATGGATAAAGCAAGTTTGGAAATAAAATCCTTTCAGGATATTGAGAAAATATATAAACTACCTAAATATTTTGTCACTAATTTAGATAAAGAAAATTTCGGAGTATTATATAATCAAAAAGCTTATATCTATAATTTTATATATTTTTCTGAATTAGTATATTTATGTTATTTGGATTTTATTAGTTTAAAACTAAAATCAAGAACTGAATTACTAGATGATAAAGTATATTTTAAAGAACCACATAATAATTATGAATTATTATATGATTTTTATCAACAAAGAAATTTATCTGAACTTAATATAGAAAATAAAAGTGTAATAGGACAATCAAGAATAACAGATCCTAAAAATATTCTTAACTTACTTTTTATAAAAAATTCTATTTTAGTTTTGCAAAAAGTTGTTCCGGATTCTTTTATACAAAATCTAAAAAATAAAATAACTACTCTTAAATTAAATTCTTCTTTAATTAACGAATTCTTAGTTAATTTCATTAATACTCTTTAAATGGAAATACCCTATTTAGACAAGCGTAATGCTAGTAAGGTTCTTCGCGAATTAGATATAAATAAATTTACTAGTTTACCTCAAATTCTTGTAGATATTAGACAGAAATTAGTTAATAAACAAGAATTGAGTATATCTGAAAAATTTAGATTATATCCATTATTGAAATTATATTTTAAAGATATAAAAATTGAAATAAACAATTTTTATATCAATCATGAGAATATTTGGGATCAGTTTTCTCATAGAATGCCAATGGATTTTCAAAAAACTGGTATTGAGTTTTTAATAAAAAACGATAGATGTATTTTAGCGGATGCCACTGGAACAGGTAAAAGTGTTCAAGTAATTATTGCCAGTAAATTGTTACCAGATAATTATGATGTGCTAATTGTTACTACTAAATCTTTACAATATAATTTTTTTATTGAATTAGCTTATTTTGATAACAGAGTTTCTGTTGTTGATAAAAAATGGGAATCAAATAAATATACAATAATAAGATATAGTTCTTTATCTAAATGGAAAAAAGAAATTCTTGATAAGGATTTTCAAGTAATTATATGTGATGAATGTCATCTTTTGAAACACAATAAAAGCAATCGCAGCCAAATATTTCTTGATTTTATTAATAAGAGTAAAAAAGGTATAAAAAAAGTTTGGCTTTTAACTGGAACCCCCATTGATAATAGACCTTCTGAATATTATAACCTTTTAAGAATTATTAAACATGATTTATCTAAGGATTGGCAAAAGTATATGGAAACCTATTGTAATGGATATATTGATATTTATGGCAGATGGAATACAAAAGGTGCTTCTAATTTAGATGATTTACATAATAAAACAAAAGATATTATATTAAGAAGATTGAAGGAAAATGTATTAAAAGATTTTCCTAATAAGTTTAGAAGTACCATTTGGCTTAAATTAGAAAATAAAAAGAAATATGATTCGGCAATAAAGGATTGGAAAAAAATAAAACATGAAGAATTGGGTTCTGATTATAATCCTGATTCTTATTCCAATGAAATGACAAAAATACTTATTTGGAGGATGTTTTGTGCCTATGAAAAAATTGAAGACGGATCAACCATAGATTTATTACAAAACGAAATAGAAAAAGGTAATAAAATATTTATGTTAACTAATTTTACCAAAGTAATTGATTATACTTATAAAAAGTTAGGTGATAAAATTAGTAGTTTTATAGATGGAAGAATAGATGCCGCGGAAAGGATGAAAATAATTGAAGAATTCAATGATAATCCTGAAAAAAAAGTCTTAATTTCAAATATGGCGGTAGGAACGATAGGGTATAATATTCAATCGGCAAATATAGTTTATATAAATGATCTGAGTTTAAAACCCTCTGATATGATCCAGGGGGAGGATAGGGCATGGAGGATAGGACAAAAAAAGGATGTTACTGTTTTATATCCTTTATATAAAGACACCGTAGAAGAGCATTTATACAATATGCTCATTGATAAGAATAAGATATTTTCAAAGGTAGTAGATGGAAAAGAAAAAGACTTTTTTAGCCAGGAAGATACTTCAAACAATATGTCAACAAAAAGTATTTTACAAGAAATATTCACAAAAATAAACTCTGCTAAAGTTTAAATTTTTATGAAACTAAAAATTAAATGTGATACAAAAGAAAAAGAAATAATGGAAGCAAGTTGGTTAATTAGAAACTTTGTTTATTCTTTACAAAATAATTATTCCGAAAATTCTCCCAGAATGGTCGAAGCAAAAAATTTGTCAGAGAAGCTTTTTAAACAAATTAAAAAACAAACTCCTAAACATTTAAAAGATATGGCAGAAAAATATTGCAAATTATAAACTTTTATGAAAACACAACTTTATATTCCAAAAAAAATTAAAGTAGGTTATAATTTAAGGGAAGATACCTATACTAAAAAATTAGCTTATGTAATTTATTATGATGATAAAGGTGTATTAAGAAAAGAAGATTCTTGGAAGAAATGGATTGATAAAGGTTGTGATGGAAAAATTTATGATTGGAATACTAGAGAATATAAAATTGAACCAGAAAACATTAGAGAGCCTTTACCAACACATGATTTTGATAATATTCCTACTGAAGGATTTGTGTTAAATAAAAAAGTAGGAGGATATAAAAGCGATTGGAATTTTAGAGCTACTTATGCCAGAGTATTTGATCCAAGAGGCTTTGAATTTGAAATAACAATTCCTAATCTTTTATTTATATTACAGGAATGTAATTGCTATAAAGGAAAAGGATTAGAAGGAAAATTTGTTTATTCCTGGGATGGAAAGGATTTAGTTTTATTACCAGAGAATTGTAATGAATATGAAAAATGCATGAAATTTACAGTTTTGCAAGCTGGTAAAATAGGTGTAAATGATTTAATACCTGGTTGTTCTTATCAAACCAAACAACAAGAAAATTATATTTATCTTGGAAAATTTAATTGGCATGAATTTAAATATAAATCCGGAAGATTTAATGGTAAGTATATAACTAATGGTACATCAAGTTATAAAAAACAATATATTTTTATAGACGAATCC
>Ga0105241_10001213_pt1 | contig 19711 bp, 21 predicted proteins | sample KBSC64metaG_FD_80422 | JGI IMG/M metagenome (GOLD analysis project Ga0105241, IMG submission 80422) | Corn rhizosphere microbial communities from Kellogg Biological Station, Michigan, USA - KBS C6-4 metaG | ecosystem: Host-associated > Plants > Roots > Rhizosphere > Soil | place: Michigan, USA... | reverse complement strand
GAAGTTGTCCAGCACCGACAGCAGCGGCGCGAACAGGTCGTCCAGGCCGCTGACAAAGCGCTGCGCGAACTCGTCGTCGGCGTAGACGCTCGGCAGCTGCTCGCCGAGCGGGAACGGGCTGCCGAGCCCGTCGACCGCGCCCCTCATCCGCCGACCACCTTCACGCGGTGGTCGTAGGAGAACACCAGCGCGGAGGGGTCCAGCTCGATCCGCTCGGCGGCGTCGCCGCGCTTGCCGGTCAGCGGGTCGGCCGGGTGCAGGCGCACCTCGTCGACCATCTCCACGCCCGGGACCCGCTGCAGCACCGCGTACAGCTCGCCGGAGTGGACCGCGCGGCCGAACGGCCAGCCCTGCCCGGTCGGGCCGCCGGTCAGCGGGTCGAGGTAGGAATACAGAGCGTTGACGGCACCGGTGCGGACCAGGTCGGTCTCGGCTCCGCGGAACGCGTGCAGGGTCACGGCGGCGGTGACGCCTTGGTAGTACGGCGGTCCCACGGCCAGGCGCGTGCCGATCGGGCGCCGGTCGTCCAGGTAGGCGGCGATGCGGCTGAGCAGCTCATCGCCCGGGACCAGCTGCTCGAAGCGCAGGAAGCCGCCGACGTCGGCCACGGCCTGCGGGACCACGAGCAGCCGCACCGCGCCGATTCCGGCCTCCTTGCCGTTGAGCTTCGTCTGCTCGTCGACCGGCAGACAGTGGATGCGCGCGGCCTCGGGAGCGGCGCGGCGGGTGAGCTCTTCGTAGTCCCGGACGGTGACCGCGCGGTCCTGGGCCCGCAGCGAGATCGGCGCGCGGACCTTCGCCTCGGCCACCGACTCGCCGTCCACGCCGCCGCGCGCGGCTTCCCGGTTCTCCACCTGCGAGACGTACGGGATCGAGGTTCGCAGGACGCTGAGCGCGCCGCGGGCGACATTGCCGGCCCGGCCGCCGCCGATCCGGTAAGCGGTGGCCCGGATCCGCACGCCCTTGAGCGGGACCGCGCCGTACTGCTGCACGCTGCCGTCCGGCAGCCGCAGCGCCGGGCCGAAGGCGATCTCGCCGGTCACCGGGTCGAGCTGGAAGTGCCGGTCGTCGGGGCCGGAGCCGGCGAAGGTGTCGACCATCTCCCAGCGCTGCCAGCCCTCACCCCCGGAGGTGTCGGTGGTGTCGAGCTGGAGCATCGGGTCGTCCACGGCGACCGGCGTGCGGGCCAGGTAGAAGCGCTGCCCGGCGACGCCGGAGGATTCGCCGAGGTCTTCGTCGCGGACGGCTTCGGCGTGCAGGGCCCGGACCGTGCCTCCCATGGTCCGTGCGGCGGCACCGCGCAGGCTCGGGCTCACGGCGTAGAACGGCTGCGACGCGCGCGGTTCCAGGACCCGGCAGCGCAGCCAGGCCGCCTCGACCCCGGCCAGCCGCGAGACGATGTGGCGCGGCGTGACGTGCAGAGCGACGTCGCCGGGCCGGTTCAGGCCGCCGGTGTCGTCGGCGTCGACCTCGCAGGCCACCCAGCCGTCGGCGGTCCAGGCCTCCCAGACCAGCGGCGGCTGGCGCGGATCCACGCCGACACCGTCGACCTGGCTGCTCAGCCGCAGCACCGCCAGGCACGAGGGCACCGGCGCGGACAGGCCGAAGTACAGCGCGTCGCCGGGCTGCGGCGCCGGGGAGAACGCCGGCACGTCCTTGCCGTCGAACACGTCCACGGTGCGGTCGGTGGGGCTCGCGCCGTTGTTCTGCACCACCACCGCGGTCAGCGAGCACGGCACGATCCGCAGCGGCTCGGCGGAGCTGAAGACCAGCGCCTCCTCGGACTCGGTCCGCAGGGTCGCGATCTGCGAGCCGACCGGAACGAGCACGGTGTTCGGCTGCGGCGCCGACAGGCGGAAGGTGACGTCGGCGCGCGCCGGGGCCGGCGGGAACCGGTTGATGCCCAGCAGGTCCAGGAACGCCAGGTAGTTCTTGTCCGGGACCCGGTTGAGCCGGTAGACCAGCTGGTCGGCCATGTAGGCCACGGCCTCGATCAGCGTCACGCCGGGGTCGGAGACGTTGTGGTCCGTCCACTCCGGGCAGCGCTGTTGGACGTACCGCTTGGCGTCGTCCACGAACTGCTGGAACCGGCGGTCGTCGAGGTTCGGCGAGGGCAAAGCCATGTCAGGCTGCTTCCGTATCTGTCGCTGGCGCGGTGTCGGGGCCTTCGTGGTCGGGGATGACGTAGAAGGGGAAGACCAGGGACCGCGGGTTGTTGGTGCCGCGCAGCTGGTAGTGCACGTCGATGTACAGGACGGTGGGGCGGTCGGGGTCCACGCTGACCTCCACGCCGGTCACCGAGATGCGCGGCTCCCAGCGGTCCAGGCTGGCGCGCACCTCGTGCTGGATGCGGCCCACGGTCTTGTCGTTGACCGGGGCGAACACCAGGTCGTGGACGGCGCAGCCGAACTCCGGGCGCATCGGGCGCTCCCCGGGGGCGGTGGCCAGGACCAGGCGCATGGCCTCCTCGATCTCCTGGTCGTGCGAGACCAGGCCGATGCGGCCGCCGGCGTCCACGCGCAGCGGGAAGCCCCAGCCGGAGCCGACGAAACGCTCACCCATGGCGGATCAGGCCCTTCCCGGGCCGGCTCTTCGGCATCGGCCCCCTCGTCTCAGACAAGCTGCACGCCGTTCAGCGTGCCCTCGCCGACGATGGCGACGTTGCCGGTCAGCGTGATCTCGGCGGCCTCGACGGACACCGAGGCGCCGGTGAAGTTGACCTCCTCGGACTCGATGGAGGTCACCGCGGAGGCGATGTTCATGACGGCGGATTTCAGGCTCATCAGCACTCCGGCGGTGATGCTGACGTTGGTCGCGCCGTCGATGCTCACGGCGCCGTCCGGCGACAGGGTGATGGTGGCGTCGGCGCTGCGCAGCGTCACGCCGCCGGCCGGGGACAGGCTCTCGACGGTGATCCCGCCGGCGGTGTTCTTGACGGTCGTCCTCTTGTCCACCTTGTTCAAGTCGATGCTCTGGGTCTCATCGCTCGTCAGCAGCTTGACACCGGCCTTCATGGCGAGCTCGTCGTCGAGCAGCTCCAGCCGGTTGCCGCGGCGGGAGGACACGGCCAGCACGTTGGGGATGCCGTCCTTGGAGACCAGGTTGTCGACGCTGAGCTTGGTCGGCTTGTTCACGCCGTTGTACAGGCCGCCGAGGACATAGGGCTGGTCGAAGTCGCCGCGGTCGAAGGTGACCAGGACCTCGTCGTTGACGGCGTAGCCGATGAAGCCGCCGGAACCCGGGGAGCCGGCCGGGATGTGGCCGGAGCCGCCGCCGTGCTCCAGGCCGCCGAGCACGCTCACGCCGCCGTGCTGGACGGTGCGGGCCCAGTCGCTGACGTAGTCGTCGTCGAGCCAGGGGAAGCGGAGCTTGACCCGGCCCATGCGCAACGGGTCGTGGATGTCGGTGACGACCGCGCTGACCACGCCGCTGATCCGGTGGCCGGTGCCGCCCGGCCCTCCGGAGCCGCCCGCCCCGCCGGCGCCGCCGGAGGCCAGGCCGTACAGGGAGCGGAACTGACGGCCGGTCATCGACACATAGGTCTCGTAGGTGCCGTGCTCGAACAGGTGCCGGACGCCGGTGACGGTGTAGGCGCCGTCGAAGGGCTTGCCGGCCTTGCTCAGGGTGACGGACTTGTCGGGCAGCAGCTGCGGGGTGCCGCGCACGGCGACTTCGAGCTCGGCGAAGGACGAGGTCACGTCGGTGGCCAGCGATTCGGCGGCGGAGTCGGCCTCGGTCTGGCTGACGTACGGGGTGCCGGTCTCGACCAGGGTGCCGCCGCCGAACGGCGTGGCCACGGCCGCGGGGGTCAGGCCGGCCAGCACGTCGGGGTTCGTCATGGCCGCGGCGCGGCCGACCAGGGTCTGCTTGGTGACCATGTTCCAGCCCCGCGAGGTGACCTTGGAGACCTGGTCGGCGGCGGTGAAGCCGGAGCGGCAGCGCAGGGTGTTGGCGCCGAACTCGAGCACGTACGGGCTCTTGTCGGCGCTGACGCCGGTCAGCGGCACGGCCTTGACCGGGGAGCGGAAGTGCAGCAGCCCCAGGTTGTCGAAGTACACGACCTTGCCGGCGCGCTCGGCCAGGCCCTGGATGAAGGTCCAGTCGTCGATGTTCGGCTGGGAGGTCTGGGAGTCCGGCGGCGGGTGCGGGGTGGACTCGATCTTGCCGATCAGGCAGCCGTGCTCGGCGGCGATCTGCCGGACGATGTCCGAGGCGGACATATTCTTGTACAGCGCCACGCGCCGCTTGCGCAGCAGCTTGAAGGCGTTGTCCATGCCGCGGATCACGGTGTAGAACTCGCCGCCGGAGTAGTCCGCCTCGATCCCGGTGATCTGGCCGGTGATCAGCGGCTGGTCCTCGCCGATGAGGCCGGCCACCGCGAAGATCGTGACCCGCGCGCCGATCCTCAGCTGCGGGTTGACGGTGGTCAGCAGGCGGGTCTTGTCCTTGAACGCGACGTGGAACGTGGAGGGCACGTTGAGGGTCGACTCGACCCAGCAGGAGTGCAGGGAGGCCTTCAGCAGCGGGGTCAGGGCGCTGCCGATCTGGACCTTGGGGACCGAGGAGAAGGAGCCGAACGTCACGAGGTCACCTCCGGACCTGGTCGGGGGCCGGGATGAGGAGTTCGGCGCCGGGCGTCAGGCGCATCGGGTCGTCGATGTCGTTGGCCTCGGCGATGGTGCGCCAGGCGGTCGCGTCGCCGTACTCGGACCAGGCCATGGACTGCAGGGTGTCGCCGGAGCGCACGCGGTGGGAGCGGTGCGCGGACAGGGCGCCGGAGGTCGGGTTCTGGCCGAGGGTGAGGCCGGGGATCTGAGTGATCGTCAGATCACAGGTGGCCCGCAGGGGAACTCCGGAGGGGTCGAAGTACGTGTAGTTGGCAGAGATGTTCTGGACATATGCGTTGAAACTGACGGTCGAGAAGCTGCCCCACTGGAAGAAGACCCACGGCGTGGAGGGCTGGAACGCGGCGATCGACTGGTCGGTGACCTCGCAGCACTTGAGGAGGGCTTCGACGTCGTCCTGCACCTTGGTGCCGGCCGGGGTCATCGAGGAGTCGAGGAAGAGCTGGAAGGAGAGGGTGTAAGGGTCCGCTCCCCCGAAGCTGGGGATGCTGACGTACTTGAAGAACGGAAGAGGGGTGTTGCTCCAGTTGGCGCTCTTGGCCAGCGTCAGCGTCTCCGGGTTGAACTGGAAGTTGATCTCCCGCATCGTCCCGCCGGGTTCCAACGCGGGGCCGATGGGCGGTTCCTTGATCGTGAGCGAGGCCTTGACCAGGCTGACTCCGGGCTGCACGGACATGGCGGATCACGCTCCCGATTCGGTGAAGCCGTGGTGGGCGATGACCAGCCGCTCGGTGGCCACGGTGTTGCTGGTCGGATCCAGCGTCGGCCCGCTCCAGCTGACGGGCAGCACGTCCAGCAGGCCCCACTGCACGACCAGCGTGCCGTTCGCGCGCAGGGCGGCGATCTGCGCCGTCGGGCGCTGGATGCCGGTCGCGATCGAGGAGATCCAGGCCGCGATCTTGCTGCTGTCCGGGGTCAGCGGACGGGTCAGGGTGATGTTGCCGTGGCTGACGCGGCCGGGCAGGAAGGTGGTGTAACCGTTGTTGCCGCCCTCCTTGTGCTGGTAGACCTCCACCTCGGCGGACAGGCCCTCGCACTGGTTGAACAGGCCGAGGTCCTGGCCGTCGATGGTCAGCTTGAAGAACAGGCTGGAGCCCGGATCCAGGGTGGTGGTGGTCATGGGGTTCGTCAGTCCTCTGCGGTGTGCGGTGTGGTGCTAGGTCTGGCGCCGGTGCGGTGCTGGGTCAGGTCGCGGCGGGTTCGGCGCCGGGTTCGGGTTCGGGTTCGGGTTCGGGTTCGGGTTCGGGGCGGGTCGGCCGTCAACGTCCTGAGTCGCGCAACCGCCCCATCCGTTCACGGTCCAGGCGCAACTCGGTGCGAAGCAGACGCGCCAAGGGGGCGACCAGCTTCTCGGCGAGCTGCTCCATCTCCTGGTGCTCACCGCGACCCCGCGCACGTCGGGAGCCACCCCCCGAGCCGAAGCCGCCCGCGGGCTCGGCGTACCGCTGCCCGAGCAACGTCCCGGCGATGGGATGCGACTCGGCGAACATCTCGATCCCCCGCTGCTTGACGACCTGCCGGAACTGCGACGGATCGCGGACGAGCGCGGCGGCGTCGCGCAGGTCGGCGATCTTGTCGGTGAAGCTCCCGACCTGGTCATCGACGGTTTCGTTGAAGCGCGCCCGGCTGTCGCGCGCCTGCGCGCTCGCGGCGGCGGAGACGAAGTCGGTCATGGTGCGCTGGACGGGAGCCGCGGTGGACGGCCCGCGGAAGGCCATGGGGAGCGGCAGGGGTGCGGCGGCGGATGACGCGGCGGGGCGGTGGATGGGGACGGCGCGTTGGATGGGCTGGTGGGTGGTGCGGCTTGCGGTGGAGGACGCGGGGCGATTCTGCGCGGGAGTCACGGTGGGCGGCGGGGGCGAAGTGGGACCTGTCGCCAAGCCTTGAATGGGGTCGGCGGCCACCGAGGCTGCTGACAGTCGCTGCATCGGCGCGCGCTGGATCGGCACGGGGGTGGAGGAGCGCCGGACCGGCGTGACTGGGATCGGCGTGCCGGTCGATGAGGGCTGGATCGACGTGGCCGTGGACGAGTCCTGGATTGGAGCGCCAGTCACTGAGCCCGGGGTCGGCATACCCTGAGACGAGCTCTCTGTCGAAGCACTGGTCGACGAACGCTGGACCGGCATCGTCGTGGACAGGCCTTGGATAGGAGCGCCGGCCGATGCGCGCTCGATCGGCGCAGTCGTGGACGAGCCTTGGACCGAAGAGCTGGTCGAAGAACGCTGGATCGGCATGGCGAAGGAACGCTGGATCGGAGCGCTGGCCGAACGCTGGATCGGAGCATTGGCGGGCGGCGCTGCTGCCTCACGCTGGGCCGGCGCCGCGGTCTCGGAGCGCGGCGCCGAATCGCCGACCCGCGTTGCGGTCCCCGATGTCCGAGCTGGGTCGATGGCTGACATTGCCAGTGCTGCCGGGGCGGGCTCCAGCGACCGGTTCGGATCGCTGGAGGACACAGCTGGCGCGGGCGAGCCTTTCGCCGAGTGCTCGATCTGGTCGCTGGTCGATATGGCCAGCTCAACCGGGCCTGTCTCCGGCTGGATCGAAGAGGTCGAGCCGGCAGGTTGGGCAGGTGCAAGCGAAGGTGCCGGAGCCGGGCCAGAAGTCGGCACAGAGCGAGCACCGGACGAACGCTGGATCAGAGCACCAACCGCAGCGCGCTGAATCGGAGCTGCTGTCTGCGATGTCGTTGCCGAGCGCTGGACGTGGCGCGAAGGCACTGGCTGCTGAGGCGAGTCGGCGGCAGGCACGGTTGTCGCCGAAGGCTGACTCGGGCCGTGGCCGACCGGCGAGGCCTGCGGAGTCATGGCCGAGCCAGGGTTCGAGCCGCTGCCGGGCAAGCTCTGCGCCGTGCCACGCTCGAACACCGGGCGCACCGGCTCAGGGCGGCTTGCACGCTGCACCGTCGGCGCCACATCCACCTCGCGTGAGGCCGCCCTGGAGAGCTCACGCCCGCCGAGCAGCGGCTTGCTAGACGTCGGGCGATGCGGCGACACCTTGCGCGGAGCGTTCAGTGGGACCGGAGCGCTACGACGCGGTGTACCAGCCGCCCGGGGCTTCGGGGGCGTGCTGGGCTGCGGCATCGGGCTGGGCTGCGAGGGAGCCGCGGACGCGGGAGCGCGCTGCACCGGGACCTGCGGCTCGGCCTTCTCCGGAACTGGCGTGCGCTGGACAGCGGCGTGCGCGCTCGGGGCGCTTCCACGCCGCTGGACGGCGCGTATCGGCATGGCCTGAGGCGTCGACGGCACCGCACGCTGAACCGCCGGCAGGCTGAACTCCCCTGCCGACGAACTCTGTCCAGGCGCCGACGTGCCGGAACGCCGCGTCGCAACCGGCTCGCCCAAGCCGCCGCGCACGTTCGCTGACGAGGTGCTCGCCCGGGCGGAGGTCGTGTCTGCGGCACCCGGCTGCGAGGGCTGGGCCGCCGGCGGCTCGCTCGAACGCGAACTCGAGCTCGGACTCGGACTCGGGCTGGAGTTCGGGCGCGGACCAGAGCTTGGATTCGGGGCGGAGGTCAGGCTGGGGCTCGGGCTTGGATTCGGGCTGGAGGTCCGGCTCGGGCTCGGGCTAAAGCTCGGACCGGAGCTCGGACCGGAGCTCGGACTGGAGCTCGGACTGGAGCTCGGATTCGGGCTCGGGCTCGAGGTCCGACTCGAACTCGAACTCGGACTCGGACTCGGACTCGGACTCGGGTTCGAGCTGGAGCTCGGAGAACCAGCCTGCGACATCGGCTCCCGCACCGCGGCCCGCGTCCCCTCGCCCCCCGACTCCGCAGCACGCTGAACGCTCGGCGTCACCGCCGCAGTCGACCGCTGAACCGTCGCGACAGGCCGCACCCGAGGCGTCACCGCAGCCTCGGTCAAGCGCGGCCGAGCCGGACGCGGGGCGACAGCGGCGGGCTTGGCCGTCGGCGTGCGGATCACCGACTGGCGCACGACCGGCGCCTGCGGGACCTCAGGGGCAGCCACCGGCTCCGCCTCATCGGCGCTGCGCTGAATCGGCGTGGTCAGCGGCAGGTTCAGCGCCGGGAGTCCGAGCGCTCCGGGCGTGCCGGTGCGGGCGATCGAACGTGCGACCAGTCGGCCGCTCGGCGCATCGGTACGCACCTGGCGGCGTGGCTCGCGCTGGAACGAAGGGTTCTGCCACGTTGCCAGCCGCGCGCCGAAATCCGAAGCCGTGATCCCGCCCGCGCCCGGACGGCTGACACCACGCATCGTCGGCACAGCAGCCCACTCACGCCGCTGGACCGAAGCGCCGGCCGAGCTCGACCCGCCGGCAGCACCCGAACCCGAGCCAGCGCCCGCACCCGAGCTCGACCCGCTGGCAGCACCCGAACCCGAGCTAGTACCCACACCCGAGCCAGGACCCGCACCCGAGCCAGCATCCGCACCCGAACTAAAACCTGCACTCGAGCTAGGACTTGCACCCGAGCTAGCAGCAGTACCAGCACCAGCACCAGCAAGAGCGCCCGCCCCGGCCTCGCCGGCCCCGCCAACTCCGACCGAAGCCGAGCCAGCCGAAGCAGCACCAGCCATACTCCCGCCGACCCCCTCACCCCCGCCCCGACCTCGCCGCGAGAACAACCCCATCCCTGCTCACCCCTCCGAAGCGCGCGCGTTCAGGCCGGCGATGCCGGTCACGAAGCCGCGCCGGTCGCCGTGCTCCAGGTCGAGGATCTGGTCCAGTCCCCAGTGGAAGTGGTAGGCGACGTACGCGACCTCGTCGCGGAGCTGGTCGGCCGCGTACGTCACGATTCCCCCAGGCGGCTCCCGCCGAGGTCGATCTCGAAGTCCTCCGCGCAGTTCGGGCACGTCACCGAGGCCAGGGTGTGCCCCTCGGCGTTGATCTGCTCGTAGAAGTCCTGCAGGAAGGCCAGGTCCGAGGCGAACATGTTCTCGACGATGCCGTCGTGCACCATCGGCAGCGAGCCCAGGCGCGTGATCACGCGTCCCAGCAGCACCACCGACAGGTACGCCGGGTTCTCGCGCACGCGCACGTCCCGCAGCGGCACGAGTTCGTCGCGGGCCGTGGACAGGCGCATGGCGCCGCGGCGGTGGACCGTGCCCGCCTCGTCGACATAGCCGCGCGGGAGTTCGAACTCGAACTCGGTGCGCAGCGTGTCCACGCGCGTCGGCGCGGAGGAAGCCGGAGCCGGAGCCGCGGCCGGCATCGGAGCAGGCTCCGCCAGGCCGACAGCAGAAGGACCAGCGAGACCAGCCGAACCAGCCAGACCAGCCGATCCAGCCACCGCCGCGTCGGCCTGAGCCTGCGTCCCCGGAGCCGCCGCAGCGGCCCCGGGCAGGGAGCGCTTCATCAGGCGATGACCAGTTCCTCGAACGTGATCGTCACGTGCTCGCTCAGCACCTGCGCCTCGCCGGCCTTGGTCCCGTCCGTCGAGACCTTGCAGCACCACGCGTTGCGCAGGTCGTACCGCTTGATCGGGTTGTTCTGATAGTCCATGTAGATGATCGTCGCGTTCTTGCGCGCGGCGCCCATGTTCCCGGCCAGGGACTCGTTGATCCAGTCGGTGAAGGACGAGCTCTGCGTCTGGCCGCGGGTCACCTCGACCGTGCCGCCCTGGGAGATGCCCGGCATCATGCGGACGACCGGCTTGCCCTGCGCGTTGTTCTGGACGTGCTTGATCACGTCCTGCTCCAGCTGCATCTGGCCGACCTCGGCCAGGTACTCGACCTGCACTCCGTCGATCTGGAGGGCGAAGTTGTGCGCGGCGGCGGAGTCGCCGTTCATGAAGGCCATGGTGATCCGATTCCTCTAGTGCGCTGCCCGCGGCGCTGCGATGTGTGCAGCGGCCGCGGTGGATGCTGGATAAGGGGTCTGCTTTACCTGCCGGCAGGAGGCCGCGCGCCCCGGCCGCATGCGAGACAAGGGCGGCCGGGACGCGCGGAGTTTGCTATTCCTCCAGCTCGCTGCCGCCACCGGAGATCTGCGCCAGCCGGAACACCACGAACTCCGCCGGCTTCACCGGGGCGATCCCGATCTCGCAGATCACGCGCCCGATGTCCACCGACTCCGGCGGGTTGGTCTCCTCGTCGCACTTGACGTAGAACGAGTCCTCGGCACGCGAGCCGAACAGCGCGCCGCCGCGCCACTCGTTGACCAGGAACGCCGAGATGTTGCGCCGCACCCGCGCCCACAGCGCCTGGTCGTTCGGCTCGAACACCACCCACTGCGTGCCGGTGAGGATCGACTCCTCCAGGTAGTTGAAGTAGCGCCGGACGTTCAGGTAGCGCCACGCCGGGTCCGAGGACAGCGTCCGCGCGCCCCAGACCCGGATGCCGCGGCCGGGGAAGGCCCGGATGCAGTTCACGCCGATCGGGTTCAGCAGGTCCTGCTCGCCCTTGGTGATCTGCAGCTCCAGGTCCACCGCGCCGCGCACGATCTCGTTCGCCGGCGCCTTGTGCACGCCGCGCTCGGCGTCGCTGCGGGCCCAGATGCCGGCCATGTGGCCGCTCGGCGGGACCGCGACGGACTTGCCGGCGGCCGGGTCGAACACCCGGATCCACGGGTAGTACATCGTCGCGTAGTGCGAGTCGTACCCGGCGCCCTGCTGCCGCCAGGTGCGGACCTGCTGCGCGTTCAGGTTCGGCAGCGGGTCGATGATCGCCACGCGGTCGCCCATCAGCTCGCAGTGCCCGATCAGCGCCGTCTGGACCGCCTTCACCTCCTCCTCGGAGATGCTGCCCTGCTGGTAGGCGGACATCAGGTCCGGCACCGCGACCATGGTGATCTCGTCGATGGCCTCCAGGCCGCCGAACCCGGTGCGGTCGGCCGAGTCGCCGATGTAGGAGCCCGTCGACACCGGCGCCGCGACCTCGGCGGGCAGGTCCGAAGCTCCGCCGCCACCGCCGGAGCCCGACGCCGGCACCTGCACGGTCTGGTTCTCCGGGCGGGTCAGCGCGCCGGAGCCCGCCTCCTCCACGATGATGACCTTCGAGCGCTCCTTCACCTGCGTGGTGACGTAGGAGCGGCCGGCCTTCTTGCTGGCCGAGACGTCGAAGGTCTCGGCGACCTTGTCGTCGACCTTCACCACGAGCCGGAAGCGGTCCCCGGCCTCGCCCCCCTTGTCGCCCTCGCCCGCCGGGACGTCGGTGACCTCGACCGAGACCTGGCCCGACGCGCCGGACTGCGCGCTGACCCGGAACCCGCCCAGCGTGACCGGCTCGCCGGCGGTCAGCGCCTGCCGCTCCGAGCCGGTGACCACGCCGCGGTGCCCGGCGCTGACGGCCCGGCCGTTGGCGCCGTCGGCCCCGCCCGGTCCGGCCAGGCCACCCTCGGTGCCGCCGACGCGGACCACGTAAGCGACGGTGCCGCCGTTGTTGAAGAAGCCGTACACCGAGTGCGCCAGGTAGTAGCCCTCGGTGAAGTCACCGAACTCGGCGACGTACTGGGACCAGTTGGTGACCAGCGTCGGCGCGTTCAGCGCGCCCCGCGGCGCGAGGCCGACAAAGGCCGCGACCGAGGTGCCCACGCCCTCGATCGGCCGCGAGCCGCTGGCGACCTCTTCCACGTAGACGCCCGGCGACAGATATGTCGGCATGGTCGATGTCTCCTCGAAAACGGTACTCGGGCAAAAAAGTTCAGCCGCCACACTGACCGATGCCGCGCCCCCGCCGGTAGGTACGCAGGGACGGACGCGAGGGCATTCGCGGCTGCCCCTTCGGGCGGCGCGTCAGGACCTTGGGTCCGGGTTTCCCACCGGCCGGGGCTGAGGGCTCTGACCGGCCCGTAAGGTGTCCGGACAGGGCCGCCCGGGCACCGGTGCGGGCGCAGGCTGGCAGGGAGCGGTGTTTTCGTGTGGGTTGATCTGAACCCGGTGACGGCGGACGTCGAACCGGGCAGCGAGGCGACGGTGGCCATCACCGTGCGCAACACCGGCGACATCGTCGAGGAATACCACCTGCAAACCACCGGCGACCCCGCCCAATGGGCCGCCATCGAACCACAAACCCTGCGCATCTACCCCGGAACCGCCGGCACCGCACACCTGACATTCACGCCCCCGCGCAGCTCCGAGGCGCAGGCAGGGCCACAACCCTACGCAGTCAAAGTCACCCCCCGCGAAGACCGCGAAAACACCTTCGCCATCGAAGGCGTCCTGCGCATCGCAGAGTTCGCCGACCTGCGCGCCGAACTCCTGCCCCCGCAAACCCGCGGCTGGCACCGCGGACGCGTCAAACTCGCCGTCGACAACTACAGCAACGTCGCCACCAGCGCCGCCGTCTCCACCACCAACACCAACACCAACCTGCAAGTCGACATCCGCACCCCCGCACTACGACTCCAACCAGGACGCGCACAGTTCAGCAAATTCACCGTCCGCCCCGGACGGCTCCTCTGGTTCGGCGTCAAGGCCAAGCACCAGTACAACGTCACCGTCACGCCATCAGGACTCGGGCAACCGGTCAGCCTTCAGGGCACGTATTTGCAGTCGGCCCTGCTGCCGCGCTGGCTTCAACGACTGCTGATGTTCTTCGCCGCCGGCGCCGTCGCCGTCTTGGCGCTGTGGTTCGGCATCCACCCCTCTTTCGCCACGAGCGCCCAAGCCTCGCCCCAGCCGGCCGGCGCGACCGTGCCGCAGGTGATCGTCATCCAGCCGACGCCGGCGGCACCGTCCAGCAGTCCGTCGCTCAAGCCCACGCCGTCCTCGGCCGCCCCGCCGCCCGCGCAGTCCACGTCCAAAGCCGCGCCACCGGCCTCCACGTCCAAAGCCGCCGCCGCGCCGCCGCCCAAGCCGGTCCCGCCGAGGCAGCAGAAGACGACCAACATCCTCAATTACGCGGCCAACGCCTCGGTCGACCTCAACATGGACAAGTTCAACGACGGCCAGCAGGTCGACATCTGGCCCACGAACCACACCCCGGCCCAGACCTGGACCGTCTGGACCTACTCCGACGGCACCCTGGTCATCCAGTCCAACGACAAGCCGGAGAGCGCCGGCACGAAGGTTCTCCAGGTGGACCAGGACAAGAGCACCAACGGCACCGACGTCGACATCTCGGACGACTGGAACGGGGTCGCCGGCCTGCAGGCGCACCTGACGGTCGACTTCCAGCTGTGGACTCTGACCCCCATCCCGGGCAACACCACGTACGGCGTGCTGAAGAACAAGCAGTCCGGCACGTGCCTGGCGAGCAAGGGTACCCAGCAGTGGCTCACGATGGCCCCGTGCAACACCGGGGATCAGAACCAGTGGTTCTGGCTGTTCGCGGTGTGATCTGACTCCGTCCACGAACTGACCCGCTGTCGCAGAAGTTCGCGACAGCGGGTCAGAACACTGCGTCAGCTCATGAAGCCGGAGCCTCCTGCAACTTCGCCAGCTCCGCCGCGACCGCCTCGGCGTGCGCGTCGGCGTCCTCCTTGGCCTTGCGCGGACTCCACCGGCCCCGCATGAAGGCGGCGAACGGCAGGAACACGATCTGCCCGGCCAGCGCGACCCACCACCATGTCTGCCACTGGTGCGGACCGTCCTTGACCGCCTTGGCGACCTCGGTGCCGTGCGCCTGCAGGATCGCGATCTCGGGCTGCGCCTGCTGCACCGTCTGCAGGTTCGCCAGTCCGACCTGCTGCACCGCCTGGCCCAGCACGTCCGGCGGGATCGCGGCCGGGTTCGGGTACTTGGCCAGCTGCGCGAACAACGCCGGGTGCGCGTTGATGACAGCCAGCGCCGGCCCGGCCTTGGCCTGCGCGGCGGCCACCTCCGCGCCGTGGTCGACGATCGGCGTCACCGACGTCACCACCACCGGCACGAACGCCGCCGACACCGCGACCACGACGCGCAGGATCCAGCCCCACACCGCCAGCCCGGTCGCGGTGGCCGCCGGGTTGCGCTCCTCGACCGTCTCGGTGAACGCCGCCATCCACGGCGCGTACGTCACGCCGGCCAGCGCGCCGCCGATCAGGAACAGCACCGCGAAGGTGTAGTAGCCGGTGTTCGCGTGCGTGGCGAGCAAGGCGAAGATCGTCGTGGTGGTGATCGTACCGAGACAGCCCACGATCATCAGGGGTTTGCGGACCTTGAGCTTGTCCGAGATCAGCCCGGCGGCCACCAGCGAGACCGCGTTCGAGGCCCAGTACCAGTTCGCGACGGCGTTGGCCCGCTGCTCGCTGTAGCCGTAGACCGCGGAGAAGTAGATGACCAGGTTGCCGACCAGCGCGTAGTACAGCAGCAGGTACACGCTGACCGCGAACGCCGGGCCGGCGACGCCCGGCCGCATCATCTGCCGCCAGTGCCCGGCCAGCGCCTGCTCCGGGTCGATGCCGCGGGCTCGCGCCTCGACCAGCGCGCGGTCGCGCATGCTGACCATGATCTGGTCGCGCAGCCGCGGCGAGAGCTCGCGCAGCGCGAACAGCGCGACCACGAACACGATCAGGGCACTGATCCCCGAGTAGTGCAGTTCGTCCTGCCAGGTCGAGCTGTTCAGCGTGTGGCTGGTGACCGTGGTGACCACCAGGGAGCCGACCACCGGGCCGATCGCCCAGAACCCCATCGCCGTGGCCCGTCCCAGCTGCGGGGAGAAGTCGCGGATCAGCGCCGGGGTGGCGACCAGGATGATGCCCTCGACGAAGAACAGCGCCGCGAACAGTGTCAGGAACGCGCCCTTGCTGGACGTGCCCGGCAGGAACAGCACCAGGATCCCGGCCACCAGCAGCCCGTAGACCACCAGGTTCGCCCGGCCCCAGCGGTCGGCCAGGCCCGCCAGCAGCGAGGACGCGGCGCCCACGGCGTTGCCGATCACCGACATCCAGATGAAGTAGGTGAACGTCATGTGGTAGCGGGTGATGATGGAGGTCGCCACCGCGTACTGGATGTAGAGCAGGTAGTACAGGACGATCGTGGTCAGCACGACGATCGCCAGGTAGGCGTAGCGGCGTGCGGTCTCGGGATAGGCGGCCAGATCTCGGCGCCAGAGGCGGTTCAGGACGCTTGGGGCGGCGTCCACGGCGATGCTCGAAGAACTCACGTCCGCAACTCCTTCTTGAGGATCTTGCCGGTCGGCCCTACTGGCAGGGCGCTGAGAAACTTCACTTCACGCGGGTACTTGTACGGCGCCATCCGCTCCTTGCAGAACGCGATGACATCCTGCTCGTCCGCTTGCGCCCCGGCCTTGAGCGCGACGTAAGCCACCACCTCCTCCCCCAGCCGCTCGTCGGCCCGACCGATGACCGCGGCCTCGGCGATCGCCGGATGCGTGTAGAGGACCTCCTCGACCTCCCGCGGGTAGACGTTGAACCCGCCGCGGATGACCAGGTCCTTCTTGCGGTCCACGATGTAGAAGTAGCCGTCCTCGTCGGCGTAGCCGAGGTCGCCGGTGTGGAACCAGCCGTCGCGGAACACCTCGGCGGTGGCCTCGGGGTTGTTCCAGTAGCCCTTCATCATGTTGTGGCCGCGGATGACGATCTCGCCGACGTGCTCCGGCCCCGGCGGCAGCGTCCGGTCGGCGTCGTCGACCACGCGCGTCTGGACACCCCAGACCGGCTTGCCGATGGAGCCGACCTTGCGCTGCTCGGCGCTGATGTTGAAGGTCGTCGTGCTGGCCGACTCCGACAGGCCGTAGCCCTCCAGGATCACCACGCCGGGGAACTTCTCCTCGAACGCTCGGATCACCTCGCCGGGGATCGGCGCGCCGCCGGAACAGCCGACGCGCAGCGCGCTCAGGTCGCGGTCGGCGGTATCGGCGTGCAGGAGCGCGAAGTACATGGTCGGGACGCCGGAGAAGATGGTGCAGCGGTGCTTCTCGATCGCGTCCAGGACCGGGGCCACCTCGAAGCGCGGCACCAGCGCCAGCGTGCCGGCGAAGCGGACCGCGACGTTCAGCACGCTGGACAGGCCGAAGACGTGGAACAGCGGGAGGACCGCGAGGCTGACGTCGTCGGGCTCGATGCCGAACAGGTCGCCGGAGACCGTGCAGTTCATGTAGAGCTGGAAGTGGGTCAGCTCGGCGCCCTTGGGGTTGCCGGTCGTGCCGCTGGTGTACAGCACGACGGCCGTGTCGTCGGCGTTGGTCGGCGCGATCTCGCCGGTGTCCTCGGCGTCCAGCAGGTCGGTGAAGGCCTTGGTGCCGGCCGGCAGCTGGTCCGGGGTCAGGTCGTGGCCGGGCGGGCCCACGACATAGACCTCGGTGCCGCCGGCCTCCTCGGCGCCTTTGATCGCCTCGCCGGCCAGCATGCTGAAGGCGATGAGGATCCTCGATCCGGAGTCCCGCAGGTGGTAGGCGATCTCGCGGCCCTTGAGCAGCGGGTTCAGCGGAACCATGATCAGCCCGGCCTTGAGGATCCCGAAGTAGCACAACAGGAACTCCGGCAGGTTCGGCAGCTGCACCGCGACCCGGTCCCCGGGGCGCAGACCGAGGTCGAGCAGCGCGGCGGCGACCCGGCCCGAGCCCTCGTCGACCTGCTCGTAGGTGAGTGTCGTGTGCTGGCTGTGGCACAGCGGCTTGCCCGGACAGGCGTACCGCGACTCGCGGAGGATCGTCGCGAGATTGAAGGTCATCTACGTTCCCACTTCCCGGTCACAGACCGACCGCCCGGTATGTTTGGCGCTTAGTATCGTCTTGAATTCCCCGGTGTCAATGGGTCGGATCAGGGCCCTGACGAGGAGCGACATGGGTGAGCAGGACCGGACGAGGGTGCCCCGCGGCGAGGCCCGGGAGCGGATCGTGGCCGCGGCCACGGAGCTGTTCGGCCGCCAGGGCTACGAGGCCACGACCACCCGCCAGATCGTGGAGGCCGCGCAGGTCACCAAGGGCGCGCTGTACCACTGGTTCAGTTCGAAGGAGGAACTCCTCACCAGCATCTACCGCGAACTCCTCGCTGAACAGACCGCGCGGCTGGAAACCGTCCTCGCCACCGGCGACCCCGCCGACGTCCGCCTGCACCGCGCGGTGACGGACCTGTTCGCGCACATGGACGACCACGCGGAGGCGCTGACGGTGTGGGCCCGCTCGATGCACCTGGTGGCCGGCGAGCACGCGGCCGCGGTCCGCGAGGAGCGCCGCCGCTACCAGCACCTGTTCCAGGGGCTGGTCGAGGAGGGGCAGAAGGCCGGAGTGTTCCGCGGCGACGTGGCGGCCAGCGTCATCACGAACACGTTCCTGAGCAGCGTGGTGCAGATCCACCGGTGGTTCCACGCCGAGGGGCCGCTGTCGCGGCGGGAGTTGGGGGCGCAGATGGTGGCGCTGTTCTTGGACGGGGTGCGGGTGTGAGCCCACTGCGTTTCAGTGCGACGCAAAGCGCCGCCGGCGAGCCGGCGGCGCTGGAAGAGCTCTGGTGGATCGCTTTAAGCGACAACCGGGAACCGGCTTGGATCCCCGGCTACATCCCGCAGATGGTCGCGACCGCCTGAGCGTCGGTCAGCGCCTGCTGCGTGTCGGGCGTCTGGCCGTTGCGCGCCTCGTTGAGGATGTTCTGCAGGTCGTCGGCGACCTTGTTCATCGCGTCCTTGCCGCCCGGCTTCTTGGTGGTCAGGGCGGCGGCGTGCAGCTGGCCGATCGAGGTGCTGACGCCCTGGAGCGCGGCCTGCGTGTTGGCGGTGTTCTGGGCTTTCTCAGCGTTCTGGATCGCGAGCATGGCCTGCTGGCAGCTGGTGTCGTTGCCGCCGCCGGTGTTCCCCCCGGAGGTGCCCGACGTCCCGCCGGCGAAGCCGCCGGTCACGCCCCCGGTCCCCGACGAGCCCTCGCCGACGGTGCCCGAGCTCGAACATCCGGTGAGAAGCAGCGCGGCGCACGCACACACGACACCGGCCAAGGCGGGTATACGAGGACGAGTGGACATGGAACAGCCCCCCTAGCTGAAATTACTCGGTCTCCTGAAGCGCTTTGTCAGCAACCGTACAGAGGAGCAGGCCGCTGACTTTGGTCAGGACCCTAGGGAAGCGCACGCCTCATTGCAAACGGCGAGCAATAGCGATCGCGCTCAGCCGCGGCGCACGCGGAGCAGCAGCAGATACATCTCGCAGCCGAGGCAGAATCCGAACGCCGCGTTGAGGAACGCGGCCGCGAGCGCCAGCGCCGTGGCCACGACGCCCAGCACCGGAGCCCCCGCGAGGTAGCCGACGGCGCCGACCACCGCGAACAGCACACCGACGCCCTGCGCGAACCGGGGCGGCGCCTCGTCCTCGAACGCGGACGGCGGTGCGAGGCGGGGACGGACCAGGTGCGCGAACAGCAGACCGTAGGGTGCGCGCCGCAGTCCCGCGAACGCGCCGATGGCGAAGACGGCCGCCTGGGCGGCCAGAAGCCACCCGCTCCCGGTGGCGAGCACGACCAGGAGCACGACGGTGGTCAGCGCCGCGCCGAACCGCGGACCGCGGACGTCGATGCGCCGGGCGGCTGCGGCTGCGGCTGGTGTGACCTGCGAATCCGTCATCAGGCCAAGGTAGGCCGGGCGGTGCCGGACCGGAATCGCGTCTCACGCACCGGACGGGGCGGGAATAACCCGCGAGACGCCTGCACTGTGTCCTGCATGGATGTCACAGGAGTGCTGGCAGCCGTGGGCGTGTTGACGGCCGCCTCGGCCTTCGGGCTGTGGCGCAAGCGGACGGACGGGACGGTGCGCGCAGTGGGGGCGGCGCGGGCGGCGGCCGGAGTCGATGAGCCGGCCGGCGGCACCGATCGCCTCAGCGGCGCAGACCTCGGCATAGACCTCGATCCGCGAGCAACCCTGGTGCAGTTCTCCTCGAAGGTCTGCCAGTACTGCGGACCCACCCGCCGCATCCTCAGCGAGCTCGCGGACCACCACACGGTCGCCTTCCTCGACATCGACGCCGAGGAACGCCTCGACCTCGCACGGCGCCTGACGGTACTGCGCACCCCGACGGTGCTGTTGCTCGACGGCGCGGGGCGCATCACGCACCGGGTCTCGGGGCCGCCGCGGCGCGCCGAGCTGGCGGCGGCGGTCGGAGAGTTGGTCGGCGCCGAGGCTGTGTAAGCCGAGCGGCGCTTGTGACCATGCGTGGGTCGTGGCTTGTGGCTCGGGCGCGGGCGGGTGGTGGTGGTGTGTGCCCTGTGCGGGTGGTGGTGCTGGTGTGTGCCCGGTGCGGGTGGTCTGTGGTTTGACAGGCGATTTTTACG
>Ga0105241_10001212_pt1 | contig 19712 bp, 17 predicted proteins | sample KBSC64metaG_FD_80422 | JGI IMG/M metagenome (GOLD analysis project Ga0105241, IMG submission 80422) | Corn rhizosphere microbial communities from Kellogg Biological Station, Michigan, USA - KBS C6-4 metaG | ecosystem: Host-associated > Plants > Roots > Rhizosphere > Soil | place: Michigan, USA... | reverse complement strand
GTCTGGCATGATGGTCGGTTTCTTTTTGCCGGGTGATACATTGCTTTTGAGTGCCGGCGTGTTCGCCGCCCAAGGCAAGCTGCCCGGCGGCCTAGCTATTACCATTGCAGTCATTGCGCTAGCGGCAATTTTGGGCGATAACACCGGCTATACCATTGGCAAACTTAGCGGCCCGCGCCTGTTTAAGAAGAAGGATGGACTCATTTTCCGCCAAGAGTACGTCGAGCGATCCGAAAAGTTCTATGAAAAATTCGGCGCCAAAACCATGCTCCTGGCACACTTTCTCCCTATTGTCCGCACCTTTGCGCCAATTGTTGCTGGTGTAGGACGCATGCCACGCGCGCAATTCGTTTTGTTTGACGCAATCGGCGACGTCGCCTGGGCGACCATTGTCACGCTTTTAGGCTACTGGTTTGGCCGCCGTATTCCGAACATCGACCACTACATTATGCCCACCATTGCAGCAGTGACACTAATCACCTTCGGGCCGATGCTTTGGCATGTTTTTGGCGACCCCAAAGCCCGTGCAAAACTCCTTGCGCGCTTCAAGAAGCAAACCAACACATAAATCTTCCTAAAGACGCGTTAAATCTCGCTGAAATCGTCGCTTTGTAAGATAGAGAGCATGCGCTGTCCAGCCTGGACCGCTTCAGGGATGTTGGCGATTTTGGGTTCGAAAGTATCGAGATCAGTAATTGGCGCCCAGACGTATTCGGCATACTCGTCGGCATTGAGTTGGATGTCGCCGCCCGCGAATAGGGCTACGTGATGCGGCATGACAATTATATTGCCGTCCTTTTTCTGAAACCACGCCGTAAAGCAGCTCATTTTATCGCATACCTTGACCTGGGCTGCAGCGCCGATCTCCTCATTTTTCTCGCGGCGTATGCCCGCCAGCAACCCATCGTCAGAATGTTCAACCTTGCCACCAATAAAACTAAACACGCCGTCATAATCGGCCTCGCCTTTGCGTCGCGCCAGCAAAATAGCCGACTTGTCAGCAGAGAAAACTACTAATTTTGGACAATACTGGAATAGAGTTGCGTTGTTCATACCTTCAGTATAATGAAAGAGTACAAACTATCCCATAGCGTCGCCGCTTTGAGGAAGTGAGGCGGCGTTAGTCCCAAGAGGATCGCACTCAAAGGCCGCAACCTCCAGTGCAGGTACATCCCCGTCCGATACGGTAATCTCCGTCAAACCTAGCCTCTCCTGCCTGCTTGAAATATAGCGCGGGACCATCTCCCGCGCAATCCCAATAAGAGCCAGCCCGCCTACAGCAAGCGTGCCACCAACGGAAGAATTAATACTTCCCGCTCCTACACCGGCGGCTTCGAGGAGGAAACCCAGCGCGGTGATTTCTCCTCGAAGCGCTTGGATGCGTTCACAATTATTGCGCATAAAAATATGTGCTCATTTATGCGCCTGACTTGCAGCGGCATCATGCATCAATTGCAAAAATCCGAAAGTACCAAGAGTCCCTGCACCATCACCTCTCAGCGTACTCGCCACTTCTCCAGCGAGAGCAACACATGCAAGACTTTGTATGATGCGTTGATTTCTAAATAGCTCACTAACCTTCTCGGAAAAGGATGTATGGATATGCACTATACTTCTGCCTAATTACGCTATTAACTCATTACCCTAACAACACCTATAGCATGCGCTTGAGAAAATTGCCCGTGAAGGAGGCCGCAACCTTAGCGACTTGCTCAGGCGTGCCGGTAGCCACGACCTGCCCACCACCGGAGCCACCTTCTGGCCCCATATCAATGAGATGGTCGGCGGATTTGATGACGTCGAGGTTGTGTTCGATGATGACCATGCTGTTGCCGGTGTCGACTAGCGCGTGCAGCACTTGTAGCAGCTTGGCGACGTCAGCCATGTGCAGGCCAGTGGTCGGTTCATCCAAGATATAGAGTGTGCGACCGGTTGGCCGTCGACTGAGTTCGCTGGCTAGCTTAATACGCTGCGCTTCACCACCGCTAAGCTGCGTGGCCGGCTGACCAAGCCCAATGTAGCCAAGGCCAACATCCACCATGGTCTGCAGCTTGCGGGCAATGTTGGGTTGATTCTCAAAGAATGCCAGCGCTTGCTCGCAGGTCATGCTCAGCACGTCGCTAATGGTCTTACCTTTGTAGTGGATTTCCAACGCCTCGCGGTTGTAGCGTTGACCATGACAGACCTCACACTGCACGTACACATCAGGCAAGAAGTGCATTTCAATCTTGATAATACCGTCGCCGGCGCAGTTTTCGCAGCGGCCACCCTTGACGTTGAAGCTGAAACGGCCAGGTCCATAGCCACGCAATTTTGCCTCAGGCACACTAGCAAATAGTTCACGAATGGGCGTAAACAAACCAGTGTACGTTGCTGGGTTGGAGCGCGGCGTGCGACCAATCGGCGACTGATCGATCACGATTGACTTGTCCAGCTCTTTGATACCTTCAATGTCGTCGTGTTTACCGGGTACGGCATTAGCATGCATCAGGCGCGCCTGTAATTCCTTAGCCAAAATGTCGTTAATGAGCGAGGACTTACCCGAGCCGGACACGCCGCTGACCACCACCATTTCACCAAGTGGAATCGTAACGTCGACGTTACGCAAGTTATTTTCGCGTGCGCCACGAATGACCAATTCTTTGCCGTTACCTTTGCGCCGCTTTTTGGGCACGGGGATCATCTTTTTGCCCGACAAATACTGCCCGGTAACGCTTTCGGGGTTGGCCGCCACTTCGTCAGGTGTACCCGCCGCAACCACATGACCGCCGTGCACGCCAGCACCCGGGCCAATGTCCAATAAATAGTCGGCTGTACGAATGGTGTCTTCATCGTGCTCAACCACAATCACCGTGTTACCTAGTTCGCGGAGATGTTTGAGCGTGCGAATCAAACGATCGTTGTCACGCTGGTGTAGGCCAATGCTTGGTTCATCCAAAACATACAACACGCCTTGCAGCCCTGAACCAATCTGTGTCGCTAGACGAATACGCTGTGCTTCGCCGCCGCTCAGCGTCGTGGCGCTGCGCAGGAGGGTCAGATAGTTCAAGCCAACATCTTGCAAAAAGCTCAACCGGGCGTTAATTTCTTTCAGCACTTGCGCACCGATGAGCATTTCTTTGTCGGTCAGATGCAACTCTTTGAAAAAACTCACGGCATCGTCGATCGACAATTCGCAGATATCCATAATAGAATGACTAGCCACAGAAATTGCCAGCACCTCAGGCTTCAAACGCAAACCCTTGCAGGCGTAGCACGGTTTCTCCTGCATAAAGCGCTCGATGTCATGGCGCATAAACTCGCTGTCGGTTTCCTTGTGACGGCGCTCAAGGTTAGGAATAACCCCTTCATACGTCGTATCGAACATCCGGCCACTGCCCAGGCCGACGCGGTACTGCTCCTTGCCGGTGCCGTACAAAATACGGTCCATGTCTTCTTTTTTGAGTTCGCCAGTCGGCACATGCAGGCTAAAACCGTACTTTTCGGCCACCGCTTGCATCTTTTTCATGTACCAAGCATCGATGTTGACGCGGTTGAACGGACGGATAGCCCCTTCAGCAATCGTCAAACGACCATTGGGAATGACCAGCTCAGGGTCAACTTCCAAGCGCGACCCAAGGCCCGTACACACTGAGCATGCCCCTTGTGGTGAGTTAAAGCTGAACGTCCGTGGCTCAAGTTCTGGAATCGTGACGTCAGGGTGATCAATACAAGCGTACATCAAAGAATATTGAAATTCAGAATCGTTGTCGGCATCCACCACTCGCACTTTCCCTTCGGCCGCTTCCAAGGCCTGCTCCACCGACTGGCTCAACCGCCCGCGACTGGCTTCGTCGTTCACCAAGCGGTCAATCACAACATCAATCGTGTGCTTGTAGTTTTTGTCGAGCACAGGGAATTCATCAAGCGCATACACTACACCATCCACCCGAGCGCGGGCAAAGCCGGCACGCTGGTACTGCTCCGGGATATGCTCAAAAGCACCTTTTTTGGCCGAAACCACTGGCGCCAAAATCATCAGCCGGGTTCCTTCCGGCAAACCAGCAATCTGGTCAACGATGTGCTGCGTCGTCTGGCGCGTCACCGGCTTGCCGCAAACCGAGCAGTGCGGCACACCAATACGTGCGAACAACAAGCGCAAGTAGTCATAAATTTCGGTCACCGTCGCCACCGTCGAACGCGGGTTACGGCTGGTCGACTTTTGGTCGATAGAAATTGCCGGGCTCAAGCCATCAATCTGGTCGACATCTGGCTTTTCCATCAACCCCAAGAACTGGCGAGCGTACGCGCTCAAACTCTCAACGTACCGCCGCTGCCCTTCGGCATAAATCGTATCAAAAGCCAACGAAGATTTCCCAGAGCCACTCAAGCCGGTAATCACTACCAGCTTATCACGCGGCAATTTCACTGAAATATTCTTCAGATTGTGCTCGCGTGCACCCTGAATGGTAATAAAGCCCTGCTCCGCCATAAACCTGTTAATTGTACCGCAAATATGTCGGTTTTTCCAGATAACTCGTCAAGCTTCACGTGGCCGGGTGACCACGACCTGTCCCCTATTGGACGTAGCACCCCAACGAACGGCGAACTCCTCAAGGCTTGCGCGGCATCCTGCTCCTTTGGATTGCTTTGAAGGATCGTGATACCACACTCCCTTTTCATCAACATGCGATAAAACGACGGCCTGCCACTGGGTGTGCTTCCCCGGTTCCGCAGCAAGGTTCAAAATGCAGTAAACTCGTGTTCTAGGATTTGCCTGTTTCAGCCTATTTGCAAGCGCAGCAAGTTCGGCAAAGTCCACGCCGCTTACCTCAAGGCTGAGAATCGAACAGCCCGTTCTTTCCGCCAAAGCCGAGGTCATAAATAATTGGTGGTACACCGTATTTTTCACCCGCGCCGTTTCATATTGACTACTAAAGTAATTAGTCATTAGATAGTAATCATTCTGTTCAAATTTCTGTCCAGTTACGTCAGCCACTACCATGCTAAAGCAACTCAGCATGGTATCTGTACGCCCCCAGGAAAGGTAGTCCGGCCTTTGATACAGTCCTTTAGGGATACGTTGCTCATTAAGTACAGGAAGTACTCGCTCTGTTGCAAGCGCCGCGTTCTGCACGCGATCCCACTCCAAAATCTGCCCAAGGCCCTTCTTTATCGGCTCCGGTTCACCCTCTGTGAGCGAACCACCGCGGGCATAGTCAATAAGATGCTCCTCGGTAAATGCCGGGTCAACTCCTTGAAGCAGCCTCAGCGTCTCTCCTCTGATGGCGCAAAAATCCGGATAGAACACACCAGGACGAAATGCTGTTTCATGAGGCGCATCTCGCGCCTCATTCAGCATTCGGATCATAAGGTCTGCCGTCGTCTCGCCCGTAGCCGCCCGCTCCGGGCTGTGCATGCTCTCACTCATAGTGGTCAGATCATAGCACAACAAAATGTAAAATTACACGATCGGCAGCATAAGCGCTATTAAAATGTATTTGACCAACGTACAAAATGATGTAAAATACCAATAAGATACGCGGTGGCAGGGGCTCTCTCGGCAGGACTCAATGCGAACGCTTTAAAACAAGCGAGGTTTTTTATATGGAAAGTTTAATTGTGCTGGGTCAGGTTCCTGGAACCCACATCGAAATTACGTTTGCGCTCTGGACACTCGGCTGCGCCGTGCTACTGGCCACTGTAGTGGTGAAGCTTGGCTTGTACGGTCGGCTGGTGCACCGCACGCATCAGATGCTTGAGCCGCAAGAGACTACTTCCGAAGCGCAAACTGCCTAAATACGAGATTTAGGCACTGATATCTGCGGCGTCGGGCATGATACTTTCGGCGTAGAGCTGGAGCTCTTCCAGCAGATAGCGCTGTTCACCCGTGAGCTGCTGACGCTCAGCAATGGCCTGGAGCCGGGCCATAAATTTAGCCATACGACTGCGCTGGCCACCGCCCAACAGTTTTTGGGCGCGAAATTCTTCCCAGGCAGTGCGTTCGTCGTCGGTTAAATGCGCGGGGAAATTACGCGCTTTGTACAGCGGCAAAAGCGCTTTCAGACGTGAATCTTGCAAATTGCCATGAAAATCAGCCAATTCTGCGGGCTGCGCGACCCGCACGGCACGAGAAATCGTGCGATCCGGCTCGTTTAAAAAGCCGTCGTAGAGCTGGCCGTCAGCGTCTTGCTCGCCAGCCAACCAGGTAGTTTGCTGCTGGTTGGTCATTATTTCCAGACCCTGCAAAAGTCGGCTGTTGAAATCCTTCATGTTCTGAAGTATTTCCCGGTGCTTGGTAATCGTGGCAAGATCTATCTTGAGGCGGTCACGCGCCGCCGCATCCACAACACCAAGCGGCGCCACCGCCGGGCAGCGGTTAAACTGCAAGGTTTTAATTGGCAGCCTGAGACCCAGCTCATCCGGTTTTTTCCAGCGCCACGCCTCGGCCAGCTGCTCTGGCGTCAAATCTTTAAACGGCGTCGGATCCTGACGCAAATCATATACCAAAACACCCTGCTTCTTTGGGTGCGCCGCTAAAGGCAGTACGACTGTCGTCTTTTCGAATTCGCCAGGGTATTGCCCACTTGTATACACAAAAGGCTCGCCTTTATCAGTCAGCGCCTGCACCTTTTTCTTATCGCGCTGCTCCAGCAAGTAGTCGAATAGTCGCGGCTGCTGCTTACGAATCAGCTTAGCCACCTCAATAGTAGCGTAGACATCACTTAAAGCATCGTGGGCGTGCTCATGCGACAAGCCGTTCAGTTTGGTCAGCAGTTCAAGGCGGTTGGTTGGCTTACCCTCGCTGTCAAACGGCCAGGTGATACCTTCCGGCCGGAGCGCCCGCGTCATACGCACCACATCGAGCATATCCCACTTGCTACGGCCGTCCTGCCACTGCCATTCGTACGGATCGTGAAAATTACGGTAGTGCAAAAAACGCATAAACTCATCGTCGAAGCGTACCGTGTTAAAACCGAGCATAATCGTGCCCGGCGTAGCAATTTCGTCGGCAAAAATCTTGAGAAATTCGGCCTCACGTATGCCGTCGGCGATGGTCATCTGCGGCGTAATACCTGTCAATAAAATAGCATCCGGCTCCGGCAAAATATCGTCGCTCAACCGAATCATAATGTTTACCGACTCACCAATCGGCTCCAGCTCTAGCGTCGTTCGCACACCAGCAAACTGCATAATCCGCGCGTCGCGCGGGCTAATCCCGCTGGTCTCAAGGTCGTAGAAGAAAAAGGTCTGCTTGTTCACTGATCTAGTGTAGCATCTACTGTCGCTATAATAGAAGGACGTCAAAATTAGAATAATCTAAAAACTTCGCAGGCGCAGCACGGGCTACGAATCTACCGTACATCTACAAAATGCTAGCCTACTACAGGCGTAGGAGCGGAGACTAATGGGCCTTCTATCATACCCAACTCAACTGGCAATCGATTGAGCTCTGGCATGATCTTAGACAAAGTATCGCTAACAGCCACGGCCCCTACGGTGTGAGCCGCAGCAAATTCATCGTAGTAGCGAGCAACACCTTCTGCGCCGAGCTCATCGTGAGCGCTACCGCTTCGGTGAGGAAGGTCTGGATTTGGAGTCGCTATAGCTTCCACCGCCAACTCTCGAGGAGCTCGCGGATTAAGCCCTAAGATTCCGAACCTACACTCTTCTGAGCTACACTGCCTTACAACTCGTAATCTACCATTTCCTGTAATCATATAGCATATTATAGCATTGATAAAATAACATGTCAACAGCACCTTGCGAAAAGTCGGTTAGAACTCGAAAGAACGGCCGCTGATGACAACTTTTTGGCCAGGCGCAATGCCTTGGCGAACAAGGGCATGAGTAATGCCTGTACGGCGCATGATGTCGCGCAAGCGGCCGAGAGCGTCTTCGTTAGTAAAGTCGGTACGGGCGGCAAATCGTTCGATTTTGGCACCGACGACGGTAAAGACGTCACCTTCATGCGTGACTTCCCATACGTCTTCGGTGGGCTGTAGGCGAAGAACTGGCAAGCCGGCATCTGGTTCGGCGGCAGCTGCAGCTTCGGCGGCTTTCGTGCGTTCAGCCTGGACCATTTTGAGCGCCAGGCGCAGTAATTCTTGCACGCCTTGCTTGGTATGAGCCGAAATGGCCAGCATGGTTGTGCCTTTGGGGGCAACCTTTTTGAGTTCGGCGAGCTGGGCGGTGATAATTTCTTGGTCGAGGCCCTCGATTTTGGTTAGCACAATAATCTGTGGGCGAGTGGTAAGGTCAACTTTGTACGACTTGAGTTCTTGCTGGATGGTCTGGTATGCCGCGGCCGGGGCTTCCTGGTAGGCGTCAACCATATGCCACAGCACGGCGGTGCGCTCGACGTGGCGCAAAAACTCATCACCCAGCCCCTTGCCGTCGGCTGCGCCTTCGATAAGGCCGGGGATGTCGGCAACCAATAAGCTGGCAGCGCCATCGACGTCTACCACGCCAAGATTAGGTGTTAGTGTTGTGAAGGGATAGTCAGCAACCTCTGGACGAGCATTGCTAATTGCGCCGAGTAGCGTCGATTTGCCCGCATTTGGTAAACCTACCAGACCAACGTCTGCGATCATTTTGAGCTCCAGCTGCGCCGAAAGCGCCTGGCCGTCTTCACCTTTTTCGACGATGCGGGGAGCTTGGCGCACAGAGCTCTGGAAGTGCGCGTTACCGAATCCACCGCGGCCGCCTTTGGCGATGACCGCTTCCTGGCCGTCGGTTTCTAGATCAGCGAGAAGTACACCGTTCTCGCTAAGTACCATCGTGCCAACCGGTACGAGCACACGGAGATCCTGGCCGCTACGGCCGTGCTTGCGTGTGGGGCCGCCAGCTTGGCCTGGTTGCCCCTTTAACTCCTTTTGAAATCGAAAGTTTGCCAGCGTGTTTTGGTTGCGGCTGGCCACAAACACCACATCGCCGCCATTCCCGCCGTCACCACCGTCAGGGCCGCCGCGGTCAATGAACTTTTCGTGACGAAAACTAAGGCGTCCGTCGCCGCCATCGCCGGCTTGCACTAAAACTGTCGCGGTGTCGATAAATTGCATGTGTTCATTATAGCGGAAAATGCCAATAAACGGGAGAGGAAAGTTGCATTATCTTCAATAAAATGACAAAATTGTGACTCAAACTAGTAAATGTAGGTGTGTGACGAGGCATCATCTGGCGCAAACGTACGCTCATTTTCAATGCCCCACCCCTTGTGGTTCATCTCTGAAATCGTCGTAGTGCCGTCGTCGGCCACCGATTCCACATAGCCGACGTGGTCATCGGTGAACCACATCACGGCGCCAGCGCGCGGCGTGGTGCCTTCACTCATCCCTACCGATAGTGCGCGCGATCGCCAGGAACGGGCGTCACCCAAGTTGCTGGGCACCGGCGAGCCAGTAGTCGCGCGGCGCATGGCCACCCACCAGGTACAAAAACCACAGTCATAGCCGTAGTTGCTGTATGATTTGCCGGCGTAGTGGCAAGTTCCGAAGCCGCCATATGTCGCCGTAGAGATACCAGAGCCGCTGGTAAGGCCGTGCAGAACAGAGGCGCCAGCCGGCTGCTGGCCACCTGGGATAATGATCTGCTCACCGGGCTGCAAGCCGCTAATCTCAGCGTCGTTATATGACACGATCTGTGCCTCATTGCTCTGGTATTTCTGAGCCAAACTCCCGGCTGTGTCGCCCGATTTTACCGTGTACACAATACCGTTGAGCGGCGGGATAGCCAGCTTGGTACCAGCTGCAACCTTGTTACTCGCCAAACCGTTCGACCACATAATACTATTCACATTAAGGTTGAATTTAGCTGCGATACTAGCCGCCGAGTCACCGTCTTGTGCAACATAACTCTGGATATCACTGCGACTGGCGTAGTTCGTGACAACCTGCTGCGGCTTAGCCACTACAGTGGTGTCGGCGGAAGTCACGGCAAGCTCACTGTCGACGGTGATAGCTTGGTCGCTCACGGCAGTCGTTTCCGGCAAATTGGCCATCTGGGCAAGATTAACAGCGATGTCGGCCGAAGACAGCTGGTCAAGCGGGTTGGCCTGTACTTGATTGGCGACAGTCGTTCCCTGCAAACCATTCCCTGAAAAACGATGTACGAAGAAAATAGCAAGCAATAGGAGCAACACGTTCCCGCTAATCAAAACGGTACGCGTCAAACGTTTGCGCTTCGCCTTGGTTGTCGGACGAAGCAGTCGCGCCCAATGAAACGTTTCGCGCCTGGTTGGCGCCTGCGCGGCCTGGGTAGTTGCGTGACTTATCGTATGCTCCTTGGCGCCCTTTGTGGCGTCGTTTGAATACAAATCAGCAGAAGTAACTTCGGTTTGATCGCCGAAATTACGCTTTTATTATACCAGAAAAGTAGTTTTGGAACGGTATCAGCCGTCTTGACCCTGACCGACAGCTTACATGACAACAGCTATTGCGCGCAGAGCTGGTGGCAGTATTGCTGCGTCTGCTGGTCGTGCTCTTGTAGGGTCTGCGAGAAATACGTCGTTCCGTTGTCGCCAGAAACAAAGTACAGCCATGCAGTGTTGGCAGGGTGCGCTACTGCAGTCAGCGCGCTGGCATTGACGTTGCTGATGGGCCCGGGCGGCAGGCCTGCGTGCATACGGGTATTATAAGCTGAATCGTACAACACACTGGAAGGCTTGCCAGCAATAACGGCGCCGTAACGGGCGGTGACATCTGAACCGAGCGGAATATTCTGCTTCAAACGGCTTATGAGCACCTGCGCCACTTGATTACGGTCGGACTGCGAGGACACTTCCTGGTTGACGATTGATGCCAGCATGATCCCCTGAAAAACGTTATAACCCTGATTTTTAAATCCAGCAATAATATCCGACGTTACGTGATCCTGCATTTCGGCAAGCGACTCTTTGATAATGGTTGACGCCTGCGTGCCGGACGCTTTCTGGAACGAATCAGGATAGAGATAGCCCTCAAGCGTTGCACCACTCGGAAAATCTGCGAACAGTTTAGGGTACGCACTGATGTACTGCACAGGGCTGAGGGCGGCGTCAACATCGGCAGTCGAAAAGCCGTCGGTAATCAGTTTTGTACGAATTTGGTCGATACGCTGGCCCGGCAAAATAGTCACGAGAGAAGTTGCTACTTTACCGTGAGTCAGCACGGATACAATTTCGGATACACTTTGGCTTGGCGCCAAGCTATACGTGCCAGCCTCCAGATCACTACGCACTTGTTTGGTGCTGACATATAACTTGAATGCCCACACACTCCGAATAAGATGCTGATCTTTGAGCATTTTAGCAATTGCGTCGAGATTTGCGCCCGATTTAATAACCACAGATTGTGTTTGCTGGCTGGTGTTAACCGCCTGCAAATCGTGGTCGTAGGCACGGCGAACTAATACGGTCGCAACCGTCAAAATCAGTAGTACCGCTAAAAATACAACAAACAATCGGCGTGGCCAACGACGACGCTTAGGAGTACGCGAAGTGTACCTCATAACTGAACTCCTGGCCACTGCTCGCGCAGAAAATCTTCCAAAATGTAGGTGGCTGCAAGGCTGTCGACGTCACCTTTCGCAAATGGCTTGCCCCGCTCGGTGAGTTCCGATTCTGCCTGGCGACTCGTCAGCGCTTCGTCCTGCCAGTATAGCGGCAAACCGGCGTGCTGCTTGAGCTCGCCAGCAAATTGTTGCACCGCGTGAGTTTGAGCAGTTTCTTGGCCTTCGAGGCCACGCGGCAGGCCAAGCACGAGCAGGGTGGCCTGCTGCTCCACAATAACATTGTCGAGTTGGTCGAAGATAGTCTCGTCGTGCGTAAGTGTTGTCAACGGCGAAGCAATTTTGGCGATGGTATTAGCAACAGCCACTCCAATGCGCCGCTCGCCCACATCCAAGGCTAGAATCACGTGCACTGTGTTAGTCATTGTTAGTGGTGGTTTGTGGCTTCTCGATCTGAATGGTGATTTTGCTGGAGTTGTGTGGTACGGAGCCGACCCAGAATGGGCTGTACTTGATGTCAACACTCGTCACGCCCGGGTGACTTTGGATGGCCGCAGTGGCCTCAGGAGTTTTCTTGCCAGCAATGGCCTTTTTGAGTGCATCTGCGTCGAGCTGGGCGCCAACTATTGCCGTATCTGACAGGCTAAAGGTCATAGTCGAGCCATTGCCGCCCTGCTGCGTGAAGCTCGCTCCGTCCACACCATAATCGGCAATGGTTTGCTTCGTTAAGTCCACCTGCTTGCCTACAGCCGTCTTGACGATTTGTTCCAGGTCACTTTGCTTGGCGCCGAGCATGGTGAAGGAAATCTGCTCAGTAGCAGTCACCGTCGCAGCCTGGTCGCCAACATTTGCGCTGGTGGTAATTGCGGGCGTACCAGCAGTAAACGAGGCGAGAATTGGGAACGAACCAACTGCTTTCAGGTTGTTGGCCAATTGCTGCTTAATGGCATCGGTGTCAATTTGATCAAATTTAGCTTTGGCTGCATCTATATCAGCGGATGCGACAACTTGAATAATACTATCCGTCCCACCCGTCATCGCTGCAGACGAAGTAGCGGTTACATCTGATCTACCCGAGATAGTAAAGCTCGTCCCACTTGGCAGGTTGTAGGCCACACCCCCTGTCTGAGCGGTGACTGCAATGCTCGTAGAGCCCGAGGTTGTTTCACCTTGAAAGACACATTTAGTGTTGTGCTGCTGCAAAACCGGCACAAATGAGACAGTACTCTGGGTTATAAATGTGAGATTGTTTGCAGAAAGCCCGCTACCAGCAGGAACGCTACTTGGTGGCGTCCCTGAACAAGTGCCACCCGACACACTGACCGAGCCGGTCGCCTTCGTGCCATTATTAATCTGCCCGGTGGTGTTCACCTGGCCCGTCAAAGTCTTCTGCGTTTGCTGTAAGGTTGCTGGCACCGTTCCCTTGCTCGCGTCTATAGTCTTGGCAGCGGTGTCGAGCACCAAAGTTGGAGAAATATTCACCGATTGGCGATTGGTTCTGATGGTCACGACCGCCTTGGGTAGTACCTTAGTGCAGACAATAAATAATACAATTAGCCCAACAAATGCCAGCCCGCCAGCAACTAACAACAGCCGAAACTTGTCGAAGTTTGGCACACTGAGCTTCTTGTCTTTTTTACCCTTGGAGTTCTTTTTGGCAGCGCTATTACTCGGCATGTCTTCGCCAGCTTCGGCAAGCTCGTCGTCGAGCTCTAACGCGTCGTCTAGATCAGCTTCAGGTAGCGCTGCCTTAGCTGCAAGCTCTCCGACCGGCATTGCGGCCATGCCGCCCGCCCTCGAAGAACTTTTTACCGGCTTCGTTTTTGCTGGTTGTTCATCGTCCAAGTGCGCTACATCTTCTTCGGCAGTGTCGCGCGCTGCATCGCTCAGCTCTGGCGCGGGCGGAATTTCCGGCTTGCTCTGCAAAGTCTTTGCTACATACAGCCCGATACTCCCTGCCAGCGGCAGAATCCCCGGGTCAGTCGTAATTAATACCAAATGCTTCTTCGCATTGTCAGCGCCGTGCTTCAGGAGCTTCATATTCACCACGCTCTGCAAAACAGCGGCACGTTTCGGCAATACCAAGGCCACAATCCGTGCTTGACTGGAACGCACTTTGTCGATCAAGGTCGTAATTTCGTCGTCGACGTCGACGTAAATCGTGTCTTTGCCGGTTGGGGTAGCGTGTTCCATGCTCATACGCGCAACATCCTATCGATTTTTTCTTTCACCGACCCGGAGGTTTCCTTACTACTTGTAGTTGAGAATTGCAAGGTGTCCAGACCGACCCGCAACAGGCCCATTGCGGTAATGAATGTATGATCGGTGACGTTGCCAGTTTTGTCAACAATGCCGACGACTTCTTCGGGCTGAATGTGCTGCACGGCTGGTTTTTTCGTAAACGGCAGGTGTGTATACCAGTCGGTTTGCTCCAACTTATCCATTAACATATCAAGGGATGAGCCGCCGCCACAAAGCAGTACGCGGTGCGGCAGGTTATCAAGCTTGTCTTCAAATTCATCGAGCGCGAGCTCCACGCCGTTAATCCAGACATCGAGTGTCTTTTCTAGCGCGCCTTCGACGGCGTCGACGTCTTTGTCGGGCACGGTGTCGTCTGCTAAGCCCATTTTTAGTTCTTCGGCCTCGGCAAAAGTGATGCCCAGATCACGTTCAATAGCCCGAGTATACGCCCGGCCGCCAATCCCGAACATCTTCGTCCCCTGTACCCCACCTTCGTGGATCACGGCGATGTCGGTTGTACCGCCACCGACGTCCATAAGAATGGCGCTCAGACTTGCTGAAGTATCGTTGCCAATCACCGAGCGGGAAACTGCAAAGGGCTCAGCCGCCACAGCAAGTAAATCGAGATCGAGTTGCTGTGCCGTCTGCTCCAACGCACCGATGTGAATCAACGGCGCAAAGGCAGTGTACAACTGCACGACCACGTCGCGACCCTGAAAACCAATTGGACTGGTCACTTTGTAGCCGTCAATTTCAATGCCAACCAGGGCGCTATTCACGAGCCGCACGTCAACTGCTTTACCGCCGAGCTCCCAGGCCAATTGCTTTTTAGCTTTTTCTTCAGCCCGCGCTTGCACGAGCTTAATAATGCGTTCTACCTCTGGTAAGTCCAGCGGCTTCTCGGGAGTTTTGCGGCGTACGCGCACTGTTGCCGTAGTACCTTTTACTAATTCGCCAGCAATTCCTAGAACTGCGGTGCGTGCACTCACACCTGCCTGCTGCTCCGCCTTAGCCAGCGCCGCATCACAATTTTCCACAACCCGACCGATGTCGGCAATTGCGCCAGCTTGCATATCGCTCAGCTCTTGATGCTGTCGCCCCACACCGATAATCTCAATTTCATCACCCTCAGTTACGCGGCCAACCAACGCCTTGACATACTCTGTACCAATATCGAGCCCGACAATATATTGCTCTTTTGTCGGCGCGCGCTTCGCCATCTTAGTATTCAACTCACTAGCCTTGTCGGCCATTTTGCCAGCCACTGACTGGCTCAAATTCTTTACTTTATCAAGCATAATCGTGATTCATTATAGCACCCCGCTCCTGTATTGATGAAGTTTACGATGTGTAATCTGCACTAAGAATTGCATTCGCTCCCAGCGCTTGTATCATTGTAATCAAAGAACCGCCCGCAGTCTCAGGACGTTTGCGTTTGAAAAGACGAGTCTTTGCGCTTGTATGATTCGTATCCTCGCCCATACCGAGTCGCTCAATCATTGCCAACGAACGATCGTTACTTCGATTAACATAAGCGCCGAGCTCGAGTAGACCCTGTCGCACAAACATATCGGCTATAACTATCCTCACCACCTCGGTACCCGCGTATCCACGACTGGCAGTCACGCCAGAACTGCGCCGTGCATCGGGAGAGAGATAGGTAAAGCTCAACGGTGCCTGAGCAACACGGAAGTAACCAGCAATACCAACCAACTTCTTGGCCATACCCTCATTCAAGAAGTGCACACCCCACGCGGCATAGTCGGGATTGGCTAAGACGTGCTCCTGAAGCCCTTCAGGCTCTGAAGCAAAATCGCTCCACCATTCAGGAAAATATTTCGTAAAACTTTCATCGGACAGCAACTCACCCAGGGCGCTGGTGTCGGCTGGCGCTAAGTGTATGCCAACCCCTCCTTCGTAATGTGCTGAAATATTCGGTGGATGATAGGGCATGCGGAATTTACTACACGAGTACGGCTTTGATGCGGCGGATGCCGGCTGACGAGCTCTCTTCTTTCAAGATTTTGAAGTGTTTGCCGTCTTCGGCGAGCTGGGCAGTGTGGTCGACGTGCGGGCCGCCACAAATTTCAAAGCTGAAGGGTTTTTCAGCGCCGTCGGCGATCATTTTGTAGACTTTGACGGTATCGCCGTAGCGGTCACCGAAGGCGCCGAGCGCGCCCATTTCGCCGCGGGCTACGTCTGTGGGGTATTCAGCAAAGCTGACTTTGAGGTCTTTCTGAATCTGCTCGTTGACGATGTCTTCGACTTCTTTGATTTGCTCGGACGTCATTTTGTCGGGATGGCTAAAGTCAAAGCGCAGGCGCTCTTCAGTAATATTACTACCATGCTGGATGACGTGGTCGCCGAGCACTTGGCGCAGCGCTTGGTACATCAGATGCGTGGCGGTGTGGTATTTTTTGTGCTGGAGCGTTTGGCCGCCGAGGCCGCCTTTGAAGGTGCCTTTGGTTGCGGTTTGACTCATGAACTTTTGATTCGCCATAGCAGTCTCAAAGTAAGACTTCCAGTCGGCAGTGAGCAGCGCTCCGTTGACTGCGACTTCCTCGGTACTTAATTCAACGGGGAAACCGTACGTGTCATAAAGTTTAAAGATCTCACTTCCGGCTAGAACGCTACCGACATTCTGTGGCTCCTCACCCGCAGCCTTAGATGCAATAGGAGTGCCTTCATAGTAAGCGTCTTCAAAAAAGTAAAGCGCTTTCGGTGTCTTGATCATTTTCTGAAGCTCAGCAAGACCTTTGCGCAACGTCTGGCGGAAAGCTTTCTCTTCTTTCACCAGCACTTCAATGACTTTGTCACGATTGGCTTGCACATCGGGCATGTCGGCTGCGTACAAGGCCGCGATCACTGGCACAATTTCTGGCAAAAAGTTTTGCTCGACACCAAGATCAAACGCAAAGCGTACCGCGCGACGTACCAATCGACGCATGACATACCCTTGCGCTTTATTGCTCGGAACCACACCGTCAACAGCAAGAAAAACTGCACCGCGCAAATGGTCAGCAATGACGCGCATAGCGTTGGTATGACTGTCGTATTTTTTACCCGAAAGCTGCTCGAGTTTTTCGACAATCGGCCAGAGCAAACTAATGCGGAAGACATCCGGCGTGTCGAGGGCGGCGGCAGCAATGCGCTCTAAGCCCCCACCGTAGTCGACATTGCGCTTTGGCAGTGGCGCCACGCCGCTATCCGTCTTGACATAGGCCATGAAGACGCTGTTGCCGAGCTCGATATAACGGCCGCAGTCGCAGTTCACATGGCAGTGCTCACCGTACTCGGGGTTGTGGGCAATTTCGGGGAATAAGTAGAACATCTCAGTTGTTGGGCCGCCCGGCTCGCCAACAGGCATTTCTTGCGGCGTACCAGAACGAGACCACCAGTTCTTTTTATTCCCATAAAAGAAGATGCGGCCATCTTGCATACCGACTTTAGCGCCATTTTCTTCAGTGTCGATATCAACACGCTTTGGATCGACGCCCGCCTTTTCGAATAATCCTGCCCAAATGTCTGCCGCTTCACTATCGCGCGGCACGCCTGAGGCGTCATCACCAATAAAGCAGGTTACAAAGATACGCTTTGGATCAAGCTTGATTTCATCGGTCAAAAATTGCCAAAACCACGGGATCTGCTCAGCCTTAAAATAGTCGCCCAAAGACCAGTTGCCCAACATTTCAAAAAAGGTAGTGTGACGGTTATCGCCGACCTCTTCGATATCCTGCGACCGCAAGCAAGTCTGACTATCGACAAGCCGGGTGCCTTCGGGGTGTTCCTCGCCAAGCAAGTATGGCACAAGCGGCTGCATGCCTGCGCTTGTAAACAAGGTAGTAGGGTCGTTCTGCGGCACCAACAGCGCGCGTGGGATCACGGCGTGGCCACGTTCTTTAAAAAATTCGAGATATTTGGAGCGGATTTGCTGTGCGTTCATGGACATATTGTAACAGAGGGCCACTCCTCATTACCACCAGATACTACGGTCGTCGGCGCAATCTCGACCAAGCTCTTGCGAGTTGGTCCCTGAATCGGCGCTTTGGCTGTTCTGCCGCAGTTAAGGAACGGCCCTTTTCACTATCGTCTGGCACTACACGAAGCGCGTCGTCAGCCTGATTGAGATCAAAGAACGTAGCGCCACCAAAAAAGTATTCTCTTCTGGCTTCTGCCGCTGCCTCCATTTCTTCCCTTGCTTGTCGCAGCTCATCAACTTTCGAGCTATTCGTCTCTATGATTTCCCGGGCACTACCCCGAATAGCATATGTAATCGCCGTGGCAAAATGAGCCCTCAAAGATGTATGGTCCGTACCTGGACGACGGCTGCTTCCAGTCCATGCTTCACGTATAGGCTCTAAAAGGGTCGATGCAAATCCAGGCCGCAGCCGCATTTGCGAGTCTGCAATACTCTTGTATAGTGTCGCATCCTCAATCCGACCTGTTTGGGTGTCAAAATAAGCTAGCCACGGATAAACCGCGCTACTAGCAGCACGGCCGCCAATTTCCGCAAGATCATCGGCATCACCCAACTTTTCGGCATGGGGCCAGTCTCGCCGCATGATGCGCTCTGCAACTTCTGTCACTGTTTCAAAAGTTAATGAGGGGGCGTCAGGTATTGACCCGGCAGCAAAGCCCGCAGCCGCAGGATCCATATTCCAACTGACGTCAACCAGCGCTTCGCTCCCTCGACGATAGCGTGCAACAACTGCTCTTTGGTTTGAATGTACGAAGTGGCCGGGGTTAAGATTGACAATCTTTGCCATAGATCCGTCGCCCACAACTGGACTACCACCCGGGAACGGGATTGGTAACATATCATTATCAAGAGCAACACCCCATCCAGAAGCAGCTTCAGCTATTACAAGGTGAGCAATCGCGACACCCGCCTGTTCGGCCCTTGGATCATTGCGGTCGATAGGAAGTATTAGCCGATTGCCGTACAGTGACCCGTCATCGAACAGGCCTGACGGATCGAGTATCGCATTTGCTGACATGTCACTATTATAACATATATTTTCTATCTAACCAAATCGTCCGTAACAACTCACCACCTTAGCAACATATAAAAGTAGCTGTTCTACACTGGTAAGTGACAAAACTAATCAGGAGAACAGCTACATAAGCTATTCTAGCAATCCTTTATTACCAAAAGCCAGGGCGGACGCAGTCCGTCTGCTCATTTTAGAGCGACTGCCCATGGCAGTGGCCGCTCGTAAGAGCGGCATTCACCGGACTACGCTGTGGCGTTGGTACAAACAGTGGCTGGAGCTCAACCAGAACGTTCAGCTCACCAATGACAACCGTCCGGGACGCACGGTGAGCACTCGGGCAGTGAACCAATTCCGTCTGGCTGCTTGTACCTGGCGCATCCCGACCAAGAGCAGTCGACCGCACAGCTGCAAACATGCAGTGAGCGAAGCGGTCGTAGACCGCATTCGCTACTACCGGAAGAAATATGGTCGCTGCGCGACCATTGTCCATGCTTACTGCGTACGGGAGGGTACGCAAGTGTCACTGGCGACAGTACGCCGCGTATTGCAACGTCTTGGCTTTGTAACCCGGAAGCACTACGTCAGGAAGTGGCGGCCACCAGTAGAGCGTCCCCATGCCGGCAGACCTGGTGACCTCGTACAAAACGGACACAGTCCATTTGTGGGATCCAAAGACCAAGCAGCGCACCTATCTGTATACAGTTGTAGACGTCTATTCACGCTGGGCATATGTCGAGCACCACGCTCACCTCAGTGCTCGACTGGCTGCAGCGGTCATCCGACGTGACCAGGCCTACGCCGGCTTCCAGTTCAAAATGGTCCAGGCCGACAACGGCCCTGAGTACACAAGTGAGTTTGAGACCATCCTCAGAGCGAACGGCTCCGCCGTTCGCCACAGCAGAGTTAGGCGTCCCAGCGACAATGCGTACGTAGAGCGCTTTAACCGAACAATACAGGAAGAATGTACTGGATCTACGAGCCCTGTTGGGCTCGATCTCCAGAGCAAGGTAC
>Ga0105241_10001208_pt1 | contig 19733 bp, 13 predicted proteins | sample KBSC64metaG_FD_80422 | JGI IMG/M metagenome (GOLD analysis project Ga0105241, IMG submission 80422) | Corn rhizosphere microbial communities from Kellogg Biological Station, Michigan, USA - KBS C6-4 metaG | ecosystem: Host-associated > Plants > Roots > Rhizosphere > Soil | place: Michigan, USA... | reverse complement strand
TACGAATGGCCGCCGTAGTATCCGCGTCCGCCGTAATGGCCTCGGCCATAGTAACCTCGTCCGCCGTAATAACCTCGCCCGTAGTAGCCGTGTCCGTAGTAGCCGTGATACCAGGGGCCCGCGCCGATAAAGACGCCGCCTATAAAGTAGTCGGGCCCATAGTATCCGTAAGGAGCACAGGCGTAGGGATAGTAGGCGTAATAACCATAGGGACACACGGGAGGTGCGGCTACGTAGCCATAGCCATTGTTGTCGTAATCGTCATAATCGTCGTAGTCGTTGTCGTAGCCGGAGTTGTCGTAGTTATCATAACTGGAGTAGCCGTCATACCCAGCTCCGATTCCCACCCCCACAGAAACCTGCGCACGTGCCGGTTTCGCACCCGCAATGCAGAGCGCCAAGCCAAGCACGGCCATATATTTTAAGTAATGCATTATTTGTCCTCACTTCCGGAGCGCCATCAACTAGCGATTCCAGAGAGTTCCCGGCACCTTCGCCTGGGGAAGCCGTTCACATGGGTATGAACCCAGGCGGATGGCAAGAGTTTCGCCCCGTCAAACAGAAGAAAATCATTCTGAGGTTTGGTTCGACGGCTGACAGTTGTCTCGCCGCTACCAAGGCATAACCTCAATCAGATCAGTAGTTGCCATTGCCGCCTCTCGTGGCGAGATGCACTACAATGCTCGCTTTCCGAGTTAAATTTCATGCGCACGGCAGACGTTGTGATCATCGGGGGCGGGATTGTCGGCTCGAGCGTCGCCTATCACCTGACGGCTGCCGGATGCCGCAATGTGTTGGTGATCGAGCGCGAGTCTTCGCAGGAGAAGGGATCCACGGGCAAAAGCATGGGCGGGGTCCGCGCCCAGTTCTCGACTCCCGTCAACATTCAGATGTCGCTATACTCGATTCCTTTTTATGCCTCTTTTGAGGAACAGCTCGGACATCCATGCGGTTATCGAGCCCAGGGCTATCTGTTCTGCGCGACCACCGAAAAGCACATGGCATACCTGGGCACGAACCATGAGACGCAGGTCCGTTTGGGACTCAAGGATGCTCGGTTAATTTCTGCCGAAGAGATCGCGAGCACGTTTCCTCAGCTTCGATCAGATGACATTGTTGGCGGCGCGTTCTGCTCAAGTGACGGATTCGTTGATCCATACAGCGCAATGAACGGATTCATGGCCTGCGCCATCGAACGCGCGGCAGAAATATGGAAAAACGCAGTCGTGACCGGTATCCAACGGGACGCTCACGGAATCACGGAAATCGAAACCAGCAAAGGGCCGATCAGCGCCCGGGTTGCAGTGAATTGCGCCGGAGCGTGGGCGGCTGAGATCGCTGAGATGGCCGGCGTGAACCTCCCGGTTGAACCGTTGCGGCGGATGCTGGTGCCGACGGAGCCGTTCGATCAATTCCCGCATGGCGCGCCCATGATCATCGATATGTCAAACGGTTTTCATTTCCGGCCGGAAGCGCGGGGGTTCCTGCTGGCGTGGAACGATCCGGAGGAGACCCCGGGCTACAAAACGGAATTCGAGTCCTCATTCATCGAGAAAATTCTTACGCGCGCTGCCGATCGGGTGCCGATGTTTGAAAACCTCGCGGTCAATCCCAAACGCGCTTGGGCGGGTCTGTATGAAATGACTCCCGATCATCATGCGATTCTGGGACCCGTGGCCGAAGTGCCTGGATTCTTTCTGGCCAACGGTTTCAGCGGTCACGGCGTGATGCACGCACCGGCCACAGGAAGGATTCTCTCGGACCTGATTCTTCACGGAGGCACCAATCTGATCGATGCATCGGGGTTGGACCTGGAGCGTTTCGCGGAAGGCAGAATGATTGAAGAGACAGCGATGCTGTAAAGGTCAGAATTGGCCAATGGCTTCGCCATTGGTATAGTTTTAGTCCTATGTATCGCGACTTCCACGCACTCGACCGCTGGACCAAGAAGCAGGTCCATTGCTTTTATCAAGCACTCATCGTGGCGGTTGCCACACGTCATGCCGATGCCGTCGATATCAAGTTTCTGGTTGACGGGCGCCCAGTGTGGGTCGTGCTGCCTCTGCCCGCGTGGAACGAATACCAGAAGCGCACCGGTAAGACCATCACAGATCCGCTGGCAATTGAAATTGCAGGTCGCTACTTGAAGCGCGCTCTCGAATCCGGCGAAGGACTGGGCAAAGAAATGTATTCGTTGACCGTCGAACAGACTCTGCAGAACCTGGATGCGGTGGTGAAGGAGCCAGAGACGATGAGCGTTTAAAAATTTCTGCTGGAAACTATGCCAAATTTCCTGCGGCTGCCCTGATCCCCACCGCGGCCATCATTCTTCCCGTCTTACCTTTTTCCGCGCGATGAGAAAAGAACTGATCCAAATGGCACGAGGTGCAGAGGCCGAGGTCTGAAATATTGCGTGCGGGAACTCCGGCCGCAGCCAGCTGGCGGCGATTGGCTTCAGCCAGATCGAGGAATATCTGCTTCGGCAGTTCGCTGTGCCCGGGAGCGCGTGAGGTCAGGAACAGCAACGGGTAACGTTCGTGGATTTCATTAGTTTCTTTGGTCTCGCGAAAAAGATCCTTCGCGTAGCTGAACTGCGAATCAAATTTATCGCGCACCTCTTGTCCGACCTGATAGCAGCAACCGCGAATCCCAGGGCCGATTGCAGCTTTCAAATCTGTGGGACGGGAGCCGAAATGCCTGCGCATTTCGCCAACGCCTTTCTCGACGATGCGCTGAATCGTTCCGCGCCATCCGGCATGAAAGACGCCAACAGCGTGGTGCTTGGCATCTACGATGATGACCGGGAGGCAATCGGCGGTCAGCACGGACAGCAGCAAGCCCGGCGTGCGCGTGATCAGGCCATCGCCCGCCAGTGCTAGTGGCGGAAGCTTGGAAACGCAATGAACGATATCGGAATGAATCTGCCGCAGGTTGACCATCGCCCAGGCCTTGCGGGCGGAGGATCGGCGTTCAGGTGCGTTGCTCAATGCGGCAACGAACGCGTTTCTATTCCGTTCGACTGTGCCTCGCGAATCATCTCCTCTGAAGCCGAGATTTAGGGCTTTGCCTCCATACACCTGCGATGCACCGCCCGTACGCGTACTGAACCCATGCACCAGCCACGGAATACGTGATAACGGAGCGGCGCGGAGAACCTCAATTCTGTTCTTGATCTGCTTCTTGATTTTGGCGCGAGGGCTTGTCGGCACCGGTCTATCTTAGCAAGTCAATTTGTCGGACCCGCCCTTCTAGTGCTGTAATCGATAGCGAGTTCATCGCAAGGCAATTTCAAGGAGCAACGCATGTTCTTTCTGAGGGCGCTTACGGTCGCGACGCTTTTATGCGTGCCCGTTGTCGCGCAGCAGTCCGCTAACAAAGAGCAGTCCAAGCCGGAAGCAAAGAAGACAGAGCCCACCAAGCAGCAGCAACCGAGCCAGAAGCCGGAGGAGGCGCAGCCAAAGTCCACGGAGCCCGCGCCAAGCCAGCCTCAACCCAAGCCCGGTGAAGACGCCAAAGCCGAACATTTCGATATGACCGAAGTCGCGCCGGTGGTGACACATCATCAGATCGCGCTGAATGGAAAGACGCTGAAATACACCGCGACCGCGGGCCGCCTGCCCATCAAGCGCGACGACGGAAAGATTGAAGCGGAAATGTTTTTCGTGGCTTATGCCCTCGACGGCCAGGACCTGTCGAAGCGCCCGCTGACGTTTGCATTTAATGGCGGTCCGGGATCGGCGTCCGTCTGGCTGCACATGGGAGCTCTGGGTCCGCGCCGGGTTGTGCTCCGGCCAGATGGTTCGCTCCCGCCTTCGCCGTACAGATTTGAAGACAATCCTTACACTCTGCTGGATAAAAGCGACCTGGTGCTCGTAGATGCGATCGGCACAGGCTTCAGCCGGGCTGAGACCGCTGAAATCTCAAAGAAGTTCTGGAGTTTGAAGGGCGATATCGATGCGTTCAGTGAGTTCATCCGCCTGTATGTCAGCCGTTATGACCGCTGGAGTTCTCCACTCTTTCTGTTTGGCGAGAGCTATGGCACCACTCGTTCTGCTGGGATTTCAGGCAAACTGGCGGAGCAGGGCATTGTGTTCAACGGCATCACCTTGCTCTCCACGGTGCTCGACTTCCAGACACTGGCAGACAGCAAGACCAATGATGGGCCGTACATTTTTCTAATACCGTCGTTCACCATGATTGCCGGATATCACCATAAGCTGGCACCCGAACTCGAGCAGGACATGGCCAAAGCGCGGCAGCAGGCCGAACAATGGGCGACAACGGAATACCGTGCCGCGTTGGCGAAAGGGGATGCGCTTTCTCCCGAGGAAAGGCAGAAGACAATCGATCAGATGGCACGTTTCACCGGTCTGAGTAAAGAGATCATTGATCAGGCGAACCTCAGAATCGATGTGCCCAAATTCACGCACTATTTGTTGATTGATCAGAAAGTGCGAGTTGGACGTCTGGACGGCCGCTACACCGGCCCCGATCCGGACGGCCTGATGGATACCCCGTTTTATGATCCGACTGAAGCGAATGTGCTGCCTCCGTTTACCGCAGTCCTCAACAATTACGTCCGGTCGGAACTCGGGTACAGAACCGATATGTCTTATTACGTTTTCGCCCAACAGGCTGGGTTCGAAGGCAAGTGGGATTGGGGGTCGGCAGGCGACGGCTTTCCGGACACCGCCAGCGCGCTTCGCCGGGCACTGGTCCGCGACCCTTTCCTGAAAGTCCTGGTCATGGAAGGCTATTACGATTTGGCCACGCCGTATTTTGCGGCCAACTACACCATGGATCATCTGGACTTAACACCCAAGTACCGGACGCAGATTTCATATGCAACGTATGACGCCGGGCATATGGTTTATTTGCCGATCGATAGTTTGAGAAAGATGAAAGGTGATGAGGCTGACTTCATTGAGAAGGCGGCGTCGGGCCAGTAATATCTCAGGCGGTGTGACCGAAACCCTCTCGGGTAACTTGATTCCGGCCGCTTAATACGATACAAACGGCGCAATGCCTATGTTGCGCCGTTTCGTTTTTCTGCCCCTTTTGGTGCTTGTCTGCCTTGCTTCTCTTGCTCAGGTACCGGCGCCGCCATCGCCTCCGATACCGGCCAAGATCCCCGACCATTCGCAAGAGTCTTATGTAGTTGAAAAACTGCGGACGGCGTACCGCTTCGAGAACGACGGAACCGGCCGACGCGAAATTTCTGCGCGCATCAAGATTCAGAGTGAAGCCGGCGTCGAGCAGTGGGGTCAGCTCATTACCGGGTATAACTCGGCCAACGAACGTGTTGAGATTCCATATGTTCGCGTGCTGAAAGCAAACGGCTCAACCGTTGCTGCCCAGCCAGATGCAGTGCAGGACCTCAGCATTCCTCTGGAAAAAGAAGCCCCGGTTTATACCGACTATCGCCAGAAGCACATAACCGTGCCGGGGCTGCGTCCGGGCGATGAACTTGAATACGACTTCGTCACGATCACACACACGCCGCTGGCTCCGCAGCAATTCTGGATGGAGCATTATTTCGCGCAAAGTGGCACCGTGCTTGACGAACAACTCGAACTTGATGTTCCCAAAGACCGCAAAATCAAGCTGAAGACCAAGCCTGGTACCGACCCAAAAATCACAGAAGCAAACGGCCGCCGAGTTTATCAGTGGACAAGTTCTCACGTTGACAAAGACGAGGATGAAAAGAAGAAAGACAAAGACAAAAAGCCGAAGAAGAAGGAGCCTGAACCGCCGGCTGTTCAGATGACGACCTTCGAGAGCTGGGAGCAGATGGGCCGCTGGTATGGCAGCCTTGAAAAGGATCGCCGCCAGCCCAATGCTGAGATTCGCGCTAAAGCCGCAGAGCTTACTAAGGGGAAGACGACCGATCTTGAAAAAGTGGAAGCGCTCTACGATTATGTGGCGCCGAATTTCCGCTACATCAGTCTTTCGTTTGGGGTCGGACGGTTTCAGCCGCATGCTGCGGCAGATGTCTTGCACAACGAGTACGGAGACTGCAAGGACAAGCACACGCTGCTTGCCTCCTTGCTGGAAGCTGCGGGCTACCACGCGTCGTCGGTCCTGATTAATTCCAGCCGCAAGCTGGACCCCGATGTCCCCTCCCCCTCGCAGTTTGACCACGTCTTTACCATGTTGCCGCTGGGTAATCAGGAAATATGGATGGACAGCACAACCGAAGTAGCGCCCTTCCGGCTGCTCGCTTCAGTTTTGCGCAAGAAGCAGGCGCTGATAATTCCCGCGGATGGCGTGCCGCACCTGGAGGAAACTCCTGCCGATCCCCCGATGGTGAATGAGCAGATATCGGAAATCGATGGAAAGGTGAGTGAAGTCGGCAAGCTGGAGGCGAAAGTCCACTACGAAATCCGTGGCGACACCGAGCTTTACATGCGGATGCTGTTCCGGCGTATCCCACGCAACAAGTGGCAGGATTTTGTGAAAGAACTGAGCACGTACAGTGGTGTGAGCGGAGACGTTTCTGATCTGGACGTGTCCGATCCGGCAGCCACACATCAGCCGTTCACTCTCTCGTACAAAATCGAAGCAGCGAATTTCCTGGATTGGTCGAAGAAGAAATCCGATCTGGCGCTGCCATTTTCGCAGATGCAAATGGCGGACGCCGACCCCGACGATACTGATCCGGTGCAGGTAGGTTCGCCCATCAATTACGTTTACAAGCTTCATTTGCAGTTTCCAGCCAAATACACGGAAACTGCGCCGCTCTCGTTTTCTGTGAAGCGCGACTACGCGCACTACAACGCCACCTACAAGGTGGAGGGAAACATTTTCACAGCTGATCGCACCCTGGTCACGACCATAAATGAGTTGCCGCCGTCGCGCGCCAACGACTACATCGCATTTCGCCGCGCGGTGATGTCGGACGCGGAGCAGCATCTTTCAATTGACAGCAGCGCGGCCGGTTCCCCTGTCCTTTCTGCGGACCTGAAAGGTGATGAACTTTACGACGCGGCCAAGGCAGCGTACGAGCGCGGCAATTTCCAGAGCGCGATTGATTTGCTGAAGAAAGTCGTTGCCGACGATCCCAAGCACAAAACCGGATGGATGGATCTGGGCCGCGCATACATGGTGCTTCGCCAGACCGACAGCGCGATCGACGCTTTCAAGAAGCAGGCCGAACTGGATCCATATGATGAATTCGCATACGACTCGCTGGGCTGGGCCTACACTACGCAGCGCAAATATGACGACGCCGCAGCGGCGTTTAACAAGGCCATCGAGATCAATCCGCTAAGCCAGTACGCGCACGGCGCGCTAGGCGGTATGTATCAGGAATCGCATCAGTACGATAAAGCAGTATCCGAGCTCGAAAAGGCAGTATCGCTGAAGCAAAATGACGCGGGATTGCAGATCAATCTCGGCGACGCTTATCTGAACACCGGCCAGGACGAGAAGGCGCTGGCGGCGTTCAATCGCGCTACCGAAATCTCCGCGACGCCGGATGTGTGGAACAACATTGCGTATCAGTTATCACTCAAGGGCACGCATCTTGACCGCGCTCAGCAGTATGCCGAGTCCGCAGTGACGGCTGTGGCTAATTCATTGCGAAACCTTTCTCTGGACCAGCTATCCATGCGCGATCTGGGTAATGTTTCTGAACTTGATGCCAATTGGGACACACTGGGATGGGTTTATTTCGCGCGCGGTGACATGCAAAAGGCTGCGAAATACGTGAGCGCGGCTTGGGTGCTGGGCGGACACGGCGAGGTCGGCGATCATCTGGCGCAGATCTACCAGAAAATGGGCCGTAAGGACGATGCCGTGCGCACCTATGCCATGTCACTCTCGGGCATTCGACCCAGCAACGAGACGCGTACCCGGCTGGCGGCCCTGGTCGGTGGCGATGCGAAAGTCACGCCCGCTGTCGAGCAACACCGTGGCGATTTTCAGACCATGCGTACGGTGAAGTTGGGTAAGGTTTCACCTGCGGCAGGCAGCGCGGATTTCTTTGTAGTGATTACATCCGCCGCTTCTGGGGGAAACGCAAAGATTGAGGCGGCGAAATTTATCAGCGGAGAAGAGAAGCTCAAGCCGCTGGCCGCAAATCTGCGTGATGCCAAGGTGAGCTTTAGTTTTCCCGATGAAGTGCCGACGAAGATTTTGCGGCGGGGAACCCTGACATGCTCCAGCGGTTCCGGTGAGTGCGACTTCGTGATGGTTTTGCCGGAGGACGTGCATTCAGTCGATTGAGCGTTCTGCGGTTAAAAGCTTTTGATTCTAATGATGCTCGCGACTACTAGCCAGTTCGTACGCGCGCGCGACCTGAAGGACTTTCATCTCCCCGTGCTGCGGTCCAATAATTTGCAATCCGGTGGGCAATCCAGCGGAGTTGAAGCCGCAGGGCAACGAGATCGCCGGCAATCCCCAGACGTTTACCGGTCTCGTGTTGCGCAGCAGGGTAAGTTCCGCCGGACGCAACGCTTTTGGATCCGCTAATAACTCAGAAATGCTAAGGGCGGGAACTGGTGTCGTCGGAGTAATCAGAACATCGATTCCGTGAAACAGAGTCGCAATGTTGTCGCGCTCATGGGCGAGTTCGCGCAAGGCTGCTTGTCGTTGCTCTGGCTTTACGTCTTTCCCGGACAAAATGCGCCTTCTGGTTTCAACGTCATAAAGATCGCCGTGCTCAGCGATCATCTGACGATGGAACTCAAATGCCTCCGCCTTCTGCAGAGTGCGGTCCTCGTCCACTCGCACTGCTACGTCGCTGACCACGAATCCTGAGGACGCAAGACAATCGAGCGCCACTTCGACGCGCTCCGCGATTTCAGCGTCCAGGTTTTCAAAGAAATACGCCCGCGGAACTCCTATCACGAGATTGCGCCGTTGTTCCCGCAGACATTCCCGATACTTACCTGAGTTTTCGGTTAAAGCATCGAGCAGAATGGCCGCATCTTCCACGTTTCGGGTAATCGGACCAACGTGATCAAGTGAGATTGAAAGCGGAATCACGCCTCGCGCGCTGACCAGGCCGTAGGTAGGCTTCAATCCCACTACTCCGCACAGTGCCGCCGGTTCGCGGATCGATCCCGCGGTATCGGTGCCAATTGCGGCATAGCACATTCCCGACGCGACGGCGGCGGCTGAACCGCCGGAAGATCCTCCAGCGATAAATTCCGAATTCACTGGATTCCGAACTGGGCCGAAGTGGCTAATGAGCGAACTGCCGCCGTAAGCGAACTCGTGCAGATTTTGCTTCCCGATGATGATTGCGCCCGCAGCTTTGAGTTGGTTGACCACGTCCGCGTCTTGGCTCGGCACTCGATTGAGGAAAACAGCGCTGGCCGCCGTAGTGCGAACGCCCGCGGTGTCGATCAGATCTTTCAGTCCGATGGGGATTCCGTGGAGAGAGCCACGCCAGTTCCCGGAATGAACTTCCTTTTCTGCCTGCTTCGCTTCCGTGAGCGCCGACCCCGACATGATGTTAATGAATGCATTAAGCGACGGATTAAGCTGATCGATGATTTGCAGGCACTCCCGCACCAATTCGACCGGCGAAACTTTCCGATGTCGAACGAGATCCGAGGCTTCGGTGATGGTGCGCAACTTCATCCGCGTCATCTTATCCTGTCCTGCTTCGCGCAATGTTCCGCGGGCTTGCCTATAATCGGAGATTCGGAGGATGGCAATGGCGCAGATGACGACAACTCCGGTTCGCACGCAGGGCTTTTATCTGCAAGGCAAGTGGATTGAGGAGGGCACTCCGGTTGAAATCCGCGCGCCATATGACGGAACGCCCCTGGCCGAGGTTTTCCAAGCCACGCGTGAGCACGCAGAACAGGCGATTCAGGCGGCCGTGCGCGCCTTTGGTACGACGCGTAAGCTGCCGGCCTTCGAGCGCCAGCGGGTATTGCGGTCAATTGCCCAGCACATCACGTCGAGAAAAGAGGAATTCGCGCGAACCTTGGCGCAGGAAGCAGGTAAGCCGCTAAAGGCTGCTCGAACGGAAATCGAGCGCGCGATTTTCACCTTTACGGTTGCCGCCGAAGAAACCACGCGCATTCACGGCGAATATCTTTCGCTCGACTGGCAGCAGTTCACGTCTGGACGCTGGGGAATCGTGAAGCGCTTCCCAATTGGGCCGGTTGCCGGGATCACTCCATTTAATTTTCCCTTGAATCTGGTGGCGCACAAGGTGGCTCCGGCAATTGCCGCCGGCTGCAGCATGATTCTGAAACCCGCTCCACAAACGCCTTTAAGTTCGCTGCTGCTGGCCGAAGCGGTGGAGCAGGCCGGCCTGCCCGACGGCGCCTTCAATGTTCTTCCGCTTTCAAACGAAGACGCTGGCTTGCTGGTCACGGACGAACGCATCAAGCTGATCAGCTTCACCGGCAGCGCCCCGGTGGGGTGGGAGATCAAGCGTCGCGCCGGAAAGAAAAAAGTGGTGCTCGAACTCGGCGGTAACGCGGGGGTAATCGTGCATGGCGATGCCGATCTGGCTTGGGCCGCCGACCGGTGCGTTACCGGAGGCTTTGCCTATGCTGGCCAGACCTGCATCTCGGTGCAGCGGATTCTGGTTGAGCGTCAGGCATTTGCGAAATTTCGCGACCTGCTGCTTCAGGGCGTCAGCAAATTAAATGTTGGCGACCCCATGGACGACTCCACTGACCTTGGACCCCTTATTCGGGAGAGCGATGCCATTCGCGCGGAAGAATGGGTGACGGCCGCGATTCAGGATGGCGCTACGCTGCTCTCAGGCGGCAAACGGCGCGGATCTATTCTTGACCCGACGGTGCTTACGGGAACTCGCCCGGACATGAAAGTGAACTGCCAGGAGATTTTTGCTCCGGTGGTGACGCTGGAACCGTATGATAGTTTTTCGCAGGCGTTGCGAGTGATCAATGAATCCCCGTATGGATTGCAGGCGGGGGTATTTACGCGGGATGCAGCGCGGATTTTCCAGGCATTTGAGGAACTCGAGGTCGGCGGCGTGATTGCCGGAGATGTTCCATCGTTCCGCATTGATCACATGCCCTATGGTGGAGTGAAAGATTCCGGCCTGGGACGCGAAGGCCTGCGCTACGCCATCGAAGACATGACCGAACCGCGACTGCTGGTGATGAATCTGAGGTGAGAGTCGCCCCATCGTTGGTTGTTGGACGCGCGTCCGCAGCGGTCTCATTTTGGAACTTCGTTTCCTCGGAGTAAACGCCGATCACGACGGATTTTTGTTTGATTCAACTCAGGTCTTCTTCTGCGGTTGAAGTTCAATAGGTTCTGACAGTGGGTCGGTCGCGCGACCTTCGACCAAAGACGCACGACGATTCTGATTCTGCGAAAAGATTTTTTGCCCGAAACAGGAAAGATCATTTTCAAATCACTGCAAGCTGCTATAATTTCCAGTTTCAAAAAGCAGTTCGCATTTCTTTACGTTTTATTTCTGGGTTGAACAACGTTTTCCCGCGGTAAGAAAAATTCTGATCGATGCAGATTTTCCATCGCAGCGCTAACGTAATTTCGCGGGCGTCGATTTATGCCGGCATCTTCACTGCTGCGGCAGTGCTGTGGGCGTGCATCAATTTGCAGCGCTCGCCTTACGTCACTTATGCGGCGGTGGTGCGTCCGCAGCCGGTGCCGTTCAGTCACGAACACCATGTGGCTGCGATTGGAATTGATTGCCGCTACTGTCACACATCGGTTGAGACCTCAAATTTTGCCGGAATTCCCCCCACCAAGACCTGCATGAACTGCCACTCGCAGATCTGGACGGGGGCGGCATTGCTTGAGCCGGTGCGGGAGAGCTATCGCAGCGGCAAGTCGCTGGTCTGGAACCGGGTCAATGATCTTCCGGACTTCGTTTATTTCGACCACAGCATTCACATAAATAAAGGCGTGGGTTGCAACACTTGCCACGGCCCGGTCGATCGCATGCCCATGATGTTCAATTACAACTCGCTGCAGATGGAGTGGTGTATTGAGTGTCATCGCGGGCCGGAGAAGAATTTGCGGCCGCGCGATCAGGTATTCAACATGCGCTATCAGCAGCCGACGCCCGAGTTGCCGGTCACGGTCAATGAAAAAGGGCTTACGGATCCCAATGGCAAGGCTTTTACCGATCAGGTGAGCTTGGGAAAGTATCTGGTGCATGCGTACAATCTGCGCACGGTGATGGATATTACGAGTTGCAACACGTGCCACAGGTAAAGCGGCTTCCGGCTCTTGGCTTTTAGCTTAAACACCGGACACTGCGGCGAATGAGATTGGGAGATGGAATGAGCCGGTCCCGCACAGACGACAACAGGTAACGACGATAGAAGATAGATGAGCGACGAAAAACAAAACCGAAAAGCGCATCGCGAGGAAGTTTGCCCGGGCAAGAAGGAAGAGTTGCAGAAAAACGGCAAGCTCGATGTCGCTGCGGCCACCGCTGAAATCCAGAAGAAAAACGGTCCTGAATTCTGGCGCAGCCTGGAAGAGCTCGCGGGTAAGCCCGAATTCAAGGAAATGATGCACCGCGAATTCCCCAAAGGTGCGTCGGAGTGGCTGGATGCGGTATCGCGGCGCGGATTCCTCAAGCTTATGGGGTCGTCGCTGGCGCTCGCCGGCATGACCGCCTGCACGCGGCAGCCGCTGGAGCCGATCGTTCCTTATGTTCGCCAGCCGGAAGATCTCGTTCCTGGGCGGCCGATGTTCTACGCCACGGCTTTCACGCTGGGCGGATACGCCACGCCGCTGCTGGTGACCAGCCGTGAATTTCGTCCCATCAAGGTTGAAGGCAATGACCGGCATCCCGCCAGCCAGGGCGGCACGGACGTATATGCGCAAGCTTCGCTGCTCGACATGTACGACCCTGATCGCTCGCAGAACGTGCTTTATCTCGGCGACATCAGCACGTGGGGCACGATGGTTGGGGCGCTCCAAGGGCCGTTGAGCGCGCAGAAATCTCTGGGCGGAGCCGGCATCCGGGTTCTGTCGCGCAATTTTTCGTCGCCCACGCTGATAGACCAGATGCAGCAGTTCCAGAAGGCGTATCCGCAGGCCAGGTGGCATTTCTATGAGCCGGTCAACCGCGACAATGCTTATGCGGGCGCGCAGATGGCTTTCGGCCAGCCGGTCGAGACGACTTACGATCTCTCTAAGGCGGATGTGATCGTATCGCTTGACGCCGATTTTCTTTCATCGGGATTTCCCGGAATGACGCGTTACGCACGCGATTTTGCGGCGCGACGCGATCCCGATTCCGAGAAGATGGCCCGGCTGTATGTGATCGAGAGTACGCCGAGTTCGACGGGAGCGAAGGCAGACCATCGGCTGCCGATGCAGGCGAGTGAAGTCGAATCGTTCGCTCGATCTCTTCTTGGGCAGCTCAATGCTAAGCCTGTACTGCCAGTCGGCGCCTCAGCCCATCAGCAAAAGACGTTCATGTTTGCCGATGCAACAGGAACAGATCTCACTCGTGCTCGGGGCGCGAGCGTCATCATCCCCGGCGAACACCAGCCTCCTGCTGTTCATGCTCTCGCGCACGCGATAAACGCCGCTCTCGGCAATATAGGCAAGACCGTTTTCTATTCCGACCCCGTTCCTGCTTTCACCGGCAACCACAACGACTCTCTGAAAGAATTAGTCGCGGACATGCGTGCGGGCAAGGTTGATCTGCTCGTCATCCTCGGCTGCAATCCGGTTTACGACGCGCCTGCCGATTTCGACTTCGCAGACGCGCTCAAAAATACGAACATTCCTCTGCGCGTTCACCTCGGCCTGCACAACGACGAAACTGCCGAGCTCTGCCACTGGCATGTGAACGAGGCGCATTATCTCGAGGCCTGGGGCGACACGCGTGCGTATGACGGAACCGTGAGCATTGTTCAGCCGCTGATCGCTCCCCTTTACAACGGCAAGAGTGTTTTGGAGGTGACGGCATTTCTCGCCGGGCAGTCGCAGGCAAATGGATACGAGGTCGTTCAGAACTACTGGAAGGCCAAGCACACCGGCGCTGACTTCGACATGTGGTGGCGCAAGTCGGTCGAGCAGGGATTCCTTGACGGTACGGCTTCGCAAACGAAGCAGCTGTCGGCGAAATCGGGCAGCCCGGCGGCAACTTCTTCTCCGGCGCCAGGGAATGGCGAAATCGAAATCAACTTCCGCCACGATCCGTCCATTTACGACGGTCAATTCGCGAACAACGGCTGGCTACAGGAATGTCCCAAGCCGATGACTAAAATAACTTGGGACAATCCGCTGCTCATGTCGCCGGCAATGGCCGGTCGCCTCAAGATTGAGAGCATGGATATGGCCAAGTTCGAACTCAACGGAAAATCGATCGATCTTCCGGTTTGGATACAGGCCGGGCATCCGGACAACTCCGTCACCGTTTTCCTGGGATACGGGCGCCGCCGGATTGGCCGTGTCGGCAATGAGACCGGCTTTGATGTTTATCCATTCCGCTATAGCGCAACCCCATGGATCGCGAGCGGCAAGGTTTCGAAGACTTCAGGCCATTACATTCTCGCCAGTACCCAGGGCTTCCAGAGCATGGACACGGGCGATGGTGAACGCCCACTCCTCAAAACGGCCACTCTGGAGGAATACAAGAAGGAAGCTGAATTCGATGCCGAGAAGCCCGAGAACAACGAGACCCTTTATCCGCCTTACGATTACAAGGACGAGCCGTACGCCTGGGGCATGGCGATTGACTTGAATAAATGCGTCGGCTGCAACAACTGCATCGTCGCCTGCCAGTCGGAAAACAATATCGCTGTTGTCGGCAAGGAGCAGGTGAATCGCGGCCGCCATATGCACTGGCTGCGGGTTGACGCCTATTACCAGGGCGATCGTGAAAATCCTAAAGCTTATTTCCAGCCCGTGCCCTGCATGCAGTGCGAGAACGCGCCTTGTGAACTGGTTTGCCCGGTGGGCGCGACCACGCATTCAACCGAAGGGCTGAACGACATGATTTACAACCGCTGCGTAGGGACGCGCTACTGCTCGAATAACTGTCCTTACAAAGTGCGTCGGTTTAATTTCTTCCTCTTTCAGGATTGGGAGACGCCCCAGTTCAAGATGGCGCGCAATCCCGACGTCACCGTACGCAGCCGCGGCGTTATGGAGAAGTGCACGTATTGTGTACAGCGCATCAGTCATCATCGAATTGATGCTGAGCGGGCGACGACCGGCGAGGAGAAGAAGACAATCATTGATGGCCTGCAGACTGCTTGCCAGCAGTCCTGCCCGGCGAACGCAATCGTGTTCGGCAATATCAATGATCCGAACAGCACGGTTTCGAAGTGGAAATCGAAGTCACGTAATTACGGATTGCTGGATGACTTGAATACGCGTCCGCGGACCACGTACCTGGCGGAGATCAGAAATCCGAATCCGGAGTTGGAGAAGGGAAGCTCTTAGGCGTTAGCTTTTAGATTGAGCCCGAAGGGTGGGACTGGAAGCGAATGGCCAAGCTTGCCGAGAGTACTAGAGAAAGCGAGTGCGGGGTTTAGCGACGGGCTAGAAGCCAAGAGCTAGAAGCTGATTTTTCATGGCCAGACCAACAGAAGTCGAAGTCGGCGAACAGAAAGCGCCGGTCATTCAGCCGGGGCAAACCTTTGCCTCGATCACCGATAAGATTACGGGAATCGTGTTGCTGCGCCCGATCAAGGGTGGCTGGGTGTTCGGGCTCTTTATCTGCTTTCTTATCCTGCAATGGTTTTTGTTTGCGGTGTGTTGGCTCTTCTATAAGGGCGTTGGCGTCTGGGGCGTCAACATTCCCATCGGTTGGGGATTTGCCATTGTTAACTTCGTATGGTGGATCGGCATCGGCCACGCAGGCACTCTTATTTCCGCAATTCTGCTTTTGCTTCGCCAGAGCTGGCGCAACTCGATCAATCGATTCGCCGAGGCCATGACGCTGTTTGCCGTGGCTTGCGCCGGCATGTTTCCGATTTTCCACTTGGGCCGACCGTGGCTTTTTTACTGGCTCTTCCCTTATCCGAACACCATGACCTACTGGCCGAATTTTCGCAGCCCGTTGGTCTGGGACGTGTTCGCGGTCACAACGTATCTGACCATTTCGCTGGTGTTCTGGTTTGTGGGATTGATTCCCGATCTTGCCAGCATGAGAGATCAGACTTCAAACAAGGCCTTGAAGTTTGTTTTCGGTTCGCTGGCGATGGGCTGGCGAAATTCGGTTCGCCACTGGAACCGGTACGAGACCGCTTATCTGTTGCTCGGAGGCCTGGCAACTCCACTGGTGCTATCTGTGCACACGGTCGTGAGCTTTGACTTTTCGGTGGGCATCGTTCCCGGATGGCATACGACCATTTTCCCTCCTTACTTCGTCGCGGGCGCAATTTATTCCGGATTCGCCATGGTACTGGTACTGGCGATTCCCATCCGCAAGTTCTACGGGATCACTGATTTCATCACTATGCGGCATCTGGAAAATTCCGCCATGGTGATGCTGGCCACGGGATGGATCGTGGCCTACGGGTACGCCTTTGAAGCCTTCATGAATTGGTACGGCGGCGATCCATATGAGAGTTTTTTGCGTTGGAACCGCCTGCACGGGCCCTATGCGTGGTCGTACTATCTGCTCCTGTTCACGAACCTGCTTGTTCCGCAGGTGCTATGGTTCAAAAAAATCAGGACAAGCCCGGTCTGGCTGTTCTTTATTTCGCTCGATGTTCTGGTTGGAATGTGGCTGGAGCGCTTTGTGATTGTGGTGGTGAGTCTGACGCGCGATTTCGTGAACTCTGCATTCGGCATGTACTATCCCACGCACATTGACTGGGCGATTCTTACCGGTACCCTGGGCTTCTTTGCCGCGTGCATGTTCCTGTTCATGCGCTTGTTGCCGGCAGTTTCGATTTCCGAATTGAAGGTCCTGCTGCCGCAGGCAGAAATTAAAGTCGAGCACGAAGCGGAGGTCCATCAGTGAAGGATCCTCGCATTTACGGTCTCATGGCTGAATTTGGGGATGTGAATACCGCCCTCGTCGCCGCCCGCCAGACTTATGCTGCGGGTTACCGGAAGCTGGATGCGTACTCGCCGTTTCCGGTCGAAGAACTTTCAGAAGCCATCGGCTTTCATAAGAATGGGGTTGCGTTGATTTGCCTGATTGGCGGACTGCTTGGAGGCACGGCGGCTTTCACCTTGCAATGGTGGATCAACACCATCAGCTATCCCATCAACATCGGCGGACGCCCGCTGAACTCCTGGCCGTCGTTCATCATTGTGACCTTCGAAATGACGATTCTTTTCTCCGGATTGTCGGCAGTGTTCGGCATGCTGGCGCTGAATGGATTGCCCATGCCGTACCATCCGGTGTTCAACGTGCCGCAATTCGATGCGGCAACGAAAGACAAGTTCTTTATCGTTATTTTTTCTTCTGACAAAAAGTACGATCCGGTTGCGACCCGGCAATTTCTGGAGGGCCTGAGCCCCCTTTCCGTTGCGGAGGTGCCCAGCTAATGGCGCGTCTTCGTAAAGTCCTTGTTCAAATCCTGCGAAAACCGCGCGGGAGGTACGCTCTCGCATGCTTTGGAATTCTGGGGATGCTGACCCTCGCGGGCTGCCGTCAAGATATGCACGATCAGCCGCGGTTCAAACCGTTGGCCGAGAGTGATTTTTTCGCTGATTTACGCTCGTCGCGCGCACCGGTCGATGGAACCGTGGCACGTGGGCAGTTGCACGAAGACACATATTTCTATACCGGAAAGATCGGCGCCAATCCCGGCAATTACATGCCATCCGAAGTCCCGGTCAATGAGGAAACTCTGGCGCGCGGGCGCGAACGATTCAACATCTACTGCGCCCCTTGTCATTCCCGGCTTGGTGATGGAAATGGCATGGTGGTGCAGCGTGGATATCGCCATCCGCCCAGTTATCACCAGGACCGGTTACGCCAGGCGCCGCTCGGTTACTTTTTCGATGTGATGACCAATGGTTTCGGCGCGATGCCGGACTACGCAGCGCAAATTCCGCCGCGTGACCGCTGGTGCATTGTGGCTTACATTCGCGCATTGCAATTGAGCCAGAACGCAAGTGCAGCCGATATCGCGGGCCAGCAGATTCCCTCGGCTGCCCCGGCATTTGAGGAGCCGGGATCAGGGGCGACGTTGCCGGTACCGCTGCCTGCTGAGTCAGAACCATCGTCAGGAGAAGAGCCGAAATGACCTCGGCGCAAGGAAACAATACGGAATTCAGGGCGCCTGAGATCGTGAATACGATCCACCAGCGGTCGCTCGGAGTGGGGATTATTTTTGGGGTGGCCGCGCTGATTGCCGCGATTCTGCCCGCGACCCGCGAGCAGTTCTTTCACTCCTACCTGCTCGGGTTGATGTTGTGGCTTGGCGTGACGCTCGGCAGCATGGCCATTTTGATGATCAACCTCATGACCGGCGGCGCCTGGGGCATGGTCATCCGGCGCCAACTCGAGGCCGCAGTCAAGACTTTGCCCCTCCTCGCGCTGCTTTTTATTCCGATCATTTTCGGGATGTCATCGCTCTATACCGGAAACCACGAAGCGGTTGGCGGATGGCCGGGATGGCTTTATTACGACGGGCCGGACGCACACCTAAAAGCTATGAGCCACAGCTATCTGACTCATAGCGGATTTATTGTCCGCGCATTTATTTATTTCGCCATCTGGATCATCATTGGATTCCTGCTGGTGCGAAAGTCGGCGCGGCAGGACACTCCGCCGGTTGAAAACTTGAGTCCACGCTTCCGGCGAATCGCCGCCCCGGGATTGATTCTTTATGCCTTCACGATCACCTTTGCGGTGATTGATTGGGTCATGTCACTCGACCCGCACTGGATTTCGACCATTTACGGTTTTATTTTTATCGCCGGCGAACTGATCTCGGCTATCTGCGTGATGGTGATCGTGGAGACGATCATGTCAAGGTATGAGCCGACCGCCTCATTGCTCAAAGCCAAAGAGGTGCACGATCATGGCAAGCTGATGCTCACCTTCGTGATGCTGTGGGCTTACTTCAGCTTTTCGCAGTTGCTGATTATATGGGCCGGCAACCTACCCACAGAAATACGCTTCTTCACGCGGCGCCTCTACTCGGGTTGGCAGGAGATCGCGCTTGCGCTGGTAGTGTTCCACTTCTTTGTTCCATTTTTTATGCTTTTATCTCGTCCCTTCAAACGAGACCCCCACAGGTTGGTGTGGCTGGCCGGATGGCTTCTAGTCATGCGTTTCCTCGACTTGTTCTGGTACATCGAGCCGACCTTCCATAAAAACGTGCTGGGTGGGCTTTCGGGATACTGGCTGGACTTGGTGGTACCCGTCGCAATTGGGGGGCTATGGCTGGCGTTGTTCTTCCGCAATTTGAGGACGCGGCCACTGCTTCCCGTGTACGACATCCATGCCCAGGAATTCCTGCAATACGTAGGGGCCGCCCATGAGTGATCATCGCCATCAACATGACCAGCCCGAGGGGGGATTCGAACATCAGGATCTCGGTTCGCGGCCAGTGTACGGATTCTTGATTTCTTTGGTGGTAGTTGGTGTTCTCATCTACTACATCATGTGGGGGATGTTTCATTTCTTGAACGCCTATAACCGCAAGAATGAACCGGCGGCAAGCCCGATGGTGCAGGCGGAACAGGACACGCGGGAACCCGACGCCCCTCATACCAACCAAAAGATTCAGCGGGAATTTCCAGAGCCGCGGCTGGAGGACGACGAGCGGACAGAATTGGCGCCGTTTCGATATCAGGAGGAACAAGCGCTGAACAGTTATGGCTGGGTT
>Ga0105241_10001207_pt1 | contig 19742 bp, 11 predicted proteins | sample KBSC64metaG_FD_80422 | JGI IMG/M metagenome (GOLD analysis project Ga0105241, IMG submission 80422) | Corn rhizosphere microbial communities from Kellogg Biological Station, Michigan, USA - KBS C6-4 metaG | ecosystem: Host-associated > Plants > Roots > Rhizosphere > Soil | place: Michigan, USA... | reverse complement strand
GCCATCGAGCCCCACGAAGCCCCAGTAGCCCTTGACCAGCGCGCGGACGCCCAAGCCGAGCGTCGTGTCCCACCAGGGCGCGGGATAGTCCAAGCCGACGAAATATTGCCATTCCTCGCGGCGCGTGTGGATGACATGCACGTCCGCGTACGTCGCGCCGGCCGCAGTCGCCGCGTGCAAGGCGGCCTCAAGGACGTCCGGACCCATGACATTCGCAAGTGTCGTCTCGGGCAACAAGGCCCGGGGGGAGTCGCCTCGAGGCGTCGCAGCGGCCCAGCGGGACGGGAGCGTCGTGGCGGCGAGCGCGACGGCTCCCGTCTTCAGGACATGACGACGCGTGAATCCTGCGCTGCGCTGTCGCATTATCGTCTGTGGCGTGCCAAAAAACACACGCACATTGCGAAACGCAACCGCATCAGGGCTGTCCTTCATTCGAGGTTTCAGCAGCACGAACACCGCGAGCACCATCGTTCGTCACACGCTGGTAGCGCGTTTCAATGACTTCCCCCGTGGTGTCATCGACAATCATGGCGATCACGCCAAGATGCGCCGGGTCAACCGTCATCACATCCGGCGCCCGAAAGTGTTCCGATATCTCTTGTCCACTATAGAGGGGATGCCGCATCAGCGCGCGGTGATTTTTTTCCTTGAGTGCATGGTTCACCTGGACCAGATCAAACGTCGTGGCTATCGTCCCACGTCCAGATGCGGCAATGGGAAATCCAAAGCCCGCGGCCGAATCGCCGGCAATCGCACGCGGGACCATGCGCCAGATCCGGACGTGATTCGCCGCATCGAACCGCAGACTGTCTTCGACTAACAGGATCTGGACTTTCAAGTGATCCGAGACCGGATGTGCGCGCGCCGCGACCGAATCGACGCGTACCCGCACCGTGACGTGTCCGGGAATCTCACGCGTTGCGCTCATGGCCCATCTCGCTTGCCGCGGACGTTTGAGCAGCGTATCCATGATGCTCTCGATATAGTCGTAATACCCACGCGGGGAGTGATCCTCGACGGGATGGCTCCGGTCTGTCTTGCATAACCCATCAATGCGAATGCCACATTTCATTTGCTTTTCCGCAAATATATTAGACACAACGACTCCGAACCCCACAGTATCAGAGGTTCCTGGAACAAGGAATGGGATGTCGTAGATATCGCTATACACGACAATCTCCCGCTGCCCAAAACGATCCAGGATTGCCTGCAAAATGAACGGGTCGAGGGAACACCCCGCGCAAGCAGGTGTTCCGATTATCGCTAAGACCGCGGTATGACCATTACCACGAATTGCCTTGGTTCCACCGTCCAGCCCAGCCCCCCGATATCGCACGAATGCGTGCGTATAGAGGCTATCCAGATAGCGCACAGCCCCGCCCTGCTCGGTTCCGCGAACACGAGCATAGAGCTCCGCGAACCGGCGCTCCGTTGTATCCTGAGCGACCCCACTCTCGTGCATCAATTCACGATTCTCCATTAAATAGGCAAGACCTGCATAGTGGAGGGCGTCGGGCAAATCCCCATGGCGTTCCGTGAGCGTGGTCAATTGTGCCGCGAGCGCAAAGAGTTCGTAGCCATACCTCGTTGCGGTTTCGGCATCGTTCCACGTATCGAACGCGTGCTGCAACTCGGTCATGGCGGCCACCGTATCATGACGGGCGAGCGCGCAGGTCGCGAGCAGGTGATACAGCGCGGCACGATCATGATACCATCCCTCACCAATCAAGATCGAGCGGAGATACCGTAAGGAATCCCCGTTGACACGAGCCCCTGCGCTTCGCAGACGACGGCCATATCCGTCTCGGCCGTAGACGCGAACCGCCCACGCGTGGCCGGTGGCCCCCAACAACTGGCGCGCATACGCTTCTCCCAACAGCACAGCGTGGCCACGCTGTGCCATGTCATCTAACGCGGCAATCACCTGTTCATGGACCCAATGTGCCGCCAACGCCTGATCGTGCTCGTTCAGTGCGGTCCACCATCGGGTGAGCCGCTCAAGATGCGCCCGGCCATCGAATGGTGCAGCGATCGTGGTATCGCGCCGGCGCGCACCGTCCATGTCCGGATCCATGTTCGTATCCATGTCCATCACCGCTTTTCGCAACGCGAATTCGCGACTGCCCAGCGCGTCGTCCGACGTCACCGTCTCGTACATGCGGGCGCGAACCCCCATGAGCTGAGGATACCGATCCGCGAAAACGCGGAGGAATGCATGTGACGAAGGAGGCGCCAGCCTCTCCTGTGCGACACCTCGGGAACGTGCAACAAACGTGGCCGCCCCCAGCGCGAGCGCAACGATCCATGCGCCGCGTCCCGGACACCAGAGGCGGCGATTCATCCGCGTGCTAGACGGCATCGGCGAGGCTGCTGAAGTTACAATCACGCACCATCATGGGGGGCACGATCATCGGCCGGCGCGGCCACGTGAACCGCGGGTCGTACTGCTCGACGTCGCTCGGCGGCGTATAGCCAAACGGCGCCCGTGCGGTCGGACCCAACGCCTCGAGTTTGTTGAGCAGAAAGAAGGGCGAGTCCAGAATGCGGAAATTCTTCACTGGCCGATCAATCTTGCCATGCCGCACGAGAAAGCAGCCATCGCGCGTCACCCCCGACAGCATCCCGCTCCCTTTGTCGAGCAGCGACACATCGGCGAGGCGGTTCACGTAGATCCCCTCGGCGCACGCCGCAATCATGTCCGGCAGGGAACTTGTCCCGCCCTCGATCCGCAGCGACACCGGATTCTCCGCATACGCTTTCCCTTGGGTCGGCCCATAGTCGGGACTATACGCCAGATTCTTCAGCACGCCTTGCTCCACCCACGTCATCGCGGGATTCCCAAAGCCTTGGCTGAAGAAGCTGTAATAGCCGCCCTCCGGATCGGCCGGATCCGAGCGCATCGTGATGCGCGGATCGAACACGCGTTGGCCGATCTTGTTGCCACCACTCGCCTTGGAGAAGCCAGTTTGGCCCATATTCGTGCCATAGGCATCGAACTCTTGCGCGAAGTAGCGCATCAACTGCACGACCGCCGCCGGTCCCAAGATCGCCGTCCGCCGGCCCGGTTCGATGGCTTGGACGTCTTTGCCAATCAATGCCAAACGTGCGGCCTCGTCGGCGACGTGCTGATAATCGATCGTCGCCCAATCGCGCGCGGCCTGGCCCGCCCAGCCCGAGCGCGTCCCATCCGGCGTTTGGGCGGTGACCGTCACTTCGCTATCGGTTTCTTCGCCAACAGCGGTGATCCCTTCTTTCGTAAAGACCGCCGTGGACCGCGCCATGAGGCCCACAAAGCCCGCCGCGGTGAGGCCGTGCTGCCGTACACGCTCGATCAGTGCCGGCACGACGGTGTCGCGCGCCGCAGTCATCCCCGCGACCGTCGTGTCATGCCATAACGCCACGGGCACATACGGATCCGGTTCTTGCCGTTTGTGCAGCAGTTCTTCCCCGCCAATCTGCGCGCGCGCCAACGTCTCACATTGTGCGACGAGCGCGCGTAATGTGCCTTCGGTGATCTGATTGGTGCTCGTCCAGACTTCAGCGCGACCCCCATATTGCGTGTGAATCTCGATGCGGAGCGTATCGCCGTCATCGAGACTGCGCACGCGATTGTTGGCGATCCGCGTGATCACCCGGGCGGTATGCGTGACGTAGACGGAGACCGTGTCGGCCGACGTCATCGCGAGAATCTGCTGGCCCAACTGGAGCAGTTGCGCGCGTTCCAACACCGGCCGCGCGACGACAGACAGGCGAGACGGCAAGGGCAATCGGAGCAGTAGCGAATGCATTAGCGTAACGCGATGAGATCGACCGTTGGGAACAGCCCCGCCGGCGCCGTGGCACTCATCGGCGCCAGCGTCCATGGTTCTCCTTTGTTGCTGCGCCCAACGCTGGGCTCGACCGTGCTCGCATCGCCCAGGTGCGTGAGCGACTGCCAGAGCGCGCGCGTGCGAAATTGCAGCGCCGCCCCCGTGATGCGACGCACGACCTTGCCGTGGGCGATCTCGAACAGCAGGGCGGGGGCTACGAGTCCCGTTGCACACGACGCATCGGGATGCACGTCGGACAGCGTCGCTTGCCGGATGAGCAGACCGCGCGAGATCTCACTCGCAAGGGTCTCCAACGAGGCCGACTCTGTCCCGGGCGTGACAGTCAGATGCGGCGTGCGGATCAACACCGGATTGTCCGCGCTCGGTGCCAGCGCACAGCCGTGTGACCGGACGGGATGATTCTGACGGCGATACCAGTCGGTCAACGCGGGCGCGGTGTGCCGCGACGTATGGTAGTCGACATGCGTGCCCGCCGTAATGACCGGATAGTCGTGCGTTTCCACGCCGTCGTCATCCCACTGGACGGCATTGAGCGCGGGCAGCGCACGCCCCGCGGTCACGGTCAGCAGTGGCGCCGTAATCTGCGTCCCTAAGCTCGTCGCTGGCGGACTCAGGTAGCTCGTGCCCGCGCCGCCCGCTTCCTCGCCCACCACGCGATCGAGCTCCAACCCGGTCCCCACCGTCATGGCGAAGAGACTGCCCAGCGTCACCCCATCACAGACCATCGGATAGCGTCCCACGTCCATCGGTCCGACGGGCAGGCGCGCCAAGCGAACGACCTCTTCAGCGTGCGCTTTGATGCGCTCTTGCAACCCGGGCGCAAGGACGAGTTCATAGCCCCCACTGGCCGGCACCAGCGATGGCAGTGTCAAGCCAACCGTGCCCGTGCCTCGCTCTCCCTGCACATAGAAATAGGGCGTGCCGCGATGCAGCGTTTGCGTGAGCACAGCACCCTCGGTCGAGGCGAAGACGCGCATCTCGCGCTCCCAGACAAACCCATCGAGCCCTGCGGCGGCGTCCGGCCCCGAGCCGCCCGGCACGCGCCCATTCGCCGACTGCAACGCCCAGAGTAATCCCAGCTGATCCTCGATGGGCACCGCAAAGGGATCGATCCGCTGTGGCGACGCCCACGTCCCCGTCAAGACCGGCGCGGGCGCTCGCTCGGCCGCCACCGTTCCTCCGATCGCCCGCAGGACCCGCGCCGCACTCCGCGCGGTCGCGACCGCATGCCGTGCGCTTGCGGCCAGCGCATCCACAGTTGGGGCGCTGCCGTACGCGAAGGCCCACATGTCATCGACCTGCGCACGCACGCCATACGTGAACGTCCCATCCAGATCGATACTGGGCGTCAACGGCGCGAACATGCGTTGGGCAATTTCCACCTGTTGCCATTCCGCGACCCGGACATCGGCAAAAGCAGCACCCGCGCTGCGCGCCGCCTCCAACGCGGCCGCGGCAAACCCCTGCAGATCGCCCGCGGCCATCGGCGCGGGGAGCAGCACGTTGGCGGCCGAGCGCAGCTCGGCCGGGGCGAGCCGTACCGGCGATGCCCGGAGGGCACGCGCCCCAACAGCGGCGCCCGCCACCGCAAGGGAGGTCGTGGCAAGAAAGTCGCGGCGAGAGACGCGCGCGGAGGATCGAGAATCACGCACAGACACAATCAGAACAAGATCAGAATGAAACGAGAAGTCGTACAACAGGCTGTTGCGACAGGCTCTGACGGCATCCTTACGGGGCCGTGGGCGCCCCGGGCGCGCGAGGCGCTGGCGTAACTGGCTCTGACGCAACGGGCTCATGGTCGAGCAGCCCGACGAGCGTGGCCATCTGCGCTTCCCGGGCAGGCGTAATCACCCCAATGAACACCCCGCGAATGATTCCCCGGCCATCGATGACGTAGATGTTCGGTTTGAACGCCAACGGATAATGGTCGAAATTGGGCCCCGAACTCTTGGGCAATCTTCCCCCATCCTCAGTAGGCGAGAGCGGCTCTTTCCAAATCGAGATGGGAAAGCGGATCTTCAATTTTTGCGTGTAGAACTCGACCAAGTGCGGGACTTCCTCGTCCGGCTCGACCACGCGATTACTCCACGATCCTTCCGTCGCCGTCGCGTAGATCACTTGACTGCGGGGATACTGATCCTGGATCCGTTGCAACGGCTGCAGAGCGGCGATGCACTGGCCACAATTGTAGTGACCCATCTCCAAAATGCGGATTGTGCCATCGGCGACCGGAATCGTGTGGGCCCCACTCCCCGCGCCGGGTGCCAACAGATTGACCCAGCAGTTGCCTTCGATCGGCTGCGCGGGCGTCCCAATGCGCGTCCCCACCACAATCATCTCGTGCAGCGAACCCTGATACTGTTTGCCCCGCCCGTCGGCCCTCGCATCGCGCGCGACCACCGTGGCCGAAGGTGTCGCGGCCGCCAGGAGCGCAGCATTCAAGGTCGCGATACGCGCCGGCGCATCGGGCTGGCCTGACAACACCCCGACCAATTCACTATAAAACTGGGGATCAAAAAACATGGCGCTCCGATCCACCAACTCCACGTCCGGCAACACCGCCACCGCCCGCAACCCATGGCGCAGCACGTCCGACGAGCGACTCAAGAGATAGTAGATGCCGGCCAATTGCTTATGCGCCAGGAACTGGGGAAGCGCCGCCGTGGCCCCCAGGGTGTCGAGCGCAGCCAGGTAGCGTTCCGCGATCGGCAGCCGCGCAGGCGCGTCGACCGCGGCAAAGGCGGTCACGGCCGTGAAGTAGGTATACGCCCGATCAGCCACTGAGAGGCCAGGCGTCGCGAGCCGTGTGGCAATCGTCTGCTGCGCCAGCGCGTCATGTCCCGCCGTCACTTGGAGCGTGCCGTACGGATCGAGTTGTAGGCCGCTGACGGCACTGGCGGAGAGTCGCGTGATCCACTGCTCGGCGCCAGCGCTCCGCATGATCCGTTGTGCAGTCCGTTGCGAATCGGACGGGACGTGCGCCTCGGCCTCGAGTCGGAGGTCCAATCGGGCCAAGTGAAACGCTGCCTCGGTCGCCGAGAGGGGGACCGCGACATTCGAGGTGGTCGCACTCGCGGTCGCACTCTCCGTATGCGTCATCGTGACAGGCGCCATGACGAGTTGCGCCTGCACCGCCGTGCGTGGCGTGCTCAGCAGCACGGCACACCACATCAGCATCCCGGCGGGACACCTCGTGAGACATCCCGCGGCTTGCGTAGATATGTGTTTGGGGATCTGTGTCATGATGTTCATCATTGCTCGAGTTCTCTCGGGTTCATCGCCACTGCAGCTGGAACCCAAGCTGGGTTTGCCGCCCGAGCGTCGCGTACCCTCCACCAGCGTCGGTGGGGTAATAATCCGTGAGGTTATGCACGCGCACGATCATCTCGGCCCAACTCGCGAGTCGTTGAGACGCATTCAAGTCCGCCATTGCGTACCCTTGATTGAAGCTGGGAAACTGATCAGCCGTTGCTCGCCAATGGTCAGCTTGCAGGCGGATCTCATCGTAGGAGAGATGTCTGTAATACAGCTCGCTGCCATGGGTTCTCAGCGCACCGATCCCTGTCACGTTGAGCGCGACTGAGCTCCGTGCATGCGCATAGGTCACGCCTGCCGCCCAGGTATGTTCGGGTAAGTAGGCGAACGTCGCACCCTTCTGATATTGCGGATACGGACCCACAGGGTACTGGCGGGCGTACTTCGGATTGACCCCAATCGTCCGGCTCTTGGTCCAGCTGTACGTGCCCGTGGTCGTGAACGGACCGAGATTCCAACTCCCTTGGAGTTCCCACCCTTGGTTTCGAATGGTCGCGAGGTTCCGAAATTGGTGCTGTGGCGTATACAAATAGCCGTACACCCCCGTCCCCGTGAGATCGTACTGCAGGAGCGAGTGGACGCTATCGACATCCGCTTCGTCGATCAAGTTGTCGACGGTCTGGTTATAGCGGGTAATGGTGAGCGATCCCCGATTGCCCAGGTACAGATCCAGCCCCCCTTCGCCCCCTTTCTGGATCTCCGGAGTGAGCTCGGGGTTGGCTACAACATGGACAAAGTTTCCATACAGCGCGAGCACATACGCATTCCCCTCTTCTGCAGCAGTGACACCAACCTTGTAACTTGGATCTGGAGGACGTGTTGATCGCCCATAGCTGCCGCGCAGCTTGGCTGTGATAGGCCCCAACGGCTGGGTATAGGCCACTCCATAGCGCGGCTCGTAGTTGGGATTCACCGCCGCGCCGAAGCCAGGATTCCATTCCGCACGCAGTCCGTACGTGAAGAACAGCTTGTCTAGGACACCCACCTGCGTTTGCAGGAACGCCCCAGCATTGTGACCCGCCCGGCGGCCCCCATACCCCCCGCTGAATGACCCGGTGAGCGCCTGGGGATACACCGAAAAATTCTCGGCGAGCGTTTGCCAACTATCGGCTCCCCCGGTGATGGTAGCGTCCGCCAGATTCGTCAGGGGCACCCGGAGAGTGGTCGTTCCATGGAGCGAGCGCCGCTCATTCTCGCTGACATTGAGGTTTAAGGTGGTATCTCCGGGATACCTATAGGACCGACTGGTCGTGAAATCTTCCCCCTTATTCACATCCTGTCCCACCCCGATAGCATACGACCACCACGATGTGGGAACATGACTCAGATCGAGTCCGAAGGTCTTGCCGAGCTGCGTCGTCACCTGGGGGGCGGCAGCACCATAAGCCGAAGCCAAAAAAGGAGTATAGATCCCCTGCTCTATCAATGACGCCCCCAACGTCCCACCTGGACCACCGCTCCGATTTCGTGTTGACGTCGTCCGGAGCGAGAGATCGGCCGTCACAGGGCCCAGCATTGTCGGCAGGGTGAGCCGCGCACCGCCAAACCCGCTGAGCGTGGCCGTTTGCCGGCTCGATGCCCAGGGACCGCTGTAGTTCCACGAGCCACCGGCGTTGTACGACCAGCGCCCTTCCACGCCATTGACACTCGCGGAGTAATCACTATGTGTGGCGAGCGCGCTGCTGAAGTTGTTTTGGGTCCACCCGTTCAAGGTATTGAGCGTGAGCTCCGGCCGGACGCTGCTGCCGCGCTTGGTGAAGATCTGCATCACACCGTTCAAGGCATTGCTACCATAAATCGTACTGGCTTGCGGCCCGGTCAAGATCTCGATCCGCTCGATACTCTTCGGATCGATGTGCGAGAGCGTCGCGGGATCGACCAACTCGACGCCGTCCACATACGTCTTGATCGGATTCGTGCCGTTTTGCGTCCCCACGCTCCTATTGCTGAGCGCCGTCGCGCCACGGGAGAACATGACCACTTGATCCATCGCGTCGGCAGTGCTGGCCACCTGCGCAAACAGCCCTGGCACGTCACCGCGGAACAGTTGGTCAATGTGCGTGATGCCGCGCTGTTCCAACTCTTTCGCCGTAATCACCGTGATGGCATTCGGGATCGCCTTGAGCTCGGTCGGTACCACCGTTCCTGTAACGACGACTTGCTCCAGCGTATTGACGCTCGCGTCTAAGGCGACATTGTACGTGACGGTCACACCATCAGCGACCGTCACGGTTCCAACCTTCCGTCGGTACGCCACCTTCCGAACAGTGACCCGGTGCACGCCCGCCTCTACGCCGGAAATCTGAAACCGGCCGTCCTCGTTGGTTTTGACGCCACGCGTGGCGTCGTCCAGGAGTATTGTGGCGTCGGAAATTGGCCGCTTGGTGTTGAGATCCGTCACGATCCCCACAATGCTTCCTGTCAACTGGGAGGTTGGTCTCACGCGTCCGCCGTGCTCGACGACCGTGATGCCGTCACCGCTCACGACGACACTGAGTGTCGTGTTGGCAAACAGTTGATCGAGTATCGTGCGGAGAGGAACTTTCACCATGCGGGCCGTCACAGGTGTGGCGTACGCGTCGACCACCTGTGCTTGATACTGAATGAACACGCCACTACTCGCCGCAACCGCGTCCAAGGCATTACTGAGCGACACATGTGCGACGTCGATCGTCACGAGCCGTGAAAGCACTTGGTCAGCCGTGCGCGTGTGATCTGCATCGACGTGGCCGGTCGCGACAGTATGTTGCGCAAACGCGGCTGGGAATGCCCCCCACGACACGAGACATGCCAATATCACGACGACAATCCGCTTCGACATTGTGTATATGTTCACCGTCCCACCTCACTGTGGATGAAGTTGAATGTGTCCTGCATCCCTCGCCGGTCACGTTGCAGCATGTGGTCACGATGCCGTTGGTGGAGCGTGATGAGATTGCCGTCGAACACGAGGTCGACGTCGAGCAACAATTTGAGATTCGCCAGTGCGGCCGACGGTGAATCGATCTGGAATCGGGCCGTCACATTCTTCGTGGCAAGGGCGGAATCGGCCAACAGAAATTCGTATCCATACCACCGCGTTAGCTCGGCGAGCACATCAGCGGTCGGCGCTTTGTGGAAGACGAGGATGCCGTCACCCCACGCGATCGCGCGGGCGGCTGCATCCTGGGATACGACGATCGCAGTCGAGTCAGTGACATCACCGATCGCGCCGGCCGTGAGTGTCATCCCCGAGTGTACGCGGCCAGCAACAACCACTTTGCCACTCACCACCGCGATACGTGTCCGAACGTCGGTGTCGTACCGCCGAATATCAAATCGTGTACCGAGCACACGCGTCGTAACCGCGCCTGTCTGAACCACGAACGGAACGCCCGATGCGTTTGGCACATCGAAGATGGCTTCGCCCCGGAGCGTCACCACGCGCGTCTGCCGTCCGAAACCGCGTGTTACGCCAATCGTCGTGCGCGGCGCCAACCGCACATGCGTCCCATCTTCGAGCAGGAGCGACGCACGCTGGCCGACGGGCGTCGTATAGGTCTTGACGATCTCGCCATTCGCGTCCGTCGTGGAATATCGTCCAAACGCGATGGCCACGAGAACGATGATGCCAGTGGCCATTGCCCCTAAGGCTTTGCCAACAAAATTCCGTTCGCGCAGGGTCCATTTTCCTGAGAAGCGTCCCACGTGCGGTGTGCGTCGTATCTGCATAGGCGACGTTTTCACGCGAATAAGCCACGCCTCGATGTCGACGTCTTCACGTGACCATTCTCGCATCGCCGTGATGACTGGCGTGTACGCTGACGCGGTTGCCAACCAGCGCTCGACACGCCCCGTGTCCTCGGGGGAACACCGGCCGGTGACAAAGGCGTCGAGCAGTTCGGCAGACGGGGGGGAAACGGAATCGGGCAGCATAGTCCTACTGCAACCACCCCGGATCACACAATTCGTAACAGGATTTGTAACAACGCGGCCGTGTGGGGCCTGTTATTCCATCAATCCCGGAATGGCGGTACGGAGCGCGGCGAGGGTGCGACTCACCTGCATTTTGACCGCGGCGACGGATTGGCCGGTGACGGAGGCGATCTCATCGTAGTCCATTCCCTCACGCCACCGTAGATATGCCACTGCTCTCCGTTGGGGCGGGAGAGCGTCGATCGTTTGCCAGAGCTTGGCGACGAGGTCGTGCTGTTCGACCGCGGTATCCGTGACGGATGGCGTTGCGGCCATTCCAGGGATCTGGTCCTGGGCTATAAGCGATCCACGCCACCGGAGGGCACGATGTTCCCCGCGGCGGACGTTCGATGCTTGGTTGCGGACTGCGTGGAAGAGATAGGCGGCGATCCCTCCCGCGGGGTGCCAGGTGTGGCGCTGGCGCCAGATGCGTGTAAAGACTTCGGCGACAACGTCTTGTGCGGTATCTGCCGATCCGAGGAGCGCGGTGGCGAAGCCGACGAGTCGCGGGAATTCTGCGCGGAAGAGTGTGTCGAAGGCTTGTTGATCTCCAGTGCGGATCTGGGCGATCAGTTCGTCATCGCGAGTGTCTTGACGTGCAGTCTGCGACGCGTGGTGAGCGCGGGGCTCCGCTGCGTGATGACGCGCAGCAGACGGTGGAACCACCGATGGATCGCGCGGATCCCGGGCGCACCACAGTTCGCGTAGCGAAAGCGTCATACACGACAGTATGATGGCGCACGAGATCCGTCAATGCGCATGATAAAGACCGCTCCATCATCGTGCACTGACGGAACAAGCGGCAAAGACTACAAGACTACCCCCCCTTAGTCGTCCGTATCACGACATGCACCGGCCCGAGCAATCCTGACACGAGAAGCGGCGCGTCCTTGTCCGCGCCGAGCCATGAAAAGGTATATTTTCGCACCATCCCCGGCTGTTCATCGCCGATCATCCGATTCACCCACAAGTTCGTGACTTTCACGTCGAGCTGGTTGACGCCCGGTTTGAGCACGCGTGTGATGTCGACACGGAACGGTGGCTTCCACAGAATCCCGAGCGGCGTGCCGTTCACCGAAACTTCCGCCACCTCGTTCACCGTTCCAAGATCCAAGAGCACCGCGTTTCCCCTCGAGAGCCAAACCGCCGGCGCGTCGAAGTGCTGATGATACGTCGCCGTTCCCGAGAAGTATTTCACCCCAGCGTCCGTCGACGTGCTCCACGACTGTAAGCTGTCGAATCGAACGGATGGTGGCGCACCCCAGGCGGGAGGGAATGACACGGTCCACGGCCCCTGAACAGTCAACGCCTGGGTCTCGCTCCACGTGGGGAGTTCCCGTGTTTTCACAGTCGTCGCGTGACGGAAGACGACGAAGGTCGACCCCAATGGGTCGAGGTGGAACGGAACGGTCGTCGATTCTTGTTCCATCGTGTACGATGCCGGTTCGATGGTGCCGTCATCCGGATGCCACAGTTCGGCGTCCTTTCCATGGACGCGAAATCGGGCCGTGACGTCCCAAGGCTGCGAGCGCTGGTTGGCGACGAAATAGATGTCGGCGTCGCTCGTCCGGCGATGGATCCACACCAATGTATCTCCGAGCGACGGACGAGTGTAGGTGAAATCCGGCGGTATGTTGAGACTTTCCAAGACCTGACCGATCGGCAGTCCCCAGAAGACGGTCCCTTTGCCGTATTGATAGGACGTCACGAGCGTCCCGTCGATGTTCCCCCAGACTTCGGCCGCGATCGACCGCACACTATCGTCGCTCGTCTCCGCATCGGTCAAGCTGGGCGACCGGGTGGGACGCGGCGCGATCAGGGTGGCGCCTTGTGCAACCAGGTCGCGCACTTTCCGGATGACGGGAAGCGTCATCGCCGTGAGATCCGCAGGTAGGACGAGCACGCGGTAGCTCATTCCGTCCGGCAGCGTCAGCCGCCCGTTCTGAACGGACATCCGCGTCAACAAGACGTCGGTGTTGACGCAATCGTAGTCATATCCCGCCGGGACCGCTGGGTTCAGCAATTTCCATCCGGGAACCGCGATCGGCACCCCTTCGCCGTAGTAATACGCAATGTCGCCGACGAACAATCCTTGTTGCAGGAGGTATGAGCTGCGCGCAAAATACGTGTTCAGCGCCACCGATTGCTCGGCCCAGCTGTTGTTGCGTGTGTAATGTTGCCCGAAGCCGTACAACGTCAGTCCGGGTTTGTGCGCGTCGTCGGTAAACGGTTGGTGCACCGACGTATGAATCACGAGGCGATTGATCCCCGACGCGAACGCCCAGTCACCATATTGCTTCAAGTCCGATGGCTTCTGATACCATCCGCTCCCGCCAGTAAACGATTCGGCCGCGGCAATGCCTTTCCCGTAAATGTGCGCCGCGGAAGCCGCTTCACGTACGTCGCCTCGTTCTTCACGCGATCCCGGCAGCTGCGACTCGCGGACCCAGAACTCGCCCATGGGGATGCTCACCTGTCCTTTGCTCAAGAGCCCATCCCCGGTGGCCGGAAGACCGATTCCCACTGCCTCCGCATATAGTCCAACGCCATGCGCTTGCAGGGCGCGTGTGGCCACAGCGTAGTGATTGTCAGCGAGTAGATCCGCCAGCGTGCGGCGAAAATCCCACAGGAACCGGTCACTTGCGTCCGCACTGCCGACGACGCGTCCCGTGAGGGCCAGCAGATACGGCGTCGGATCGTAACCGCGACGGCGCGTGAATTCCGGGATGAGCTCTTCCGTCCAATTCTCGGTCCCTGCTTCCCAACTGTCCATCAAGAATGCGCGGAAACTCTTCCCGAAATATGCTCCGACCGCGTCCGACACCATGCCGATGTACTGTTGCATGTACCGCTCGACATGCGTGCGACTCAGCTTGTCGACTTCAAAGCCGGTGGCTTCCGGCGACGCGGGATGATTGACCTGTCCCGTCAACGTATATCCGAGCCGGAGGAGCACCCAACGTCCAGGCGGAACGTCCCATGTCAACGTTCCATCAGCGCGTAATTTCGTCGTGAGATCGACAACCGTGCTCGGCGCGATCGCCGCGTTCGCGCCAACATCTGGCGTAGGTGAAAACTCGGGAACGGCACGGCCGTACTGCGCTTTGTCCTCCCACACATGAACGCGCGGCTCTGGAGATACGTCGAGCTCCGACACCTCCAGTGGTCCGGCCTCCGGTGGTCCAGTCCGATGGAGCAAGATCCGGTAATACCGTGCGGTCGTCGGCGCAAACGCGGTCGTATGCTCGCTCCCGAGCGCGGTCAACGTCGTCCACGCATGACTGTCCCGGCTCGCCTGAACCAGACCGGCGCCGTCCAAGCCGGCCCGGATCCCCACGACGGTGATCGCGTACGCGCGATACGGCCGCGGAAACGACACCTGGATCCACGCATCCGCCGTGGAGTCGACGAACTTCACCTTGGTCGCGGAGTCTCGATCGGTGAGTGGCGCGACACTGACCGCGCCGGCGCTGGACGTGATGGTCGGATGCGCCTCCGCCATGCGTGCCACCCCGTCCACGACGTGATACGCCAACACCTTCACATCGCGGAAGAAGGTCGAATCGTTTGGTTTCGGGCCGGCATTGTTTGGGAACCGATATAGTCGATCAGGACGCGGCAACAGGCCATGGAATCGTCGTCCCCCACGGATGATCGTCTCGCTCCACGCCACGCGCTTCATCGCTTCATCCGGCGTCACCCATGGCCCCGCGGTCTCGCTCCACCCGCCAGATGCCGCCATCGCCATCTCCAACCCCAGCCGATCCGCCTCGGCAGCCGCATGTCGCAGCGCGTCTTTCCATTCCGGGGTCATCCACACGAGGCGATGCTCCACCACCTTCGGCATGCCACCGATGTCGAACATCTGCATCCCGCCGATGCCGACGCGGCGCATCCATTCGAGATCGGCGGTGATCCCAGCCTTGGTGACGTTCCCATTCATCCAATGCCACCACACGCGTGGTTTCGCCGACGCAGGCGGTGTCTGAAAGCCGCGCTCGAGCGTGTCCGTGCGTGTGTCGCTTGGCACTTGCGCGGCGACGTGCGGCGCGGTCCCAATGACCGCCATGAGCGACAAAATGATTCGAGGGAGGAAACGAGTGATCATCGGATAAGGGTGCTTTTGGCTTCCCCGCTTCCTAGAAGAAAATGATGGTCCACAAGTAGTGCTTCTAGACTGCGTCCGTCATCGACGAGAAATTGAAATCCTCGACCATCATCGGTGGCACGATGATCGGCGCATGCGGCCACGTCCCCCATGTATCACGGTTGCCCAACGACGGTGGCGTCAAGCCAAACGACGCACGTTCCGGCGCGCCAAGGGCCAACACCCGGTTGAACGCCAACGCGGGCGATTGATAGAAGCGCAGATTGGTCACCGGTGTCGCGATTTTCCCCTGCTTGATCAAAAAACAGCCATCGCGCGTCGTCCCGGTCATCGATGCCGATGCCGGATCGACGACATCCACCCCCGACAAACGATGCACGTAGAGCCCACGCTCACACTGCGCGATCATCTCCTCGATCGACGTGGGACCACCCGACATGTGCAACGCGGCGGGGGCTTTGATCGGAAATTTTCCCGCATTCAAGGCCGCGTAGGGAGAACCGTACCCGAGTTGGCGTAAGATTCCCTGCTCCACCCAGGTCGCCTTGCCACTCGGGTATGCCGCGTACCCATCGTCAAAGAACGGAAACTCCCCACCCTCCGGATCCATCGGATCAGTCGTCAACGTGATCCGCGGATCCAGCACTCGATGTCCGATCCGTGTGGGCGGGCCCGCGGCGAAGGGCCCTAAACCCTCCGCGTCGAAGGCAAACTCGAGTGCAGAGACTAACGCGCCAACCGCCGCGGGACCGAGGATCGTCGTGTATCGACCGGGCTCGACCCGCACCGCCCCGCGCATGCGTTGCGCCATTTCGATGGCGTCGTGCGCGACCCGGGCCGGATCGATCCGCGTGAAATCCCGATGGGCTTGCCCACTCCACCCCGAGGCTTTGCCATCGGGCGTGCGCGCCGACACGGTCACTTCGCTGTCGGTTTCTTCGCCCCACACCGCTTGCCCGCCAACTGGCCGATGTAAGACCACGCGTGTCATCAACAGAATCGTCGCGGCACACAGCAAGGACGACTGTTGCAGCGGACGCACCAGATTGGCGACCGTGTCCCCGTTCAAGATATCCATAGCGTGCTGCGTCCCATCGCGCCACAGGGCGACGGGCAAGTAGCTCCGGACTTTGGGCGCTTCGACAGGATCCGGCGTGTCGTCAGCGGTGGGGAGTGGCAGCGGGGTGGCGCAGGTTTGCGCGTGCTCCATGACGCGGCGCAACATCGCCAGATCCCGCACATTGGTCCCAATGCTGACCCGAATATCGCTGCCGATCTTGGTGGGAAAATTGAGCGACAGGAGGTCATGTTCCACGCACGCGACGTGGTGATTGCGCGTGATGCGCACGGTCGTGATGACGCGATGCTGGAGGCGCAGCCCTGGCAAGGGAAGTTTGGAGAAGCCGAGGACGGTGTCAGCCAGCGCGAGTGCCTCGTCCCGCGTCAACACGCGGCGCGCTCCCGGGGTGGCGCGGTGGCGGGCGTCGAGAAACGCGAGGGTGTGTGACGCCGCGGATGTTGACATCCGAATCATGCGTGAAGTCATACGTGCGTCGTCATCAAGAACAGACACGGAGGAACCGTGCAGAACAGGCGTTGGACAGCATTTCTAGATTTCCACGTGGTTCGAGGCGATGTTCACTTGCTGGAACAGGGTCGCTGGTGCTAATGTCGTGTAATAGGACAGGTTCCACGGCAAGCCGCCATACGTGACGCTAACACTGGGTTGCATCGTCGTCGCATTGCCTACAGCCGCGAGCGACGTCCACAGTTTTTTGGTCGCGAATTCGACGCGGAGCCATTTCAGCCGCCGCACGATTTTGCCGTGACGGACCTCGAAGGCGAGCCTCGGCCGGAAGATCCCGCTTGCCCCTTGCTGATCGGCATGCGTAGAAAATTCATTGCGCAGAACAATGCCGTCGTCGAGCCGTTGGATCAGCTCGGCGAAAGAGGGGCCCGCCGCATCGGCCTGCATCGTCACCGTGCCCGGCCGGCTGCTTGGGAGCGTCATCACTTCTGGGGTAAACGCCGCCCCCGGTGACACCAGCAGTGTGGACTGGTGCATCGACTCCGCCAACCCTGGGAGCGTGGCCCGCGTGCCGAGGTAATTCACCACGGCGCCCCGCTCGACGAGCGGAAAGGCAGTCGTGGCGACCCCTTCATCATCCCACCGCGCAGCGCCATAGTGCGGCATCCCCGGGTCAACTCCAAAGGTCAACCGTGGCGAAAAAATCTGGTGGCCCAGGATGTCCTCTGGCGGCGCGAGCATGCTCGTGCCGCCCGCGTCCTGCTCGTCGCCCAACACGCGGCTCAACTGCAACGTCGGCAGGAGAGTCGTGCCCAGCACGCTCCCGGTCGCAATGCCGTCGAGTACCACGTCACGCCGGCCGACCTCGGCCGCCCCAACAGGATAGGCCAACAATTCCGTCAACTCGACCGCCGTCGCTTCGAGGAGGTCATGGTTCGCACTCCCCAACGTGGCTTCGAAGCCTGCCGTCGACCAACTATACGCGGGGACCTGGAGCCCAAAATTATCGCTCGGATCGCCCGACCGGACTCGCGATCCGAGAAAGCCCGGTTCGAAGCCGGACAGGCAGCGCGTCGCGTGCTGCGTGACGAGCGTCCCCTCGGACGACGCCACGACCCGTGTTTCTTGTACCCACGTGAACCCGCCCTGAAACAGAAAATCCTGATACTGCCCATATGTTCGCCGGTAGCCCGTCCCCACGAACGCATGGTCGTCAGGCGAGACCGTGAACGGATCGATCTGAAGAGGCGTGGTCCATTCCCCTGTGGTGACCGGCACGGGCACCAAGGGCCAGGGCGGCAGGGACACGGCGGCTAAGGCCCGCGCCGTCGCGACCGCCGAGCGAGCGGCGCGAATCACGCCGTCGGGTGTGGCCTCCGCGGTGGCGCCAAAGGCTTCATGCCCGTGCACGCGGACCCGCACCCCGCAACCATACGTGAAGAGCAAGTCGCCCCGCTCATCGCCGCCCCCATACTGACGGCGGTCGCTCACTCGCACATCGGCAAACTCGGCGCCCGCGTGCACCGCGGCCTCGATGGCGGTCCGAGCCAAGTGGCGCAACGTCTCTGCGCCGAGCAACGGCGGCGCGAACGACCCGACGGCAACCCGTGACCGCATGGGAACCGCAAAACGACGAATGTGCGGCGCGAGGGCCGGTGCGAGCGCAGGTGCAACGCGAGGCGCGAGGGCAAGGCCGGCTGCGGCCCGCGACGCATGGAACAGGAATGTCCGACGAGTGGTCACAGGAGGGTGCGTGTAGTGTGTGCCGTGTCAGTGCGTGCCCGCGGACGCGGGGTGGTGCTCGCGTTCCTGGAGCAACTGCTCGAGCACCGGGGCGAGCGTGGCGGCGACGTCATAACTCTCGTAGCCCATGTCGTAATAGCGGATCATCCCATGGCCATCGACCACGAAGATCGTGGGATAGCTCCGGATGTCGTACGCGGCCAGCATCGGCGACCGCTGCGGCAGCATTCCGCCGTCCGGCGTTGCTGCCTTGGGCCCGGCCCACACCGCAATCGGGAACGTGTAGTGCTTGCGGTCCACATACGCATGGCGCAGATGTTCCGCTTCTTCATCAGGAGTGACCAAATCCCCGCCCCACGCACCCTCGGTGTACACGTAATACGCCAGTGCCACCCCCTTGGGCAATGTCGACTGCATCCGCTGAAATTGTCCCATCATCCGGTGACACCACGGACAGCCAAAGAAGCCGACGCTGATGATGCGAATGACGCCATCGTCCAGCGCTTGGACACGGGCCTCCGGGGCCTCCACCGACGCGGGTGCCGGCGTTGTGGGCGTCGGTTGATTGAACCAGTGCGTGGCCACGAACGGCGCCGCCGGCCGGCCAAAGAAGGCGATGCGTTGCCGCATCCGCTCGAACGCGTCCCGCGTCACTATCCGATCCTGCCGTTCCAGATAGGCATCAATCGAAACGTTCGGGGAGACAGGCGGTGGCAGGACAAAGAGCGGGGCCAGCCCGGCCAGGAGCGAATCGATCGTCGCGCGGCCCGTGGGCTGCCACGACAGCAAGAGGGCATATTGTTGCAGCGCCCCACTGCTTCCCATCCAACGGCGGGTGTCGTCATCCGGTGCATGGGCCACTAAGGCGTATGCTCGCCGCCCCGCGTCGATTCCCTGCGCGACGTGCCCGACGCGCGCTTCGGCCCGCATCAGGTCCGACAATACGGTAAAATGCTCCCTGAGCATTGTCGGATCGGTCGCCGACTGGGGGATCTGCTCCAACTGCGTCACGTAGTCGCGCGCGATCTGAATCCGGGCGAGCGTGGGCGGCTCTTCGGTGCCGAGCAGGAAGCCGACCGCGTTTCGCAGGATCCACGCCCGGTCGCACCCCGACAGATGCGGTTGTGCGAGCACCGTGGCGATGCCTGCCAGCGCCTGCGCGTCTTGGCCCACCCGGGCGTATAAGGCCGCCATTGGCAATTGCTGAGATAGTGGCGTCGGCCGCGTCGCTAACGCTGCCAGCCAGCGCCGGGCCATCGAGTCG
>Ga0105241_10001195_pt1 | contig 19861 bp, 15 predicted proteins | sample KBSC64metaG_FD_80422 | JGI IMG/M metagenome (GOLD analysis project Ga0105241, IMG submission 80422) | Corn rhizosphere microbial communities from Kellogg Biological Station, Michigan, USA - KBS C6-4 metaG | ecosystem: Host-associated > Plants > Roots > Rhizosphere > Soil | place: Michigan, USA... | reverse complement strand
GCCGGCTGAGGTCACCACGCGCACGTCGACACCGCCGAGCGAAATCCGGTCGCCCGGTTTGGCTACAGTGTGCTTGGCTTTGGCGTAGAGCCCGGGATACGTGTTCTTAAGAAACGCGTCAGGACCTTCGGCCGGCTGAACGTTGGGGCCGTGATCGATGTACTCGCCGATGGGAATGTGCGAAGCCAGCTCGGCCAGGCCGCCAAAATGATCGCCGTGCCAATGGGTGGTGATCACATGGTCGATCTTCTGCAGACCGGCGGCTTTCGCCGCTTCAAGGATACGCCCGGCATCGCGCGCGGCTGGCATGGCGCCGGCGTTGCCGGTATCGATCAGCATGGACTCGCCCGAAGGCGAGACGAATAATGTGGCGTTTCCGCCCTCGACATCGACGACATAGATGTCCAGCGTCTTCGAGGTGGGTGCCTGGGCGAATGAAAAAACAGAGGTTAACGAGGCAATCGTCAAAACCAACAGTGTTGCGCGCATGGTATTCTCCTTCGGGCGGCCCTTACAGCGTGTTACTTTTCGACTTCCGCGCCGTCTGATAGTCTAGAACAATCATGAAATCGCTCACAAACTCACCCAATTTCAGTCTTGGGACGCGCTTCTTTCGCGCCCCGGCGGCTCTGGCTATCTGGGCGACCGTGAGCATTGGATTGGTGGGCCTTGCGCCACAGGTAGCTGCACAGACCGCGGCCCAGGCTCCGACAAAGATCACCTCAGTCGAGGGCATTACCGAATACCGGCTCGCCAACGGGCTGAAGGTGCTGCTGTTCCCCGACGAGTCGAAACCCTCCGTGACGGTGAATGTGACCTACCTGGTGGGATCGCGGCATGAAGGCTATGGCGAAACCGGCATGGCTCACCTGCTGGAGCACATGCTGTTCAAGGGCACGGCGAAGCGCACCGGCATTATGGGCGAGCTGACCAATCACGGCGCGCAATTCAACGGCACCACCTCCTTCGATCGCACCAACTATTTCGAAACCATGACAGCGACCGACGACAACCTGCGCTGGGCGCTGGATATGGAGTCCGACCGCATGGTGAATTCGCGCGTTTCGCGAACGGATCTGGACACGGAAATGACGGTGGTGCGCAACGAATTTGAGCGTGGCGAAAACAGTGCGGAGCGGGTGCTCGAAGAGCGAGTGTTGTCGACCGCCTATTTGTGGCACGGGTACGGGCACAGCACCATCGGTGCAAGGTCGGATATAGAGCGGGTTCCCATCGAGCGGCTGCAGGCCTTCTACCGGAATTACTATCAGCCGGATAACGCGGTGCTGGTCATCGCCGGGAAATTCGATGAAGCGAAGACCCTGGGCTGGATCCAGGAGACATTCGGCGCGATTCCCAAGCCTGCGCGCGTTCTGACCGCGACGTATACCGAAGAGCCGGTGCAGGACGGAGAGCGCGAGGTGAATCTGCAGCGCGTGGGCGATAACCAGGTGCTGATGATGGCGTACCATGTTCCGGCAGGCTCCCATCCGGATTCTCCCGCTGTGGATGTGCTCTCTTCGATTTTGCAAGATCCGCCCGCCGGTCGTCTGTACAAGGCTCTGGTCGAAACCAAGAAGGCGATCTCGGTGCGCGCCGAGAACAATCAATTGCACGACCCCGGCTATCTGTTGTTCGCAGCGGATATTCGCAAGGAGGGTTCGATCTCAGACGTTCAGCAGACCATGCAGGGCGTGCTCGAGGGGGTGGTGAAGGAACCGCCTAATAAAGAGGAACTCGACCGGGTGCTCACGCGCCGCAAGAAAGATTTCGAGCTGCTGTTTAACAATCCGCAGCGGGTGGCGCTGCTCATGAGCGAATGGGCTTCGATGGGCGACTGGCGGCTGATGTTCCTCGACCGCGACCGCACCGAGAAACTCACGCCGGAGGATATCGCGCGGGTGGCGCAGAAGTATCTGAAGGCTTCGAATCTGACGGTCGGCCGATTCACGCCGGCGGAGGCAGCGCCGGATCGCGCGGTGGTGCCTCCGGTTCCCGACGTTTCGGCGATGCTCAACAATTACGCGGGACGCGCGGCGGTGGCGCAGGGCGAAGCCTTCGATCCGACGCCCGCGAACATTGAAGCGCGCATTCAACGGGTGACTCTGCCCAACGGTTTGAAACTGGTGATGCTGCCGAAGAAGACCCGCGGAGCCACGGTGACGGTGACGCTCGCTCTGCATTATGGCGATGAGAAGAGCGTTTTTGACAAGGGCACGGCCGCGCAGTTCGCCGGCGCCATGTTGATGCGCGGGACTCAAAAGCATACGCGGCAGCAGTTGCAGGACGAATTGGACAATCTGAAGGCGCAGATGAACACGAATGCAGCGGATAACGATGCGAATCTCAACCTTACGACGATTCACGCGAGCCTCGTCCCGGCGCTGCATCTGGCCGGGGAGGTAATGCGGCAACCGGCCTTCGTGGAGAGCGAGTTTGAGCAGTTGCGCCAAGCGCAGCTGGGCCGCACGGAAAGCGGCATGAAGGAGCCGGGCGCGCTGGCGCCGCTGGCGTTGCGTCGTCACTTGATCCGCTACCCGGCGGGCGATCCGCGGGCTGTCAGCACCTTCGAAGAGGATCTCGTCAATATCAAGAAGCTAACGCTGGCGGACGTGAAGAACTTCTACAACCAGTTCTTCGGTGCATCCAACGCTGAGCTGGCGATCGTGGGCGATTTCGATCCGGCCGAAGTTCGCAAGGTGGTGGAGCAGGAGTTCGGGACATGGAAAAGCCCGGCGCCTTATCAACTGGTGCTGCGCCAGCGCGATCCGGTCACCGCCACGAATCAGATGATTGAGACGCCGGACAAGGCCAACGCAGTGTTCATGGCCGGCATGACGCTGGCGATGAATCAGGACGATCCGGATTATCCGGCGCTGATGTTCGCCAACCGCATGTTGGGCGGCGATTTGAAGAGCCGGCTGTGGCTTCGCATCCGCGAGAAGGAAGGCTTCAGCTACGGCGTGGGCAGCGCGCTGGTGGCGGCGACCAAGTCGCCGTTCGCACAGTTTATGGTGCAGGCGACAGCGGTTCCACAGAATATTCCCAAGGTAGAGGACGCATTCAAAGACGAGCTGTCCAAAGTCTTGAAGGACGGCTTCACCGACGGCGAAGTAGCTGACGCGAAAAAAACCTACCTCGATCAACGGATGCTGGGGCGCACCCAGGACGCGGGGCTGGCGCGGACGCTGGTGCAGAACGAGCAATTTGGCTGGACCATGGCGCGGGAGGCGGATCTAGAGAGCAAAGTCGCCGCCCTGACCACGGCGCAGGTCAATGCCGCTGTCCGGAAATATCTGGACCCCGCCGCGATTTCCTACTTCAAAGCGGGTGATTTCAAGAAGGCGGAGAGAACAGGTCCGGCTCAACCGCCGCCGCCCGCCGTTCCGTAGATTATCTATTTGTTCACGTTCGACGCTTCTTCAATGGAGATTGCAATTGAAGGCGGATTGAATCGTCATCAGTTCGTAGCCAGTTGGAGTTACCTTGATTGTGCGGGCCTCTCCCGGCTGACCCAACCTAGCGGCAGATTGGTTACCGACCGCGAGTTCAATCGCGCCGGCGTTTCCGAATCGCAGCAGGGCTTGGCGCGAGAACGGGATTTGTCCCACATAGCCTTTGACGAGCAACGTATCCAGCACTTTGGCGCCATCCACGCAAGCCGTCACCCGGGTTGCATCCGAAGCCCTTATTGAGATTCGGGACGCGGGGACTATTGCGCGTCGAGCCGTTGCCTTGGGAGCCGCCCCAACTCCGGCCTTCTGTGCCGTAAGTCCTTCAACCCGGGACATCTGCCTGGCGGGTACGGCTGTCGTGCTGCTGACGGCCGCGTTGCCCACTAGCTTCGTGGGTGCAACGTCGGGCCGAGCGGCATTGCCGGCGGATTTCGAAGCATCCAGCGACTGTTTCGCCACTCCGCTTGTGGCAGGCGCGGCAGGCTGCGGTTTTCGAGGAACCGACAGACCCGCGCCAAAGCCCGCCCACCCAGCCAGAGCCATGCATCCGGCAGCGATCAAGACTGCCTGATACTTCGTCCGGGAGCTTCTCCATCGTGGATCGGCGAATAACCCCCGGAGGGCAGCGCGATGTAAGTTGTCGAGCGGGTGGTTCAGCTTCGGCCGCCCCAATACTCTCAGCGGCGAAGTCGCCGCGGTCTTCGAGGAATCCAAGGCGCTCCCTGCGGGGGGTCCATTCCACGCGTCAATCCGTTCGACTCCGATTATGAATCCAGATTCGGAAGGCATGCAACGGCGGACCTGGGCAAGCATATGGTAGTTGTTCACCAGCAGGCGGATGGTTTCTCCAACGGTGAGTTCTTCAGCCATCTCCATCTGCAAGCCGATTCCGGAAACTTCGGTGATGGTCGTGTCGTAGGTGTAAACCTTGTCGCGAATTACCTCTATTAATGCAGAGGAGCGGGTTCCAAACCTCGGCTCAGCGCGTAATTCCATATAATTCCGCTATCGGCAATCTAAAGGGAAGAGTGTAGGGCGTGAATAGGGACGGCACTAAGCCATACATAATTGTCTAAAAAACTATTCTTAAGGGATTGCTTGTGTTCGGATTCAATTCCGTGGCAGGCGGCCGGAGGTGGAGAAAGAATCCCTCTTTCGGGGCGCCTTGAAGACGGAGAACCTTGGTCTGCAATGCTGGTGCTTTACTCCGCGAAGCCGAAGGAACCGCGGCTGGGTTTGCTGACAATTTCATCCCGCTCGACGCTGCCATCGCGGATGTAGATAATACGGTTTGCGTGGCGGGCGATGTCCTGCTCGTGGGTGACCAGAAGCACCGTGTTCCCCTCCTGGTGCAACCGTTCGAACAGAGTCATGATCTCGTTGCCGGTGGCGGTGTCGAGCGCTCCGGTGGGCTCGTCGGCCAACAGCAGAGACGGATGGTTCACCAAGGCGCGTGCGATAGCCACGCGCTGGCGCTGGCCCCCGGATAGTTCGCTGGGCTTGTGATTCATGCGAGTCTCCAGATCCACGGCGCGCAGCGCGGCTTTGGCACTTTCTTCGCGTTCCTTGCGATTCATCCCGGCATAGATGAGCGGTAGTTCCACGTTGGCGAGAGCGGTGGCGCGGGCCAGCAGGTTGAAGGTCTGGAAGACGAAGCCGATCTCGCGGTTGCGGATGTGCGCCAGTTCGTCGTCCTTCATTTCGCTCACCAGGTTGCCGTTCAGGTAATACAGGCCGGAAGTAGGCGAATCCAGGCAGCCGATCAAATTCATGAGTGTCGATTTACCGGAACCGGACGGGCCCATGATGGCCACGTACTCGCCCTTCTTAATTTCGATGTCGATGCCGGAGACGGCGCGTATTTCCTGGTCGCCCATGACGTAGGTCTTGCGCAGGCCCCAAGTGCGGATGACAACGCCCTCACGCTTGAGCTGCTGGCCGCGTTCGAGCTTGCCGGCAAGTTCCAGGCTGTGCGCGGTCAATTTCTCTGAAGGATAGGTGGGGGGACGAGCCAAGTCCCATCGTAGCGCGACGGGAGCCGGTGGTTTAGCGTCAAGCGCCGCTAAATGCCACTCGCGCGAACCCAGAAGCTCTCCGTCCACTTGGCGCCGGGAGCCACCGTTTGCAGGTCGGGATACTTGCCTGCATGGTGCAAATTGACGGCATCGGTGATTCCCGTCATGGGCTCAAAGCAGATGAAATCCCGGGTTTGTCCCTCGGGAGCCGGCGGCGCATAAATCACCGCCACGGGATATTTAGGACCGAACAACGTTTCCACCTTCATCCCGGCCGCTTCGATCGAGAAGTGCGCGCGGCCTTGGGAGTCGCGCTCCAGATCCGTGAAGCCGGTATCCAGCGGATGCCCTTTGAGCGGCAGCGGATCGGGCAGGTCATAGGCCTTGAACTCGCCGGTGGCCACCAGACGGTTATCCGCGATCACGATCTTGCGCGCTGGAATTTTGGCGATCCACTGGTCGCGCGGGATATCCGGTATGCGGTAATACGGGTGGAATGCCAGCGCGATCGGCATCGACTCCGCGCTCAGATTCGTCACCGTCGTCTCCACTTCCAGCACGCCATCCGCCAGCCGGTAGGTGATCTCATACTCATGCGCAAAGGGCCATTGGGCCATCAGGTGAGGATATTTCCAGAAGCGCAGGCGACTGGTCACATGAGCCGACTTTCGGTCCGAGGCCACTTCCGCAACTTCCCACAGATCCGAGTTCGCGAGCAGGCCGTGAATCGGGATGGGACCGCGGACGTTGCCGAGCGTCATGTTGAAGGGATAATTCTTATCATTGGCCCAGAAACTTTCGGCGTCCAGGCGATTCCCCCACGGCGCCAGAAATGGAATCCCGTTCAGCGCGGGCTTGCTTTTAAGCTCCGCGAGATCGGTCACAGGAAAGTACAGAATGTTTTTCCCATGGACTTTCATCTCAGTGACCCGATTGCCCAACGATGGCACAATCGAAACTTCCACGCCTTTCGCCGCGTCCGCCAGACGAATGACCGGAATGCCTTGCTGAGACGCGGTGCGGGCTGTGTAATTTTGCGCCACCGACATGGCCGAAAGTGCGATGAACAGTGCTGCGAGCTTCATGGATGGTCCTCTGCGGTCGTGAATCAGTTTACAGGAATAGAGGTGAGAGTAGGACAGGCCCATGGCCTGTCGTTATTATGAACGACAGGTCATGGACCTGTTCTACTATTGGTGCTGCGCGTCGTGCTTCTGGCGGTAGATCCGGCGGCTCTCGCGATTCTGCTGGCGATTCACCTGGCGCCGCTCCTGCGCGGTAAGTTTTCCGCCGTTGGCCTGGCGCTCAGTCTTGACTTCGTGATGAATCGCAGCCTCCTGTTTCTCCAAACGGGCTGTCTCGGCCGGAGTGAGCGAGCCATTCTCCACGCCTTCCCCGATCCGTTTCTGCTGGTTCCGCTGGCGCTGGTTGATCTCGTTTTGCGCCAGCACGCTGCTCACCCCACCCAACAACAGGGCACCCATCATCATGCTCACCACAATACGTTTCATGTTCCGTCTTCCTTTCTCTTGCGACTTTCCGCCGCATCTGGACTCTTAAACGAGGCGCATCCCCACAAGGTTTAGTCCGGCGCACGTTAAAATCACATCATGTCCGCGCGGACCGTCTACACCATGCTCGAAGAGACCGCGGCCGTCCACGGCCCAAGGCCCGCGCTAAAACAGCCTATCGGAGGCGGCAAGTATCGCACCTACACCTGGGCCGAAGTTCGCGACCGTGTGCAGTGGACCGCCGTGGGCCTGAGTACTATCGGCGTTGCGATCGGCGACATCGTGGCGCTGCAATCGGAGACGCGCGCCGAGTTCTACTTCGCTGACCTGGGAGTGATGGCGGCCGGAGCCGTGGCCGCGGCCCTTTACACCAGCCTGCCTTATGCCGAACAAGCACACGCGCTGCGCTTCTGCGAAGCGCGCGTCGTCATGGTGGAGAATCCGAAGGCGATGCAGGGTCTACAGGCGGCGCTCGCCGCAGTGCCCGATCCCAAACCCGATCTCCAATGGATCCTGCTCACCGGCAGTGCCGCTGGCGCCATCACGCTCGACGAGCTAATGGAGAAAGGCCGGCGCCAACTCGCCGCCGACCCGCAGGCCTTCGAGCGCATCCGGGCGCGCTTCGACGATCAGGCTTTGGCGGTCCTCTACATGACATCCGGCGCCACCGGCGAACCCAAGATGGGACTGGTCACGCACGCCGCGCTGGTCATTAACATCGACATGACGCCCGCGGTGCTGCCGCTCACTCCCGACGATTGCACGGTAGCATTCTTGCCTTCGGCCCACATCGCCCAGCGTGTAGTGGCCGAGTTGATGCCCGCCCGCACCGGTTCCTGCGTGTGGTTCTCGGAGGGTCTGTCGAAGCTGCCGCACGAACTGCGTGCCGCACGGCCGACTTTCTTTCTTTCGCCGCCGAGAGTATGGGAACGCATGTACTCGAGCATTCTGGCGGAGATCAAGAAGCGGCCCGCGCCCTTGCGTAAGATGTTTTATCTGGCGCTGGGCATGGGTTCCCGCGCCGCGCAGTTGCGGCGCAACGGCCAGCCGGTTCCGGCCTGGATGCGCTCTTCGCTGGGTCTGTTCGATAAGATCATCTTCAACAAGATTCGTGAGCGCCTGGGCGGGCGCCTGCGCTTTCCGATCTCCGGCGCCGCACCCCTGAGTAAAGATCTGGCCGAATTCTATGAAGCAATCGGTATGCCGTTGCTCGAGGGCTACGGACTCACGGAAGGCGGCGTGGTGTCGGTCAATCCGATCGGACGCGTGAAGCCGGGCAGCATCGGCAAGCTGCTGCCCGGCATTGAAGTCCGACTGGAGGAAGACGGCGAGCTGCTGCTGCGTAGCGCCGTTAATTTCTCCGGCTATTATAAGGACCCCGCCGCTACTGCCGCGGTGCTGCGCGATGGGTGGCTCTCCACCGGCGACATCGCCACTTGCGACGAGGAAGGCTACTACTACATCACCGGCCGTAAGAAGGAGCTGATTGTGGCTTCCAACGGCAAGAAGATCTACCCTGCGCGCATCGAAGGGCTGTTTAAGAAGGAGCCGCTCATCAATCACGTGCTGCTGATCGGCGACCGGCTGCCTTATGTCACCGCACTCATCACGGTTACGGGCGATCCCGCCGCGGCCCAGTCCATTGTGGAGAACACTGTCAAGAACGTGAATCGCCAGCTTGCATCGTTCGAGCAGATCCGCAAATTTAAAATCCTGGACCGGGATTTTTCCATCGAGAACGGCGAGCTCACGCCTACCATGAAGCTGCGCCGCAGCCGCGCCCTGGAGAATCATCGGGCTCTGGTGACGGAGCTCTACGCGGGGCGCGAGTTTGAATAACCTGCCTAGTCAGTTATTGTGGGTATGGCCGAACCAAAGCCTGATCTCTTCGTCTCCGACGAACTGAGATCGGTGAACCCGTTAATCGTTTCCCAGGAGTGCGCCGCATCGTTCATTCGCCTCCGCATGTCTGCAATCGATTCCTTTCTGCGCACAAGGCTATCGAGGCTCCAGGAACCTGACCAATCAGCACTCTTCTCCCAAGCACTTGCTGTGATATTCTTCCCCCGTAAAGGAGCCACTCATATGGAGCGCAAGAAAGCCTCGGATTATCCGCAGGAGTTGCTGAATCTTTTCGACAAGTATGTTCACGGCGAGATCGGCCGCCGCGCCTTTCTGGACGGCGCTCAGAAGTTTGCCGTGGGCGGCGTCACCGCCACCGCTCTCTGGGAGAGCCTCCGCCCCAACTACGCGTGGGCCGAGCAAGTCCCGAAGGACGACAAGCGCCTCAAGACCGAGCGCGTCACTGTCCCTTCGCCCAAGGGCAACGGCGAGATCAAGGGGTACCTAGTCCGCCCCGCCAACGCCACGGGCAAGCTGCCGGGTGTGCTGGTTATCCATGAAAACCGCGGTCTCAACCCCTACATAGAGGACGTTGCGCGCCGCCTGGGCACGATCGGCTATATGGCTTTCGCGCCGGACGGGCTCACCAGCGCCGGCGGATATCCGGGCGATGAAGAAAAAGCCGCCGCGCTTTTCGGACCCATCGATAAGCCCAAGATGACGGAGGATTTCATCGCCTCGGCGCACTGGCTGAAGGATCGCTCGGATTGCACCGGCAAGATCGGCGCCGTCGGCTTCTGCTTCGGGGGCAGCATGGTCAACACTCTGGCCGTCCGTTTGGGCTCGGACCTATCCGCCGCTGTTCCCTTCTATGGCGGTCAGCCCAACGCCGCGGACGCCGCGAAAATCAAGGCTCCGATGCTGCTGCACTATGGCAGTCTGGATGCACGCATCACCGGCGGATGGCCCGCATTCGAGGAGGCGCTGAAGGCCAACCACGTCGCCTACCAGGGCTACGTGTACGAAGGAGCCAACCACGGCTTCCACAACGATACGACCCCGCGCTACGACGAAGCCGCCGCTAAACTCGCCTGGCAGCGCACTACCGATTTCTTCAATAAGTACCTGAAGGGATAGGTGCAAGAAAGTGAGCCAGCCTTGACTTTGGTGTGCTTTGAGAATAACTTCAAATTCAGGCAAGGAGCCGAACCATGCGAGTCTTTGTGATGGGGTTAATCATCGTGTCCGCGGCGTTCGCGGGCACCAGCTTTAACAAGGACGTCGCGCCCATCCTTTATAAGAATTGCGTCACTTGCCATCGCCCCGGGGAGATGGCGCCGATGTCGCTGCTGGATTACAAGTCGGCGCGGCCGTGGGCCAAAGCGATTCAGACGGCAGTGGTAACTCAAAAGATGCCGCCTTGGTTCGCCGATCCGCGCTATGGCCATTTCGAAAACGACGCTCGGCTGAAGGCCGCCGACATCGAGACCATTAAGGCGTGGGTGGCTGGCGGCGCAGTAGAAGGCGATCCCAAAGATCTACCGCCGCAGCCGGCCTTTGCCGAGGGCTGGCGGCTGGGCAAGCCCGATGCGGTGATCGATATCGGACAAGACTTCACGGTGCCGGCCGGCAGAGACCTTTATAAGGACTTCACCGTACAGACGAATTTCAAAGAGGGCAAGTGGATCCGGGCTGCACAGGTCCTGCCGGGGAATCGCAAGGTGGTGCACCATGTCCACTTCAGCGTGCTGGCGGATGAGAGTGCGGCCGAGAACGATTCCGGCGTGAGAAGGGCAGCCGGAAGCCGGACTGTGGCGAAGTCCTATTTCGACGAAGAAGATGGGCTGACACGCGTGAAGGCCGATGCGCCGGTGGTGGATGACGCGTGCGCCGGTGACCAGGGCATTGCGAATTTGAGCGGTTTTGACGAAGGATCGTTCGCAACTATGCTGCCCGGCAAAGGGCCGGATATTTTCGATGTCTTCGGCGACGGCAGCACGGCCAAGTACATCCCGGCGGGAGCGAAGGTCCGGTTCCAGATTCACTATGCGAGTGTGAGCACGGCGCAAGTCGACCGCACCAGCGTGGGGCTGTACTTTGCGTCGAAGGTGCCGGAGCGGCCCCTGAAGCGGGTGGACATGCGGAATCGATTCTTCCTGATTCCGGCGGGGGGTCCCAATCACGAAGTGAAGCGCTGTTACGACGTGGAACAAGATAAGCTGCTGCTGGCGATCACGCCCCATGCGCACTACCGGGGAAAGGACGCAACCTACGAACTGGTTCACGCGGATGGCAGGCGTGAGATTCTGCTGGCCGTGCCGCACTACGATTTCAACTGGCAGCTGCAGTACCGGCTCAAAGATCCGGTTCTGATGGAGAAAGGCAGCCGGATGGTGGTTACCTTCCACTATGACAATAGCGCCAACAATCCGGCGAATCCGAATCCAGCGAAAGCGATCCGCTGGGGCGACCGCAGCGAAGATGAAATGATGGTGACCTGGACCGAGACACTGGATGCTTCACCCAAAGCCGCGTTGAGTGCTTCATCGGAGAAGCAGTAAAGCCGCTAGCGATTTTCCAGAAGTTTCCGCAAAAACACCAACTGCCCTAGGTGATAGGCGTTGTGATCTGCCACTAGCAGAGCCTCGCGAAGGAGCGTTTGTCCGGTCCCGTGCGGAATTTTTGCGAGAAGATCGTGCTTGGTATCCGCGACCAATTCCTGCATCTGCTTTAAGTCCTCTTGAAATGTCTCGATGCTATTGGCCCAGGCCTGCTCGCTTGGTGGGGCTTCGGCGGCCGGCCAGTAATCATCCGGGAAGGTTTTCTCCTTGTATTTGGGATTGCGGCTGAAGTCCAGGATGTCTTCCTGTGCGAGGCGCATGTGCTCCAGCAGTTGCCAGGCGGTGTGCGGCGCGCCCGGCGGCTTGACACCGCGCAGCGCGGGTGGGAAATCGGACACCGCGTCCTGGAAACTGAGGTGTGCGCCTTTCATCCGCAGCAGTTCGGCGAGATGTTTGCGCAAAGAGATGGTCTCTTGCTTGGGCATGCCTTCAGTCTCGCACTGGGTGAAAGCTATTCGTAAAAGAGCGGGGACTTCTTAAGCTTTGCGCTGCCGTTGAAGTCGTGCTGGATCCAAAGCTGGGAGCCGGATTTCTTCAGGTAGGCTTCGACGGCGGCCCGGGAGGCGACGGTTTGGTCGACGTTGTATTCCGAGGTGGGGAGGCGGTTGAGCTTGCGCTCCTCGGCGTAATGATAAAGGTCCCCGCTGAGCACCACCGGTCCGGTTTTCGCGAGTTTCAAATACAGGACCTGATGGCCGGGAGAGTGGCCGGGCGCTGCCCTGATGACCACGGTCCCGTCGCCGAAGACATCATATTCATCTTTCGTGAGGAACACAGTCTTGCTATTCTTTAATGCGCTATAGTTGGCCGGTTCGGTGCGGGGAGAGGGCGGCTCCGCGAACATGATGTCACTTTCGGCTTTGGGCGTGAGCCATGTCGCGCTTCCAAAAAGGTTGGAGTTGCCGATGTGATCCCAGTGAAAGTGCGAAAGCGCCAGGTAGTTGATATCAGCCGGCGCGTAGCCGACTTCGGCTAACTGGGAGGTTAGGGTTTTGGTCGCGACGGCGTTGCGCAACGTTCCGGGGCCGCCGCCGGGCGGGAAACTGCTGTCAGGGATCGCGCCAACATCCCACATCAAATTACCCTTCGGGTGGGCAATCAGAAAACACTCCATCGACATCTTGGGAGTGGCTACTTCTTCCTTCTGGAGCCGGTAGCCGGACGCGTCGGTGGCATTGATGGTGCCGCAATCGAAAATATACAGGCGCGGACTCTTCGGCGGCGGCGGCGTTTTGTGCGGCTGCGCCATCGTTGGCGGGGCGGTCAAGGCCAGTAGGGCGAGCAAGTGAAGAGGTGCTTTTTTCATCGTTGGAAGCATAGCTTGAATGTAGGCTCGCGGGCAAGCCCCAGTAGTTGTCCTAAAAGTGCGTTGATGAAATTTACACGCTTCAGGTCTTCCGTCACGCACCTTGCGAACGTTTAAGCGATCTTAGTAATCTAACGGGTACCACGGAACCGTGGGTTGCCGATATTCGACGTGGCACGGTGTGTTTACTGCGGACGGAAGACAGAGCTATACCAGGCGGGCGAGCCGACGTGTATCGCTTGCTCCACTGACCGGAAGGCCGCCCGAAGCGTACACAGCATCTTATTGGAAGACCTAGAGAAAGCAAACCTCCATCTTGACGAAGTTTCGCGGACTCACCGGGAAATATTGATGGAAATCCCAACCGGCCTACCTCATTCCGATGGAGCCCAGCGGATTCACTCAATCTCCCGGAGATTATCCAATGCAAGGCAAGAAGTTACTCGTGCACAGTCCAGACTCACCGACTTTCTCGATTACGGAGTCGTGCCAGATGATCTGAAGTGAACTAATCGGCGTCAGGTTGGCGCGGCGGTTCGCGGCTCGGTGGCGGCATAGGCCGCGCTGGGGTGCGTTTTTCGGCGCACTTCAGACAGATCGGCTGACCGTTGAAATACAACTCGGTCTCTTCGGTCTTGCACACGGCGCATAACGGCATACAACTACTCCGAGGAACTAAGGATACCCCATAGACGCAAAAAACCCAAAGATGGCTACCGGGATCGACCAGCAAATTTTGGAAAATTCACAAGCGAGCAGTTCGGGGATGTCCCAAATGCAGTCTGTGATTCCGACTTGGACGAACTAATCCAGTGCTAACCTAAGCTGACCTGTAGTTATCTTCGAAACGCCCTTGATCGGGCTGCGGAATTCGCGCTTGTATTCGATCCTAGCAAGGCGATGCGCGAAGAGGCGAGCAAAGCGGGCCGGTACGATTACTTTTTTGCAATTACGCAAATCCGGAACCGTAGGACGCTACCCAGCCCCGTGTGAATCGGAACCGATCTAGAATCTATTAGAGGAGTCACAACCATGCGCCATGATCTCACTCGACGCGAGGTTCTCGCGACGTTCGCCGCCGGAGCCGTCACCGCCAGCAACGCTTTCGCTGCCGAGGCGCCCTTCCATTGCGGAGGCATCGATCACCTCGCGCTAGCTGTAGAGGACATTGAAAAGTCGGTTCACTTCTATGCGCGGGTCTTCGGCGCGACGGTGATGAAGGAGAAGACCAACGCCCGGCACTATATCAAACTGGGTCCGAACTACATGGCCATGGCGCCTCCGGGTCAGGGTCAGACTGCGCCGTCAATCACTCATTTTTGTCCCGGCATCGTGAATTTCGATTTGGCCGCGACTAAAAACAAGCTGAATCAGATGTTCATTCAGTACCGCGAAGCTCCGCCGGTGGGCCTGTTCGTTCCCGACCCCGACGGAACGCAGGTTCAACTTTGGACCGAGAACTCGTGGAGCCGCCTGGGCGAAACTGCCGCGCCGGATGCGATGCGGGACGCTCCACCTATGCATGGCGAACCGCTGCTGCGGCCCACCGCGATCGACCACATCCTGGTGAATGTTTCCGACGTCCCGAGAGCAGTGGCGTTTTACCAGAAGATTTTGGGCGGCGTGATCCGAGTTGGCGGCACTCCTCAGCGGACCTGGTTCAGCGCCGGCGGCAAGGATCGAGTTGGACTCGGGCTGGCCGAGCCCAGCCACAAAGTGGGTATCGACCACTATTGCCTCACCGCCGCGTTTGACCGCGCCAGTCTCACGAAAGGCATTGAAGCAGCAGGCGGGAAGATCATTCAGGGCGATGTGGCCGCCGGCTTCGATTTCCTGGACGTCAACGGCATTCACGTGCAGATTCTTCCGCCGGGGCGCGCCTGACGGGCTGTTTATTTTGAACCTGCGCGTTTTCGCGGACAAGACTGGGATGGCGAAGGCTGCGGCGGACGAAGCTGCGGGCTTAATTCGTGAGGCGATCGCGGCGCGCAGCCGGGCTCGAATCGTGGTGGCGACCGGGAATTCGCAAATCGAATTTCTGGAGTCGCTGGTTACCGCTCCAGACATTGCCTGGGGCCAAGTGGAATTATCTCATCTAGACGAGTACATCGGACTCTCCGGCGATCACCCCGCAAGTTTCCAATACTACGTTCGCGAGCGGATATTGGCGCACGTGCCCGTCGGGCGGGCATGGCTCCTGGACGGCGCGGCTGATCCGCACGAGGAGTGTAAGCGCGTGGGCGCGGCGATTGCCGCGGCGCCGGTAGACGTGGCTTTTGCGGGAATTGGGGAAAACGGCCACCTGGCGTTTAACGATCCGCCGGCGGACTTCGAAACCGAAGAGCCGTTTATCGTGGTCGACCTGGACGAACGAGGACGGCTGCAACAGGTGGGCGGAGGATGGTTCCGTTCGCTGGAGGAAGTGCCACGGCGAGCGATTACGATGTCGATTCGGCAAATTCTGAAGGCACGCGCGATTTTGTGCTTAGTGTCGGGCGCGCGCAAAGCCGACGCGGTAAAGCTGTGCCTGGAAGGGGACATCGGTCCGAGAGCGCCCGCGTCCGCACTTAGACTGCACGAGAACGCGACGGTGTTTTTGGATCGTGAAGCCTCGGCGCTATTGAACGGCGATCCGGGCGCTTAATACCAATTGCGGAGCCGGACGTCGATTCCGGTTCCGGCGAGCGCAGCTTCGAACGCCTTAGTGTCCGAGCCCATGTAGTGGTATGGGTAGACCACCTTTGGATGAAACGCCTTCACAGCGTCGGCAGCTTCCTCGGGCGTCATGGTGTAGGGCAGATTCATCGGCACGAAGGCCACGTCGATGTTCTTCAGCGCGCGCATTTCGGGAATGCCTTCGGTATCGCCCGCGATATAAATTCGCAGGCCGCCGTAGGTGACTATATAGCCATTTCCGCGGCCTTTATCGTGATAAAGCTTGCCTTCGGAAGGACCGCGTTTCAGGTTGTACATCGGGATGGCCTCGATCTTCCAGGCGCCGAGGGTCTTGGTCTCACCGTTGCCCAGGACCTGCGCCTCCGTTACCGTCTTGGCGACGGCCGCGGGCGCGATCACCACGCCGCCGGACTTCTTGACTTTCGCAATCATGGAAGGATTCATGTGGTCCCCATGGATATCGGTGATGAGAATCACATCGGCCTGGGGGATGCCGTCCCAGCTTCCCTGCGCGGGATCGACAATCACTACTTGGCCGCCGGCCTCTATCACCAGGCCCGCATGCATCACGGTGGTGATCTTCAGCGGCCCGGCACTGGTCTTGAATTGTTCCACATTACGCGCGGCGAAGGCCGACGCAGCTACAACGCAGCCGAGTACAATCGACGAATATTTCATAGACAGTATTATGCAGCATTTTGCGGGCGATATCTGCCTGTTAACCTAGTCGAGTGATCTCCCGCCGGGCCCTGTTCGCGTTCCCGCTGCTCGCCGCGTGCGGCCGCCGCCGCCAAAGCGCGGGATTTCGCGGTTACGCGTTTGTGGCCAATGAAGAAGGCCACGCCATCGCCGCCGTGGATCTGGAAGCGCTGGCCGTGGCGCGGCACATCCCGCTGAATGGCGCTCCCACGAGCGTGGTCTCGACGGCCCGGCGGCCTTTCGTCTACGCGCTCAGCCCGTCGAACGGCACCGTGCATGAGATCGAGGTGGACCGGTTGAGCTTCAACCGGCGATTGGCGGTGGCTTCATCCGCGCTGGCCATTGCGGTCGCGCCGGACGATAGCGCGTTGTATGTGCTGGCGAGCGAGCCGCAGTCGCTGATCCGCATCGCGTTGGATACGCTGAAAGTGGAGTGGCGCATGGCGCTGCCGCGAGATCCGGTGGATTTCGCGGTGGCTGTCGACGGCGCCACCGCCGCAGTGAGTTTCGCCAATGGCGTCCGGCTGGTAGATCTGGCAGCGCGCAAGTTGAGCGCGCCGGCGGGCGAGGGCGAATTCGGCGCGGTGCGGTTCCTGGCCGATTCACGCACGCTGGTCGCGGCGGATCGCGGGGCACGGCGTTTGTCGATTTACGATGTGCCGTCTGGCGGCGGCTTGATCACGCACTTGCCGCTGGCAGTGCGGCCGGATCACTTGTGTACAAACCTGGACCCCGACAGGCGCGCCACGGATGGCGGCCAATTATTCGTCACCGGCGAAGGCATGGATGCGGTGGTGGTGGTGTATCCATATCACACGCCTGAAGTTGCCGAGACGGTGCTGGCGGGACACGCTCCGGGGCCGATGGCGGCGTCGCTCGCGTATCTGTTTGTGGCGAGTCCGGGGTCGGGCGACGTCAATATTCTGGAGATCAATTCGCGCAAAGTGGTGGCGGTGGCTTCTGTAGGCGCCGATCCAGGTTTCATCACGGTGACGCCCGACGATCAGTACGCGCTAGTGCTCAACCGCAGCTCGGGGGACGTTGCGGTGCTGCGGGTGGGCGCGATCACAAAAAATCGCAATCGCCGAGCCTCGTTGTTGACGGTGATCCCGGTGGGCTCGCGGCCGGTGAGCGCGGCGGTGCGGGCGGTTTAAAGCGTGCCGTGCGTGGGAGCGAGCCAGCGCATCAGGAAGAAGCGGCGGCCGCAGAGAGAGCAGCGAAAGGGCAGGAGAACCCAGTGGAGCGCTTTTTCGAAGGCGTTGCGCGCGCCCACGCCGCGAAATTCGATCGATCGGCAATGCGGGCAATGCCTTGAAAATAGCACTGGCGGCTAACCGTCGGTCTTCGCGCCGCTGCCGGTCGAGGTGGCGAGGCGATTGCGGAAAGAACGCCCCGTGGCGGCGATCTTCGGCGCGTTTCCGCGGCTGAGATCGGGACGGCTGGCTTCGCGCGCGGCTTCGATCTGCTCCGGTGTTCTGACGTCGGGTTCGGAGAGCTTTACTTTTTCCTTCGCGCGCTCCACCTGGCGCTTGTGCCGTTTGACTAATCTCTTGTCCATACCTTAACACTACACCCGAACAAGGCACCCACGAGCACGGCAGCGGCGCGTAAGCGCCGGAAGTCACCGCAGCGACGCGTGGCGGCGGCCCTCCCACTCGTCCGCCGAGTGCCTCGATACTGCTGGTAACCGCAAGGCGGCAACGGTCAAGCGGCGCGCTGCGCATACTTTGGCGTTTTCGCTTGCCCCGCCGCGGCCGGCACGCGGCATAGTCTCAAGCTGTCTTCGACGGCATCAACCGGCGCGAGACAGAAAAGGAGATCTTTACCATGGGTGAACCTATCGTCGTGTTTCCGCCTTCTCCGGCCGGCAATTAGCCGTTGCCTCGGGGCGCTGGGTTCGACCGGCGCCCTGGTTCGAGTGCCAATTTGCAGCCCTCAACGCAGCATTCTTGCTTTCTGCGCGCTGCGGTACTATAGGTCCCACACAAAAGCGCGTGCTAGCATAGCGCTGTAATCTCGTTGAACTAAGCAATGGCTGCCTTCGGGAGAAGCCTTTGCCTGATTCTGACGCTGTGGATGGCGGGTTCACGCAGCCCGACGGTCATCCCGCCTAGATCGCCTGATTCTAGCCCCTGGTGGGATCAGGCCTCCCTTAAAATTCAGCAACACGCGCTGCGCTTGCGCAAGGCCGGAGACTTCCGCGCCGCCGCCGCTCTCTATCAAGAGGGTTATCGCGAAGCCGTGCGCCGCGGCGACCGGCTGGCTTCCGCGCGCTATCTCATGAGCGCGGGCGGCTGCGAACTGCTCGCGTTTCAGTATCGCGCCGCGCTCGCCAGCTTCCTGCGGGCTCGCGATCTGGCGAACACCATCGGGGATCATGCGGACCTGGGCGCCATAGCAGTGAATCTCTCCAGCTTGTATCTGGAAATGTGGGATCTGCCCTCGGCCAACCGCGCTGCCGAGGAGGGCTTGCGCCAAACGGAAATCCTGGCCAGCAGTGTCGCGAGCAGTGCAGCACGCGGGGCAACCCACGGGGCGGTCCCTCAAACAGCTGGGTCCTACTTCAAGCCGCACTTGCTGGTGCAACTGGGACGAATTCACAGCGCGCTCGGGAACGGTGAAGCCGACGCCTATTTCGGCGCGGGAATCGAGGCCGCGCGAGCTGCTGGAGAATTTTCACTGGAAGCGATGGCGTGGGATCAGCAAGGCGCCGGGGATCTTGCCGCAGGGCGGCTGCCGCAGGCGGAAAACAGGTTTCTCGAAGCGTTCCGATTGCGGCGACTTTTTCGTCCGGGGGATTTGGGCTGGTCCTACGGACATCTCGGCGCGCTGGCTTTCGCGCAGCATGATTTCAGGGCCGCTGAGCGCTTCACTCAAATGGCGCTGGACCATGCAAAGCGGGGCGCACCCGCCTGGCCGCAGTATCTATTGCTCCAACAGCAGGGCCGCATTCGCCTGGCACGGGGACAGGTGAGTGCTGCGTTGCACGATTTTTCTTTAGCCCTGGATGCTACCGCAGAGTGGCGTATCCAGATTCTTCCTGCCCGGTCATCTCTTGTTAGCGTCAACGTCGTGCTTGAACAACAGATTTTCGATTCGTTCATCCAACTCGCTGCGCAATACGCGCTGCAAACTGGGAATGCAGATTGGAAAGCGCGGGCATTCCAGGCGGTGGAGATCAATCGCGCCGCGAGCCTTCGCGAAAGCCTGGATTTGGCCGACGTCTGGCGCGAGAAACTTCCCCCGGAGTACTGGGAGACGGTCGCGCAGCTAGCGGCCGAAGAAGCGCGGGGGCGCGAAGCGGGAACGCGTGAAACCGAAACGCCTCATGCGGAAGCGGGCGGTACCCAAACGGGTGGCGACGCGGGCCCGATGAATGCGAACCGTCTCCGTTTGAAACTTACCGAAATGGAAGCCGAGGCGGGAATCGGACTCGAAGTGAAGAAAGTCGAGAACTTTCGCAGCCGGATTTCACTTATACATTTTCAGGAAGGACTAAGAGGCTCGGAATTATTCCTCAGTTTCGAGCTAGGGGAGAAGGAGTCCTACCTATGGGCGGTGAGCCGGAGTTCGCTGAGGCTATACCGGCTGGCTGCAGAACGGGACATCGCAAAGTCCGTGCAGACGTTTCGCGAAGCAATTCCCAGGGGTGGCGCCGAGGCCGTCCGGCAGGGGCGGCAGTTGTATCAGCAACTGTTCGGGCAACTCAAGTCACAAGAGGTCCAAAAGCCGGTGT
>Ga0105241_10001185_pt1 | contig 19905 bp, 19 predicted proteins | sample KBSC64metaG_FD_80422 | JGI IMG/M metagenome (GOLD analysis project Ga0105241, IMG submission 80422) | Corn rhizosphere microbial communities from Kellogg Biological Station, Michigan, USA - KBS C6-4 metaG | ecosystem: Host-associated > Plants > Roots > Rhizosphere > Soil | place: Michigan, USA... | reverse complement strand
TCGCCGGGTAATGCTATAATACTTCCAACCGATGGATACACAGATTGCGCGACGTTTTTGGGGTGAGCGGAGAAAACTGACGCTCGGTTATGCTGCGCTTTTTGCCGGATTGGCCCTGCTATTATTCCTGCACCCCGGTTCATTGCCGCGTAATTACAGTGCCGTTGAAGCGGGCAGCGTACAAAGCGCCAGCAGCCTGCACGCTATCCTCAACAATCCATTACATGCGCCATATAAACTGCTGGTGTATGTACTGAGTCTCGGCATTCATCGTAATTTTGTCGTGGCACGGCTCGCGGCTATGATTCTTGGGCTCGGTACACTCAGCATCTTCTCTTTACTACTACACACGTGGTATACACGTCGTACGGCAGTGCTCGGTACTATTTTGTTTGGTTGTTCGGCTTGGTTTTGGCATGTCGCGCGGCTTGGTACACCCGACGTCGAAACATTCGGCCTAATCGCCCTGACTGCCGCAGTCGTATGGGCAAGGCGTACTCATCAACCACTGGCGTGGCTCAGCTGTATTTTTCTTGCGGCCTCACTGTTATACGTTCCAGGAATGATTTGGTTTCTCGGTATCGGCGCCCTGTGGCAAATTCGCACCTTTGGCGGGCTGGCTTGGCAACGACGCTGGGTGAGTTTGGCTGGCGGTGCATTAGCAATCTTAGGTCTAGCACCGCTTGCTTGGGGACTGACTCGCTCGCCAGCACTCATCAAGATCTGGCTCGGCTGGCCATACCATTGGATGAGCCTCACCCATACGGTCCGCTCAATCGTAGCCGTACCATTTCATGTTGTTCTGCGTGGCCCGGATGATCCGCTGCGATGGCTCGGCCACTTGCCGATGCTCGATGTATTTGCCAGCGTCATGCTCATCGTCGGCCTGTATACGTTTCTCGCGCAATCACGCCGGCTGGCCGTTGGATTCACGATATTACTCGGGCTCAGCTGTATCTTGATTGGCATCGGGAGTGTTCCCTTGGCTATCTTAGCGCCAGGTTTGTACGTAGTCATAGCCGGCGGCATACAAGAACTCTCTCGTCGCTGGCTGACCGTATTCCCACGCAACCCCATCGCCAGACGTGTTGGCCTCGGCCTGCTCACCATCGCCGTACTGACTACGAGCATCTATAACATCCGTGCCTACTTCGTAGCTTGGCAGCAAGCAGCTGACACGCACAGCACATTTTCAGTCGAGAACAAGCGCTAATCTGATACAATACAAACGAAGAGGAGAACCGTATGAGCAAATTCGACCAAGCCAAAATGCTGCTGAAAGTAAAGAAACTACAGAAAGAACTTGAGAAGCAGATTATCACCATTACTAAAGGTGACGGTGCTGTTAAGGTAGACATCGCTGCCGACCAGAAGATCAAGAAGATTCACATTGACCCCGAATACGTCGACCTTGATGATATCGGCCAGCTAGAGCGTTGGCTGGAAGAGGCCGTCAAAGAAGCGATTGCCGAAAGTCAGAAAATTGCTGCCGAAAAAATGCAGCCAATGATGGGTATGCTCGGCGAACTCGGCCTGTAAGGTTTCCGCCATGCCAATTTTACCGCCCGCCTTGACTGACGTGATTGATGCACTCGGCAAACTACCTGGTGTGGGGCCGCGCACTGCTGAGCGATATGCCTACTATTTAATGAAGGCCGACCAGGGTAAAGCTCAAAATATCGCGGATACATTGCAGGTGCTGCATGCCGGGATTGGGGTTTGTCGTAAGACTTTTGCGCTCGTACCGGCTGGTCAGGAACTGTCTGATCTCTATACCGATCCGCGACGCGACAAAACAGTCGTGGCAGTCGTGGCCGAACCATTTGACGTCGTAGCACTCGAAAAAACGAACGAATTTCACGGCACCTACCACGTGCTTGGTGGACTCATTTCGCCAATCGATGGCATTGGCCCCGAGCAACTGCATGTACAGGAGCTTATTCAGCGTATTGACGAAGATAACGTAGTGGAAATTATCCTGGCCACCAACGCCAGCGTAGAAGGGGAATCGACTGCTTTGTATATTCAGCAGCAGATCGGCCCAGACCGCTCAGTGCGTGTCACTCGGCTGGCGCGTGGCCTACCGATTGGCGTTGATCTGGAGTACGCCGACCAAATAACCTTGAGCCATGCCCTTGAAGGCCGTCAAACCTTTTAACGAATATAGGCCACCCCGAGACATCGCCAGGGGCAGCGCATCCTCTTATGGATTTTGAAGCCAAATTTGCAACGTGCTTATATTTTGCTTTACATGCGGGGGGAACGTATGACAGTATGCAGGCGTCAATAAAGGAGTAGCGCCATGAGCCAATATGCAACGAAGCAAGAAGTACAGGAAATCGTTGACACGGCAGTCGACCGTGCGGTCGTAGATCTATCTGAAATCATTACCCAATTCGCCCAGCAAGCCGATAAGCGCTTCAATAAGCTAGAAGCTGACGTTGCTGATCTGCGGTCCTCGCACGAGCGGCTGCTCGATTTTATTGACGGTCTGGTGCGGCGGTGGCCGGCCCGGACGGCACCAAGTTTTGGACGGATGGTATAATCTGTCCAAAACTCGTATACTAGACCCATGCAGTACCCCGAGGCGGAAAGCATTCAAACCCTCGTTAAAAGCGCCCAGCGCATCGTTATTGTGCAGGCCGACAATCCTGACGGCGACTCGCTCGGCAGCGCCTTGGCCTTGGAACAAATTATCGCCGACATGGGGAAGGAGCCGTTCTTATACTGTGGCGTCGATATTCCGTCGTATCTCACCTACATCCCCGGTTGGGATCGCGTGAGCAAGGAGCTCCCTCCGAAGTTCGACTTAAGCATCATCGTAGACACCAGCACCGAGACATTGCTTGAACAACTTGCCAAGACCGGCCAGCGCGGTTGGCTCGGGGCACGGCCAGCGATTGTGCTGGATCACCACGAAACGGGAGGCAACATTCCATACGCCAAAGTCGTGTGCAATCATCCCGCCGTTGCCACGAGTGAACTGATTTATGAGCTCGCCCGTCAGCTCGACTGGCCGCTCAGTCTAGAGACGCAGAAAATGCTCGCAATAGCAATTTTGTCTGACAGCCTCGGATTAACTACTGACGCGACCACCGCACGGAGTATTCATATTGTCGCAGAGCTCGTAGAAGGTGGCGTACGTATTGCGGCACTGGAAAACGCCCGCCGCGACATGATGCGCAAAAGCCCCGATCTCGTACATTACAAAGGACGCCTGCTTGAGCGTATTGAGTACGCCGCCGCCGACCGCATCGCCACCGTCACCATTCCTTGGGAAGAGATCCAGGCCTATAGTCCGTTTTATAACCCCTCCGTGCTAGTGCTCGAAGATATGCGTTTAACTGAAAAGACCGCAGTAGCGATTGCTTTCAAGTGCTACAACGACGGCCACGTCACCGCCAAAATCCGCGCCAATCACGGCTTTCCCGTCGCCGCTAAGCTGGCCGAGCACTTTGGTGGCGGTGGCCACGCCTTTGCCAGCGGCTTCAAAACGGGCATCACCAGCCGCCCATTCGCTGAGCTCAAACAAGAAGTCATAGCAGTTGCCACGCGATTACTCGACGAATCGAATGAAAAGATTGAGCTCATAGACGCGTAGCGCCAACATGCCCGATCTTTGAGTTGTTTCTAACTTCCAATCTTGCTGTCGGTTCGAGGTCAGCTAGCAAGATTTGCCGGTAGTATAAACGGCTGCTATACTCGTTCGCATCATGCAATTTCGCACACCATCCTTCGCAATCTGTCGCACCTGTACAGCCTGTACATAGGTGAGGCCGATTGCTCTTTGCATACAGATAGGCCTCACCGCAGGCCTATTTTTGCAAGTAAAGGAATCCTGATGATCGTACGAACTCCTGCTGAAGCGCTCGCCGCGTTTCAGCTTCAACCCGGCGACGAAGCACTCGTCGTACACGCCCACCCCGACGACGAAGCTATGGCCAATAGCCAAACAACGACGCTTCTGGCGCTCGGTGGCGTCGTGATGCACTTCATGACCGCCACACTCGGCAGAGAAAGTACTCGCGGCGACTCCGACTTTGTACGTAACGGCAAGCGACGACTCGAATTTGACGCTGCACTTGGGCATCTGGGAATCGGACCCGAACAACGACACATCCATGATCTGCCTGACGGCAGGTTACATGTACCAGAACACCGCAGCAGCTTACGAAAAGAGGTAACCGCGCTTTTACAACGACCCAACATGCGCGCACTTTTCACTCCAGGCGAACATGGCTTTGACCAGCACCCTGACCATATTATCGTGCATGAGGTAGCCTTGGAGGCGGCAGCAAGCCAGCCTACAATCAGCGTTTGGGGAATCGATACACACAGTGGCCTACCTGCCATCCGCGTGCCAACGGATCAGGCCGCCAAGCTCCAAGTGCTCGGAAATCATCGTTCGCAATTTGCAATCCACACCACCGAACCCCACGACAACCCGCATGCCGCCGGCATTTGGATCTTGACCGAGGTACAGTCAATCCTAGAACTTGCGCCATACGACAGATTATTACGTGAAGAACCGTACACAAACTTTAAATATGCTACAGTAGGAGGTAACTATGAAGCTATACAACACCTTGACGCGTAACGTCGCCGAACTTAAACCGCTTACTCCGCCGGCAGTCACCGTTTACACCTGCGGCCCAACCGTGTACGATTACCCGCAAATCGGCAACTGGTTCACTTATGTCCGTTGGGATACCCTAATTCGTGCACTTAACGTAGCCGGCTACAGCCCGAACTGGGTACTCAACTTCACCGATGTCGGACACCTGGTGAGCGACGCGGATGAAGGCGAAGACAAACTCGAGAAAGGTGCACGGCGCGAGGGTAAAACTGCATGGGAAGTCGCCGAATTCTACGGCAATGACTTTCTAGAGGGCATGCAAAAGCTACACATCCAAACACCAACACATATCGTGAAGGCCACCGAGCATATTCCCGAGCAAATTGCGCTCGTACAGAGCCTGGAAGCCAAAGGCTACACGTACGTCATCACCGACGGCGTCTATTTCGACACCGCCAAATTCCCGCAGTACGCCGACTTTGCCCGGCTTGATCTCGACGAGCAGCAAGCAGGCGCCCGTGTCGAACACAACCCCGAAAAGCGCAATGCTAGCGACTTTGCCCTCTGGAAATTCAGCCCCGAAGATCAGCAGCGCGACATGGAATGGGACAGCCCGTGGGGTAAAGGTTTCCCTGGTTGGCACATAGAATGTTCTGCCATGAGTATGAAATACCTCGGCGAAACACTCGACATCCATACCGGCGGCATCGACCATATTCCCGTCCACCATACCAACGAAATCGCCCAGTCCGAAGCCGCAACCGGCAAGCCGTTTGCGAACATGTGGCTGCATGGCAATCACATAACGGTCAATGGCGAGAAGATTTCCAAGAGCCTCGGCAACGGCGTCCGAATACAGGATATCGAAGCTAAGGGTTACGAGCCTATTGTCGTCCGCTTACATGTGCTTGAAAGCCACTATCGATCACAAAGCAAGTTTAGCTGGGATAGCCTCGATGCCGCTCGTAACCGTTTGAAGGATTATCGCGCATTGGCAGATTTACGCTTCCAGGCGGTGCACGGCGAGGCGCAAGACGCTGCCGAATATTTCCAAAAACAGCAGCAGGCAATTACTGACGCGCTGTTAGACGATCTGAATACACCTGAAGCATTACGTATTGTCAGCCTCGTAGCCAACGAGCAACAACAGATTACGAGCGAGGCTTTACCGGTGTTTACCACTTTCTTGCAATTTTTAGATGACGCGCTTGGGCTCGGCTTGCTTGATTCCAAAGAAATCACTGAAGCGCAAAAAGATCTAATCGCTCAACGTCAGACTGCCCGTGCCGCAAAAGACTGGGCTGTAGCCGACCGTACACGCAACGAGCTGGAAGTGCAGGGAATTGGCCTTCGCGATGTGAGCGACAGCTCTATTTGGTACCGGCTTTAACCGAAGCTACAGCCGCGGGACGACCGCCCTCAGCTTCATACACGGTTTCTGGGCTTAAAATATGCCTACCGAGTAGGTAGTCAAGCGCCGCAACACGCAAACAACCGGCAACGGGGATTGTGACAAGACCACCAAACAAGCCACCAAAACTCACCCCAATAACCACCGAGCTAAACACCAGTAGCGGCGACATATTAGTGGAGTTCGCCTGAATCCGCGGCTGAATCACGTAATTCTCCACCTGCTGATACAAAATGTAATAGATGAGGATGACAATAGCTGCGGGCAAGGAGTGAAAGAGCGCTACGGATGTTACAATCACCGCCCCAATAGTGTGACCCACTAACGGGATAAGCCCACAAATAAAGATGACCACCATGAGCGCAATTGGATAGCTAACATGGAATATGAACAGCATCGGCACGATCAAGGCCGCAGCTAACGCCGCCAAAGTCACCTGACCATTAACATACCCTTTGACGACTCGGTACATGTCCGCCGCCAAGCGGTCGAGGTGCTTGTGGTGTTCGTCGGGCACGAGATCGCGGAAAATTGCCAGCCAGTGTGGACCTTCAATCAGCATCATAAAGGTCAGTGCCAAAATCGTCAGTACCGAGAAAACGCTACTCAAAACTGTGCTGGCCGAAGACACTGCCGTACCGCCGATATTCTTGAGCCGAGACGACAGCTGATCAGAAAAGTGATCCACCTGCGACTCTAATTTGTAACGACGCACAAATGAACCGGCAGCCGTATCTTGATTGTGCACATCCTGCACTAGTCGCGGCACAGCCGTAATAAAGGTTTCGGTCTGACGCGTCAGCGGCGGCACAATGCTCGCCAAAAAGCCGGCCAGCAAGGCGATGATCACCAAAAAGGAAAGACCGGTGGCCATGCTGCGACTTCCGCGGCGCTTGCCTGGCAGATGGTCGGCCAACCAGTGCACCGGGCTGTTCAAAGCGAGCGCCAAGAAAAACGCCGTGGCAACCAAAATCAGAGCGTGCTGCGCACGACGCAACGCGGCAATCCCCACAATCCATACAAATACAATCGCAAGCACCCGAATCACCGTACGGTTCGAAATCCCAATCGTCAACGCGTTCTTATCTTCGTGTTTGTGTGCCTTTACGCGAAACATCATGCTGGTACTATAACAATTTAAACGTCTGGCGCAAAGCGCTACCACGCTTCAAACATCTACAAGAATAACCTATCACTCGACGTGCTTTGAGAGCGCAGCCAAGTACGTCGTCACCAACTCTTTGCCGACGACGTCGATGTCGAATTGCCCAGCGAACTTTTGTTGCCAGATATGAGCGGAGGCGCGGCGAGCAGTATCCTGCAAACAATCAGCCAATAACCGAGCCAGAGCCACTTCATCTTTCGGGTCAAATAGTACTTCTGGATGGTCTTCCAAAAGTCCGCGGTAGCCCGGATTGTCGCCCGCAAGTGTCATGCCACGCGCTGCGGCCATGGCCTCGATCAATACAATACCGAAACTTTCGCCGCCAGTGCTTGGGTAAACGGCCAGATCGGCCGAAGCCAGGTAGCGCGGCTTATCTTCTTCGCTGATCCAGCCGGTGAAATGCACAAATTCCTCGAGATGGTGCGTTTGCACATACGCTTTGAGCGCTGGTTCAAGCGGCCCACGGCCACAGACTAATACTTGAAAATCCCGAGCGCCGTCCGCTACCATCCGCCGGATGGCATGCAGCAAATACTGGCAACCTTTGCGTTCAACTAGACGCCCAACAAATACAATTGTCTGCTTGTTGTCGTACTCTGGAAACGGCTTCGCGGTAAAAAATGGCTGCAGGTCGACTGCATTCGGGATAATCTCACTCTCAATCCCAAACGTTGCTCGAGCGAAATTTTGCGCAACCAAAGAGACACCGGCAATACGGTCAAATCGCCTCAGCGAACGCCGCGACCACACACCTAATGCGCGATTCGCTGCATGTACCAATCGCGACTGTGGTGCCACATGGAAAGTCCCAACCACTGCAGTCTGCGGGCTCGCAGCTCGAATAATTCGCCCCGCCAGCAGCGGACTATACGGCATCTGCACATGTAGCACGTCAAACCGTTCAGCAGCCAACAAGGCACGTAACTTCTTAGATGAAGCGGGTAACGGCATCGACATCCGGTTGCCATTAAAACGGACGCGCATGTTGTGCCCTAAGCTGTGCGTATTCGCAATATCCGTACGCTGCGTTTGGCCAACTAGGTAATGCACGTCATGGCCCTGCGCCGCTAGCCAGCGCCCCACCGCCAACACATATTGCTGCACGCCATCTGGCGTGTCCAAGGTGTCGTCGAGCACCAGCCCGATCTTAAGCTTCTTCGCGCTCGCGTTCGGCATGCTTGGCGATAGCCTTGGCATAGATCACCTCATATTGGTCGATGATAGTTTCATAGGTATACTGCGGCAATTCCTTGGCACTCCAGTCGCGCCAGATAGCCCGCAGTTCTTTTTCGTAGAGCATAAGCTCCAAACGGCGGGCAAAATCTTCACTGTGCTTGGGATTGACGAGAGAAACCGCGCCCAAACCTTGCATCACCGTCGAATAGCCAGGGTTATCGCCAGCCACTGCCGGCAAGCCGCACGCCATAGCCTCGAGCAACACCAGGCCGGTGCTTTCACCGTACAGTGCGGGCGCACAGAACAGATCGCTCGTCTGCATATACTTAATCTTATCTTCGTTCGAAATAAAGCCAGTAAAGGTGACGTTTTGCAGGCCGAGATCTTCGGCCATCATGGTAAGCTTGGCACGATCAGGGCCATTACCAGCCACGACGAGCGACACTTCTGGCCGCTTTGCTTGCAACAACTGGAAGGCGCGCAGCAGGTGTTTCACGCCTTTGCGATTTTCCAAACGTCCCACGAAAAAGATCGTCTTATTCTTGCGGTCTTCCTTAAATTGCTTCGGTGGGACGTACTCTTGAACATCGACCCCAACGGGAATAATAGCCACACGCGCATCGGTCAGGCTACACACATATTGCGCCGCGACGTCACCAGCGGCCACAAACTCATCAATATATTTGAGGAGCGGCTTGGTGTATGGTGTCACCACCTTACCAAATGCCTGGCTAATAATGCCGTCGGGCAGGGAGCCGTGAAAAGTAGCAACATTCGCGGTCTGCGAACGGGTTAAGATTTGCCGCCCGAGCACCGGCACCCACGGTTCATGAAAGTGCAGCACGTCAAATTGGTACTCTGCCAGCAATGCGTCAATTTCTTCGCCCTCGCTACTAGAAATCTGCACAGTGGTATGCAGCGGCGCCCAGTGAAAATCGGCGCTCACCCCCACCAAAATCGTGTGATCTTTTACCACCACCTCTGTACCGCGAGGCTGTGGCGTAATAATGTACACCTCGTGGCCGCGACGATTTAGCTCTTTCTGCATCGCAAAAGCAATCTCTTTCACACCGCCCCCGTGCGCGATGCTGTATGGCAAAACCATTCCAATTTTCATAATTATAGGCAGTATAGCATACCAATTGGGCGGGGAGGGTTAGCGCGCATGGACCGCCACAGCGGCGATCAGGATAGAGATATGCGACAGAAAAATAAAAGGCATTTCGTAGTAAATAAAGCGGCGGCGATCGAGGACAGCAGCCAGTCCAAATCCGACGATAGCCGTGGTCAAACCAATTTCCATGCCTCGATACCCGCTCGTCAGCTCAAGTGCAAAGGCCAGCGCTAATAAGCCCATCATCAATCCCATGAGTTGAGAAAGGATATTGTGCAACGTATCGTAGCGACCGCGCGCCGGAAACACGCCCAGCAGCAGTTCGCAGGCGATCATCCCCGCGCCAAAAATAACCACAGGAAGTTCGTAGTGCAGCTGAGGCCAAATAAAAAGAAAAATCGTAATGGCAAATAAGCTGCCACATATCCAAAGCACCACTCGAAAATAGCCGAGCACCTGTTCATCGGCGGCCAGTTCGCTGAGTGTTCGGGGGCGCGTTCGGTCATGTTTCCGCACAATCAGATACATCCAGCCGAAGAAAGACAGGAACGCGCCAAGAAACACCGGATAAAATGCCCAAGTCGCCATATTTTTACCTATTTTCCTTATCCCGTGAATCAATCCTTCAATAGCGCATGCCGCAAGGCCGGCGGCACGAGCACGCCCATTTCTTTGCGAGTAGCTACAATGCTTGGCGTATGCGCCTGCAAATCAGCCACAGCCTGGTGGTAATCACTAAATACCGTGCGCATATGCTGCTCGACGACGATGTTGTTGAAGTAATGATCGTTCTTGGAAGTTACGTGCCAAACGGGCAAGGGAACGCGCTTCTTGCAGTTATCGAGCCGCATGAATTCTGCGGTCGTCGTCCAATGCGTGCTGACGTCGTTGGACTGCCAGAGCCGCAGTTCAAAATCGAGCATCTCATCGAAGACCTCTGGTGGCGTACCCGCAAAACGACGCTTCGAACGACCCCAATGCACATACATCGACTTGATAAACCACGAGTTGAGGAAGGCGTAGCGCACCAAAAAGGCCGGACCCGGCCGGCCGATCACCCGCGATACATTACGGGCCGCAAACTGCTCCCAAGGTTTCAGCGCAAAGTCTTCCTGATGCATAAAGCCCACAATACTCACCACAAAATCAACTTTTTTCGCTAGCTCTGGGTACCGCTGCAGCATACGCGTAGCCACGACGAAGCCGAAAGAAATACCCACGATCGTCACACGTCGCCGCTTATACTGCATCTTGATGAACGCGGCCAAATAGTCGGCAAAGTTGTCGATAGTCGGCTTCTTGCCGATCTTTCGAAAACTGTCCATACCGCCAAAGCCAGGCAAGTCTGGCATGGTCACCGCGCCGTACGTATTCAGGTTCTGTGCCAGACCCCACCAGCGTTCCAGCAAGGCGTGGTGACCATAAATAAGTAAGATTTCGCGGTTGCGATTCTTCGGCGCCGGCATATGGAGCATTCGCCCCTGTAAGCCGTTCATGTTGAGCGGCATGATAAAGTCATCGGGCGATTGTTCGGTTTTAGACACAGTTTTAGCTTTTCCTTATATAGTAGTAGTCTTAGACTAGTATACGGCAACCATCGCCCACCGATTGCAATTTTACGAGCATCCAAGCAGGCCTTTATTGTATCTCGAACGCGGGCCGTTGCCAAACCACCCTCATATGCGTTAAAATCAATCTGTTATTTATTGGGACGTGGCCAAGTGGTAAGGCACCAGGTTTTGGTCCTGGCATTCGGGGGTTCGAATCCCTCCGTCCCAGCCAATAGAAAAGCGCTCATTTGCCAAGCAGATGGGCGCTTTTCTATTAATCGAGAGAGATTCGAACGACCGAGTCCTGTGGACTCGGTCCGCCCGTAGCCAGAAGGGTTGTAGTAGCAAATCTACTTTTGATTTGCGCTGCAAGGTCAAATCCCTCCATCCCAGTCATGAGATTATTACAGATGAAAAGAAGTTCGAGTTCGAACTTCTTTTTGTTTTGTTATCTGTTAGCATAGTTCAAATCCTTATCCTGCCCGAGCAACCTCGACTACCTGAGTCTTACCAGTACGACTCTTGGCAACCATCCTACTAAACCAAGGAAGGCATAAAACAGCAGCTACCGACGCAGCACTTGCTGCAACAATAAATGGCATTCTTGCGCCATATGCTGCCACGAGTAAGCCAAACGCCAGTTGCCCCAATGCGCTTCAGCTATCACCGGCAACAACAAACTATAGGCTTTGTTACAGTCGTTGTAAATAGTGCAATCATTTGTGCAAATTGCAGTAATCTTAAAGCACTAAGAAGAGCTCGCCGTTGGAGTAGTGGGGGCATACGGTTCAGCGTTCGACGATGGTGATACTGAGGGCTCGACAGTAGTTGGGCCCATCGTCGGCGGTGCATTAGGATCCGAGGGTTGTGGATCAGGGGGCGATGTTATCTCACCCGAGGACGGCGCTTGTGACGGCGCCGAGCCGTACGAGCCGCTGGGTGGAAGTAGGCTCGAACTGAAAGATGGCAACGATGATGGCGATATAGAGGATGCCGCGTGTGACGGCGCCGGCCGAAATGCACGTGGATCAGGGGCAGTACCGTGCAAACCCGTTCCTCCTGGCAATAAGCCAAGAGGCGTACTCGAGTTTGGACCTCCACCGATCCCTGGATTCAAGTCCGGATTAGCCAAGCCGGTAACCCGATTCTGAGCTCGGGAGTCATCAAGCACACCATACATTTTTAGGTCAGCAATACCGCAAGCAACGGCAATCGCCATAGCTCCAGCGGCTGCATTTCTCGCCCATCGTCGAGGAAACAGTGAACGCATGCGATCGGGAGTCACCCCAGAAGCTTGAGAATTCTGCATCGTCACACTATCCCTATCACCGCTATAGTATGACGGCACAACTACCGTTTGGTTTTTAGGGACACAATCAAAGGTAGTGCCTTTTTTGGCACCCTTACTAAAGTCATAGCCGGCAGCAGGCAAACAACTCCACTCATCTCGAAATGTGTCCGAAATCTTTTCGACTGCTGGTACACTCATACATTAAACACCAAACATGACATATAGATGTCAATATAACATCATTGTGGTGTTTAGTCAAGTACGTGCTCTGGCGATCAGTCGAGGGCCCAGACGTTGGTCGTTGGCTTGACGCTACCATCAATTTCCACCCATCCACCAGAGGGAACGCGTATCGTGAGAGGCGCAGACAATGCGGAGCCCCACACTGTTGTCATACTCGGAGCAACACTGCCACCCTGGGTTACACCTTGTTTCACAGCCGTTACTGTACCACCACTGAGCGTGACAGTGGCATCACGCCAGAAGGGGTTCTGGAAAGCAGTGCCGAGCGTGTAAGTAGGCGCGGTCACCAAGCCCAGCTTCTGCTGACCGTTCAAGATACGCAGGCCAGTCGGCGACGCCACAGTGATATTTGGGACGTTGTATAATCCCGTAAGTTTGATCGTACCAAGCGCATTAGCCAAGCCTGTGCCACCGTTGTTATCATTAAATGTTGGAGCAGCAGATTCAGTGTCAAGCTGGTCAATGTCAACGATTGGCCCAACGCCTGACTGCCCAGAACCGATGATACTCAGCAGGGTAGAGCAGCCCTCAACCGATACTTGCGTCATCTTCATGGCATGGCTAGCACCTACGCTGCCGAAGTAGTTCCCAACAATACCGAGCCCGATGTTACAGTAGGTAACACGTAAGGCATGAATGTCGCAGTGTTCGGTTACGAACAGACCCCATACATAGCCACCACCGATGGAAAAATTGCGGATCACGGAGTTGTCGTTGTTACCGTTGGCTGGCATGAGCCCTCCGATGGAGAATCCGGCGCCACCCATGTTCTGGCCAATCCAGGTATTGGCATACGTGGTCGAGACGTCTATTGCTGAGTCAAAGATGTTTGCTTCGGCAACACCCGAAAAATCAAAGGCAGAATAGTTAAAGCCAGAAATGTTGAAGGGTGTCACAATCCGAATGCCCTGCAACACAATCAACATGTTTGAAAACTTGGGCAGCGGCGATGCCGCCACGCCGTAGTTGTTCGGGCTTGGCTGTGTTGGCCCGCCGATCACGCAGGGATTACCGTTGGCATTGATGGAGTTACCTTGAGCGGTGCCATTCGCAAAAACACCATTACTTACTAGAGTCGCCCCGGAGAGCTGCTGCGTAGTCTGATTCCAATGGTAGAGGCCCGAAGCGTTCTCAACTCCTTTAATAACCAACGTCACTTTGTTTTCGGTGTCCGGTATTATCGGAAGAGCAATCTGGGCATTGCCTTTCGTCGCCCCGCCCGTTACCAAAGCACCGTTGATCGCATAATAGACAGCCGCAGGTGGCACGAGCACTTCACAGTACCCGCTACTGCCGCTGCTCGTATTACGAGCATAAGCAACCGCAGCGTTGACTGCAGCCTGAAAAGCAGCTGTATCGTCGGTAGAACCGTCACCTTTAGCACCATATGCAGTAACATCAAACTGCCAGGGGCGAATCCACGGCTTTAGCCAAGAAGCGGCCGAGCTGGTAGTGGCGGTCAATGCCGCACCGGCAACCGCAGGATTGGCAACAGTCGTGCCATTGATAGCCGTGATAGTCGGCAATGCAGAAGGCAATATGGTCCCGTCGCTGTTATGGGCCACCTCCAAGAAATCATTTAAGATTGTGCCCCAGGTGTTCGCGTCCGAACCGGGTACAGGAAGTCGTGCTGCCATATATTTTATGCCCTCATTGCTCTTATTCTTAAGAGAATTGTACGCAAGTACCCAAACCAATACAAGCATACCAAGCACAATTACTATACTAATATACAGTCCGCCGACAGTGGGTCGTGGCGGCGCATAGAGGGGGCGCCTGTTATCCACCTCGCTACTGCCGCCGGAGATATTGCATACTCCATTTTTCTATAATAGATCTGCAGAACTATCACCTATCTGTTACACTATAAAAACTAAATACATCGCGTAGTGCAGGGTATTGACATTAAGCTTATTTTAATGTACAATTGCGTTATTGTTGAATGAGGTCACAGGGAGGTAATGATGATCCGTAATTTTTTCAAGAAGCCACGTGTAATCGCAACTGGGGTCGTGCTTGCACTGACTGCGGTCGCCACGTTCGCTACCAGCACTATCGGCCAGAGCCCGGCAGCACATGCCCAGTCGGCTGACTGTAATCTCAATATTATGTGTGATGGTTTGAGCGGCAGCAATGCCCAGGCTCAGATCAACTCGTTCAAGACCGCTTACCAGAACGGCACCGACGGTCACTACACTGACCTGCGTGCGGTCTATCAGACCTGGATGGGCGCTTCGCCCACGACTGTTTCTGGGATGAACACCACCAACACCGTGCTTGGCACCGTGTATAAGAACGGCCAGGTGAAGGTTGGCAACGCCGTTGTTGCTACCAACGCTGTCATTACTGCTCGTTTTAGCAAAGCTGGTTTTACCCACGTTGAAGGCGACGTCTACTCGCGCCCGGTTACGACCTATGAGTACTACGACGCCCTGCCTGCATTGGTTTACATGCAGAACGGCAAAATGGTTTTCTTTGTCGAAATTCAGTGTGGAAACGCCGGCAAGGGTACTCCGGTGACTCCGCCAACTCCTCCTACAGCCAAGCTCGTGTGTACCAAATTCGAGTCCTTTGATGGCTCGACCGACGACAAGACTGGCGACGTCACCCAAGGGTACCGCGCCCTGGCTACCGGCACCAACGCCGTTCCTACGCAGTACACCTTCAACCTCGGTGCTGGCCACGGTACGCAAGTAGTGCCTGCCGGCAGCAACCCATTGCTTCCCGTCAGTAGCCGCGAAGAAACGTACAAGCCCGGTAACTACACCGCGAGTGTCACCGTGCAAGGCGCACCCACCAACGGTGCGGTCGTTCCACCGGCCGCGGTTACCTGTTCATTGCCTTTCAATTTTCCTCCACCCGAAGTTGGCACCCTAGCTTGCACCAACTTTACCTTGAACAAGCAGAAGATTGACGACAAGACTGGCAACATGACCGCCACCCTGAGCGCTACCGTTAAGCCCAGCGACCCTAGTTTCTTCACCACCTACAGCTACGCCTTTAGCTTCGGCAAGAATGGTGCCGCCGACGAAGGTACGCAGACCGTCACTACAAACAAGACGACTGCTACCAGCGATGCCCACGTCTACAAACCCGGTAATTACACCGATATTCAGGTAGTTATTACTGGCAAGACTATGTCCGGCGACACCGTGACCGCTACTGGCAACTGTAAGACCAACGTTACTATACCGTCGCTGACCTGTGCGCAGAACAGCAGCCAGAGTCAGTGTGCGCAGCCAATGTGTACTGCTCCGAACGGCAGCACACACCCCGTTGGTTCGCCTGAGTGTAACACCGTTGTGCTGACCTCACAGCCAGTCAAGCTGGTGAACACCGGCCCTGGCCAGACCATCGCCTTGTTCGGCGCGGTCACCATCGGTGGAGCAATCCTTCACAATTGGTTCTTGCGCCGCCGTTTGGCAAACGCCAACGTCGACGCGGAATAGACTGACCGCTCCGCGACCCCTAACAAAACCGCCTATAACTGGGCGGTTTTGTTTTGTGCCCAGGCAAAATCGGGAAATGGTAGGAGTGGCGCCCCGGCCACATTTGTATTACGCTTATTGTAATGAACAACAAGCCCACGAGTTCCGGCATCGTCATAGAGAACGCGACCGTGCAATTAGGCGGAAAGAACGTCCTGAACGACATCACGGTTATATTACCAGCCGGCAGGACTATCGGGTTCATCGGGCCGTCTGGAGCGGGGAAGACCACATTCATCCGCTCAATTGTTGGGCGGCAACGCCTGGCGAGCGGCACTATTTTGATCGATGGCGTAGCAGCTGGAAGCCCAGTCCTGCGCAAGCGGCTGAGCTACATGACACAGAGCGTGTCGGTATACGGCGACCTAACTACACGAGAAAATGTGCGCTATTTTGCCGCTATGACCGGCGCTCGTCGTAACGATGCTCGGCAGATGGCCGACAGCGTTTTAGCTACTGTAGGCCTCACGCCACAGAGCCGGCAACTAGCGAGCAGCCTTTCCGGCGGTCAAAAACAGCGGTTATCTTTAGCGATCGCATTGCTCGGCGATCCAGAGTACCTGGTTCTGGATGAACCGACTGTTGGCCTCGACCCAGTGCTTCGTGAACAACTATGGAAATTGTTTGGCGAGTTAGCGCAAGCGGGCAAAACCTTGATTATCTCGAGCCATGCGATGGATGAAGCGAGCCGCTGCGACGATCTGGTTTTGATTCGAGATGCCCAGCTGCTAGCGCACGGCTCGCCCGAAGAACTCTGCAGTCGCACGCACAGCAAAACCGTTGAAGAAAGCTTCTTGAAGCTCGTGAAAGGCGACGAATGAGCATCCGTCGCACCCTAGCCACCAGCGGACGCGTCTTGCGCCAACTGCGCCACGATCCGCGCACACTTGGCATTATTATGGTCATACCCTGCATTCTGGTCACTATTTTGCGGTACGTGTTCGACGGCGAAAAGCCGCTGTTTAACAGCATAGCGCCGCTCATTCTGGCAATTTTTCCGCTGCTCATGATGTTCCTCGTGACCTCTATCGCGACCTTACGCGAACGAACCACCGGCACGCTGGACCGGCTCTTAACCATGCCGCTCTCCAAGCTCGACTTCATTTTTGGTTACGCGCTGGCCTTTTCTGTAGTAGGCCTGCTACAAGCCTGCCTGGTGAGCGGCGTAACCTTGGGATTACTGGGCGTGGCGGTGCAGGGCGGCACACTCCCCATACTACTCGTTGCCGTGCTCTCAGCCTTCCTCGGCACGACGCTTGGGCTGTTTGTGAGCGCCTTTGCCACCAGCGAATTCCAGGCGGTTGAGCTCGTAATGCCGATGCTCATGCCGCAAATCTTAACCTGCGGCCTATTTGTGCCGCGCGATCACATGGCCAAACTGTTGCAGTGGCTGGCCGACATTTTTCCCTTGACTTACGGCGTAGACGCCATGAAACGAGTAGCTACAAGCGCTGAGTGGTCGACGACGCTCACCAAAGACTTGCTCGTTATCGTGGCATACGGCGTTGCGGCTTTGATCCTCGGCGCAATTACTATTCGCCGTAGGGAGTAGGCAGGCCTGCCCCCCATGGCCAAAGTGCGTTTCGCGCAGATCGATCGCCTGTTCTTAAAAAAGAGCAGGGACGTATCCGGCTGCACTACGCTGGACCCTTTTCGGGGCGAATTGTATGCCAGAGTAGCCACTCTGGGGTAGCGATCGTCCATTCTTCTGCTAAAATATCAGCAGTGCATTTTAATCTGTTCAGCCCCAATCTGACCACCGTACTGGCAATGGTTTTTGCTGCTGTGTTTGTGTACCTAATTATTTCACCCTGGCTACGCCGACCGCTGCCGCCACCAACTGCAAAAAAGAAAAGACCGCAACCACTACCTTCGCTACCGATTCCTTGGCGCTGGGCGATACAACTCCTGCTCGCGGCAATCCTGGGTGCGTTTTTCGTTGAGGGTCTCGTTATTCACGAATACACCAGCGAAGGCTTGCCCAATATTTTCTGGATGGCACTGCCGGGCACGCTCGCTGTTGCCGCGCTGCGCTGGAGCTGGGCGACGCGGTGGTATAACCGAGTGCTTGCCGGATTGCTTATTGTCTGCGGGGTGTTGTTTGGCGTACTGTCGGTTAATAACTACTACCACTACTATCCGACGCTTGCCAGCGCACTGCATAGTGGTCAATACGCATCAAGCGGCGGCGGAAATCAAACCGTTGTCCGCTACAGCGCTAGCAAAACGGGGCAGCAAAGTTCTCTTGAACAGTCATTGCAGCAGCTCGATTCGTCTTCAACCAAAGGTAAAGTGCTGAGCATCGATGTGCCAAATACTGCGTCTCATTTTAAAGCACGCCATGGTTGGCTGTACGTGCCAGCGGCGGCCTTCAGCCCGGAAAAAAGCAATCTGCCAGTAATCGTAATGCTCGCCGGCTGGCCAGGCGGCCCGAACGACTGGCTGAATGCCGGTGGCGCATCGCAAACGCTGGATGCTTTCGCCGCACAACATCACGGCGTAGCGCCGATAGTCGCCTTCATAGACAACAACGGTTCGCAAAATAACGATACCGAATGTGTCGACAGTCCGCGCGGCAACGTTGAAACGTATCTAACCACGGACGTGCCGACCTATCTCAAAGCTAATTTCGATGTCTCTAGTAATCCAGCCAACTGGGCGATCGGCGGCCTCAGCGACGGCGGCACGTGTGGGATCATGCTCGCCCTGCGCCACCCTGATGTGTATCACGGATTTTTGGATCTTGGCGGCGATATTGGGCCGGCGTCGGGCAATCAACTGACGACCATAAAAGACCTGTTCAATGGATTAGCCACCGCGTGGCAAGAGCACCAGCCTTTGTATTTACTGCAGCAACATAATACCTTCAAGGAGTTGCACATGTTTGGTTACTTCGCTGTTGGGAGTTCAGACACTAGCCGGACGATGGGTGCCGTGCAAACGTTATACCATCAAAGCACTGCCGCCGGACTTACCGTTGCTTACGAAACTACACCTGGCCATCACGCTTTTGACGTTTGGAAGCAGCAATTCCAAGACGCACTGCCGTGGTTGTCGTACCAGCTCGGCGCCACCGCTTGCGTCACACAGTGCCAATAAAAGAACTACGTTACTCTATTTCGGCACTACACCACGCCGCCCAAGCTGCAGAGTTATCGGCCGGCTAGGCCCGCAATGCGTAGCGTCTCTGCAAAGTACATGCTACATTCATTTTATCCGCTGCGCCTCCCGCAAAACATAAGCAGTTTTTTACAAGTCTTTACGCCCAGCTGAAGCCAGGTTTATAATTTAAGCTAGTCATGTGTAGGCTGGCAGCTTAGGGCACTGCTCGCAGGATGTCCAAGGCGTTCGCCTTCCTCTGCACAGGCTTATGTGAAACTAGGGATCATACTCACTGGCTGGTCGTCAAACACTGGTTAAGCGTCACTGAGCACCTTCAAAATTTTTTCTTTCAAGCAAGCTTAGTTCTTGATGCTATCGATTCTTTCGAACGGTGATCGACGGTATATCTCGAACAATAAGCTCCAACCAAATCCGTTCGCTATTTGGCATGCGCCAGTAGATCTCTATTTAAAAACGCCAGGAGCTTGACTATGGATCGACAAACAATTAACAAAGAGGTTCACGTAACGGCTTGGTACTTCAGCCGCCGCAACGAGCGGTTGACGAGCTACCCAAAGCGCATGGAGTACAACCAAAAGGAGTACACCTTTGCCGACGGCCTGCGCCTTCTGATACAGAAGGGCAAGCAAGCCATCCAGCTGTTCGACATGACGGACGGCGATCGGGACTACCGATTGTCCTTCGACACACAGCAGGAATCTTGGACGCTGGTGAGTATCACCGGCTAAGAGTACGTGATTCGGATACGCCAGCGTCTTGGGATTGCCC
>Ga0105241_10001182_pt1 | contig 19912 bp, 19 predicted proteins | sample KBSC64metaG_FD_80422 | JGI IMG/M metagenome (GOLD analysis project Ga0105241, IMG submission 80422) | Corn rhizosphere microbial communities from Kellogg Biological Station, Michigan, USA - KBS C6-4 metaG | ecosystem: Host-associated > Plants > Roots > Rhizosphere > Soil | place: Michigan, USA... | reverse complement strand
GTGTCCTTGGTGCGAAGGGCCGAGGGCCAAGGCTCGGCATTGCCCGTGCCGACGTACACCAGTTCGCTCTCGGGATCGTAAGATATGCCGTCCCATACGGCACCGCCACCGCCGAGCTTCCACCACTCGCCCTCCCACGTTGCGGCGGCCTTGCGCATCGCCTCCGACTCAAATCCCTTGGCCGGATCGCCCGGAACGGTGTAAAATTTCCAGACCTGGCGCCCGGTGTCCGCATCGTAGGCGGCGAAGAAGCCGCGGGTGGGACGGTCGCCGCCAGCCGTGCCGACGATCACTTTTCCCTTGGCGATGCGCGGCGCGATGGTCAGCGTCTGCTCGTCCTGTACATAAGAGACGCGAGTTTCCCAAACGGGCTTGCCGGTGACTGCGTCGAGCGCCACCAGCCGTCCATCGTTCACGGGAACATAAACCTTGTTGTGATACAGCGCCAGCCCGCGGTTTACCACGCCGCAGCACATTTTGTCGCTGGTCGGTTTGCGGTTGACTTCGGGATCCCAGCGCCATTTCTGCTGGCCGGTGCGGGCGTCCACGGCGAACACGATGCTCCAATTGGTGACGCCGAAAATCGTGTTGTTCCAGACCAGCGGCGTGGCTTCCTGGTCCCCTCCTCCGTCGCCCACTGTATAGGACCACATCAGGCCGAGGCGCTTCACGTTAGACGCGTCGATCTGCGTGAGCGGACTAAAACGCGTCTCGCCCGGGGTGAGGCCGTAGCTTAGCCAGTCGCCGTCCGACGCCGATTTTGCGGCATTCTTGAGCAGCGCATCATCGACACGCCTGGCTTGGCCGAACAAACTCAGAGACAGAGTGATTGCAAACAGGTAACGCATACGAAACTCCAACCGACCAGTGCGAGTTTAACATGTGCGTCCAGCGTAGGGAGCCAACCGGACGCAGGTAGGTCGTGCATCACGGCGACTTCGGAAGCTACGGTTCAAAAAATGTCACTTCCGGATTGCCGGCCAACCATCCCCTTCCATCACTTGCCCACGGAGTGCTCCACGTCGCGGTTGTTTTCGTTGCAGACGTACTCTTGCATCTCATACCCGGCGGGAGCGAGTAGCGCCGCCTTCTTAATCGTCCAAGGCTTTGCGTAAGCGCCCGGATCATCAATCGTGATCTCTTTTTCCAGGTGCCCCAAATCGATTCGCCGGAAGCGTTCGATTACGTGCAGACGCTCCGTGGTGGGCAAGCCGGAAAACGTAGCCCACGCGCGGCCGTTAAAGCCCACGGTATCCACCACCAGCGTGTCGCCTTCCCACTTGCCGACGGAGTGGCCCATCCAGGAAGGATTCGGGTCTTTCGGATGCGGCCGGCCATCCATGTAAACCAACCGGGGCAGGTCGTGTCCGATGTCATAGAAAATCGCAATGGTCTTCGGCCCCTGAACGATGGTGTTGTCGCCGTCCTCGCCCTGGAGAATCGGGCCGATCGGCAGGCAGCGCAGTTCGGGCCAGTCCAACCTGTGGTTCTCGATCTGCTCTTTTCTCCGAGCGGCCGCCCAAGGCAGAGGCTCGGGGTTGCCTGGATCTGTCAGGTCCAAGTTGAGCCAAAGACCCGAGAGATCCGGCCTGCCGCCGGCCAGACGCGGCATGCGTCCCCGCGGAGGCACCAACTTGTGGCGAGCAGCGTCGTCCACTTGACTCTCCCCAAGACTCTGTCCATCAGGAGGTTCAATTCGAATATCCAGCCGCACCGATTCGGCATTGCCCACCGTCACCTCTGGCCTATGGAACGGCACCAGGCCCGGGTAGGACGCGGAGACTTCATACGATCCCGTTGCTAGACCTCCGAGGACGTACTTGCCATCCTGCTCACTTTGAGCGGAAATAGTCGCGCCAGTAGACATGTTCTTTGCCTGGATCGACGCATCGGACAAGGGGAGTCCGTCGTCGGCCAAGATAACCCTTCCGCGGATCGTTGAAGTGGACTGAGCCGCCGCAGCCGCAGTGAGTACCGCCATGAGAGCAAGAAATCGGGTCTTCATGTAAGTTGCTACTTTAGAATGAGTCTACTCGATCAGCCCGGTCCCGTTTCCGTCTTCTGCGGGACTGTCCTAACCATATTTCCTGTCAATTTGTAGCCTTGTTCTGGTACAACACACGATTTCCCGTTGACGAAACACTGGTTTCAGCGTCTTCTAGGGAAAGGCGTTGCGCGCCGGAGCCGCCTTGCGAGCTGTGTGAAACTTAGGTTGAATGAAGCGCGATCCAGAAGCTGACACTCATTTTCTGCCCGTTTTAGTCGCCGGATTCGCTTTGCTGGTGCTGTTGCTGCTGGCGTCCGGTTTTGTCGCGCTCGATTCCATGCGTTCGATCGAGTCTGACGCCGCGCGCCTGGTATCGGAGCAACAATCGACCGTACGCCTGGTGGATGAAATCCAGAGTGAAGAAGGGAATCTGAGCAGCGTATTCTATTCGCTTGCCTCCGGCCACGATACGGACCGCGAAATACTTCTCAAGCGCATGGACGCCTTGGAGAATGCCATCCGTAAAACCACGGACACGGGCCTGGCGTCGCGCGACTCTATCCTATGGAACAACGTCAGAAAAGCCGCGGAGGCCTTTATCGCCGAAGGCCGCGAGACCGTACGCGTCAATCGCCAGCCTTCCGAGGAATTCTTCCAGCGGCACCAGAACCTGCTGGCATCCCTGGCGGACCTGACGAACTCCAACTTCGCTGCGCGCAACGACGCGCAAACCACTGAAAGCAACCGGGCGTCGTCACAGATCCGCTACTCTCTGCTTCTTCTGGCCAGCGCCTTGGGGATCGCAATCGTCGGAGCGTTCTTTACCATCCATAGCGTCAATCGCGCGTTTCGCAGCCTAAGCTGGCAAGCAACCGAGTTAAACCACCTGTCCTCCCGCGTCATGTCGGACCAGGAAGAAACCGCCCGTCGTCTCGCGAACGAAATGCACGACCACCTGGGACAGATGCTGAGCGCGATTGAGGCGAACCTGGTCGCGATGCAGCACGCCCGCAGCTATCATCCCGGCCGGCTGGAAGACTGCCTGGGTCTCTTAAAGGACGCTGTGCAGAACGTTCGCGAGGTATCCCAACTTCTTCGACCCAGTATTCTGGATGATTTCGGATTGAACGCGAGCCTGCGCTGGTTGGCGGATTGGTTTGCCGAGAGAACCGGGATTCCAGTCGAGCTGGATGCCCCTTTCAGCGGCCGGCTTAGTGACGAGCGCGAGACTCAGCTGTTTCGGATCGCGCAGGAAGCGTTGACCAACATTTCCCGTCATTCGCAGGCCACCCAAGTACAGATACAACTCGTCGCGTCCAAAGGCATGCTCCGGCTTTCCATTGCCGACAACGGCCGGGGAATTACGGAGAAAACGGATCATCCCGGTCTAGGCCTGGTCGGCATGCGAGCCCGCGCGCGGACGGCCGGCGGGCGGGTCCACGTAGAGTCCAGCCCTGGCCGGGGCGTGAAAGTGACCGTAGAAATTCCCCACGAACAACCATCTTATGTCTCGAAAGTTTCGGATCCTGTTAGCGGATGACCATGCTGTGGTGCGGCAGGGATTCAAGCTTATCCTGAACCAGCAACCGGATATGGAAGTCATCGGAGAAGCCGGCAACGGTGAAGAAACCGTTAGGCTGGCTCTGGACCTGAGACCTAACCTGGTCATCATGGATATCGCCATGCCCAAAATGAACGGAGTGGAAGCGACCAGACGAATTGCCGAGAACTGTCCGGAATGCAAGATCCTGATTCTGAGCATGCACAAGGATGCCGTCTACGTTCGCGAGACGCTGCGTGCCGGCGCGAAGGGTTATTTGCTGAAGGAATCCATCGATCAGGATCTGCTGCGAGCCATCCGCGCGGTGGCGAATGGCGACGGCTTCTTAAGTCCTGAAGTTTCGGGCACGCTTCTCGAAGAATACCAGCAGACCGAGGATCCCTTCGATCTTCTGACAGCGCGGGAGCGCGAGGTTCTCCAAATGCTGGCGGAAGGCAAGGTGGCGAAGGAAATCGCCACCCAGTTGGACATTAGCGTCTATACGGTGGACGCCCACCGCGGGCGCATCATGAAAAAGCTGGGATTGCACAGCTCCACGGAAATCGTCCGATTCGCGATGCGCCGCGGACTCATCCAGTAAGCGGTCCGGTGCAGTTTAGCGCGGCCCGAAGTACGCCACGAAGCCGAGTGTGATCGTGTCCTGGTTCTTGGACAGTCCCCCAAACCCGCGTTCATAGTAGGGCTTGTCGGACCAGTCGCGTCGATACTCCAGACGCGATAGAAGTCCTTGCGTCCACCTATACTCGCCGGTCATGGTGAAACTGTTCAGAGCCTGGGCTTGCCCGGTGATGAATCCGTCCCGGTCGTCGTAGTTCTCGTAACGAGCGGTCAATGCAGTGTGCTCCGTGGTCTGAAAGTGTCCTGCCACGCCGATCGCGACCCAGGTAGCGTCCTTGTTTCCGAAGGCCAGGTTTTCCTTGCCGTAGTCGAAGTTCACGTAGAAATTCGCTCTATCGGTGGGATTCAGATTCAGCACCGTATCGTAAAAGTTTCTCCAGCCCTTATTGGTCCCGGTCTTTTCCGGACCCGTGTAGTAGTTATTGAACCAGGAGACTTTTTTGGTGGTCAGCGCCGTGGTAACGCCCATGGTTTTGCCGCTGTTATTGTCTTCGACGTTGTTCCAGCCGTTAACCAACTGGAAGCCGACCGCGAAGTGTTCGGACAACGGTTTATTCACGCGGGCGCCGAAGTGATAATACGGCCCGTTCGTGTACAGATAGCCTCGCCCATACGTCCAGGTCAGATTGTTTTCGGTAAGCTCGGCTCCCGCGGATGTGTAGAACTTCCCGAAGTCGAATTGGAAGCCTCCCCAGGTCTTGGGTTTGAGGCTCACGTAAGCCTGCGGAATGTACTGGATGATGTCTGTGCCGGCCGGATCGGTGGCGTGAAACACCTGCCAGGCACGTCCAAAGCCGAGGTCCAGAGTAAAGCCCACCGGGTCGGCGGCATGGGTCATCGAAAGCTTGGTCATGTTGAGCGCGAACTGGTTCGCTTTGACCTCGAAATTACGCAACGTGTTGAACTGGCTGGCCGGATGGTTGGCGTTGAAGCTATAGTAGCCATCGATCAAACCGCTGAAATCGATCGCACCCGCGGACCACACAGGCGGAGGTGGAGGCGCGGGCGTGGGTGTGGGTGCGGCTTGGCCGTTCATCCGGCCGAGGGCAACTGTGGATAGAACTAGGGCTTTGAGGAATCTGGGTGTCAAGAAATGTCTCCTAAATGAAGTAGATTGAACCGCGTCAGAAACTAACCACTAATCCGCTGACGGGGCGGAGACCTGCAGGAAGGGCTCAGTTGTTACGCCAGAATGCCACGTGGCCAACGGCGGAACAATACACTAATGAATGTCCGGGCCATTCCGTAGCCCGGTTCTGTATATACGGCTAAGACCGCGACTGCGTCCGGCAGCACGAGCCATGGCAGTCGCGGGTGTCCAGTTGCTAACGCGTCACTAATGCGCGCCGGCTGTTTTGTTCTACTGCTTGTTCGAAGCGCTCTCGCGCTCCGCCTTGCTGACCAGGCCATCGCCATTGGTATCCAGCTTGGCAATCGCTTCCGCGACGGCCTGCTGCTGCCGGGCCTTTTCGCGAGCCACTTTCTCCTCCTGCAAGCGCTTTTCAACGCCGGCGGGCCATTGTCCGGTCTTGGTCTTGTGCAACTGCTCTGCCCACGTCGGGCTCTCGGCGTACAGAGTTGCTCCAACGGTGAGAGTCGCTAGTACTAACGGCATCATTCGTTTCATCAATTCAGTCCTCAATTCTGTGAGCCTTCACGTTGCGCATTCGCGGCATCGGCTCTCCTGAATAGAAGACGGCGAAACACAGCTTTGGTCAATACAAAAACGCCCCATGTACAGAACAAGGCTAGTAAGTTTGGCGAAGTACTGTAATACGGAATTACGCTAGCTATAGCGCTGATCGGAGCGGCGATGAACACGCTCATCCGCCAGCGCCTGCCGCAGGCGCAATCGCGCTCCCCGATGCTTTACGGCCAGCACGGGGACCGTTGTATCGATGATCACTTGCTCGGTTTCACTGCCCAGCAGCACCGCCGCCGACGCACTGCGGCCGCGCGTGCCCATGACGATCAGATCGAACTTCTGCTCAACGGCCACATTCAGAATCGTCTGCGCCACATGCGCCGATTCGATGAAAAGCGGACGGGCATGAATCCCGTGTAGATCGATTGGCGCGACGAAAAGGTCGAATGCCTGCTCCTTGTTTTCGATCAGTACTTCTTCGAACTCCTCGAAGGTAACGAGCGCGTCGTTGAAATAGATGTGCAGGGCGCAGCACTCGTCCAGACCGGCGCGTTCCGCAAGAGCCGTCGCCAGGTCCAGCGTGTCGGCGGACGGCTTGGATAGATCGACGGGAGCCAGGATTGCATTGAGCGACGGCGGAGAGCCGTCCGGCACCATCCACACCGAGCAGGGCGCTTTCATTGCCAGCCGGCGAGCGAGGGAGCGTTTGCGATGACGGCCGGAATGGCCGAGGAGCACGACATCGGATCCGTGGGAGGCGGAACAATCGATCAGGCCGTCGAGGACATCCCCGTGCAGCACCTCCCAGGACGCCTTGGGCAACACCGGCGAGTAGCGATCATGGAGGAAGCACGGCGGGGGCGTTTGGTCCGCTGCTGCAATGTGAACGCCATGAATCGCGAGATCCGGAAGCATCCGCTGGAGCATGGCGGCATACTGCAGCAGGCTGGCGTCAGCATCGGTCGCGCCGATCGCCACCAACATGTTTCTAAACACGAGTCTCAACCGAACCGCGGCGCTTGGGGAAGATGAAAGTCTCGATCGAACAGGGCCTCGAGCAGCCCGATCCGCTCCCCGCGGCGCTTGACGACCAAGACGGGAACCTGGGTTTCCATCAGCATGTGTTCGCTCTCACTACCCAAAAGGATACTCACGGATCGGGTCTGTCCGCGGTTCCCCATCACGACCAGGTCGGCCTGTTCCTGTTGGGCGAGCCGTTGAATAGCGTGCACCACGTTCGAGCTGGCCTCGATCACCGACCGCACTTTCATTCCGTGAATATCCAACGGCGCCACGAACCGATCGAACTTCTCCAGTACTTCAGTGAGATTAGCCCTCTGTTCCGCTTCCTCCGGCATAGCCTCATCGAAATACACGTGGAGCGCGAGACACTCCTCGGTCTCCAGGTTCCTGGCAATTCTGGCAGCCGTACTCAGTGCGTACGCCGAAGGACTTGAGAAATCTACGGCCACAAGGACGCGCCGGACGTCTTGCGGTCCTCCATTAGGCCGCATCCAGACGGAACACGGTGCTTTCATTGCCAGCCGTCGCGCCAAGGATCGCCGCTGGCTGTGCTCGGACTTATGTCCAACCTTGTGCCCAACCATGATGAGATCGGTCGCCGATTCGGCAGCAGTCTCCAGCAGCTGATCGATCACCGTCCCATGCAGCACCTGGCAGATCGCGTGCGGGCCGCCGTAGCAGGATGAGACCACCTGCTGGAGTTTTTCGAGCGCCTGGCTGTGCGTCAGATGAGGCTTGTCTGCAGGCGACCGTCCCGGCCAACCAAGTACATGCACAAATCGGCATTCAACATCCGGCGAGAGCCGCGGAAGAACGCGCGCGTAACTGACAATCTCGGAATCTTCGAGATCGACCGCAACCAATACCCGGCGGAATAGCATAGCTCAACCTTGGACCGATACCGGATTCTGTACTGGTACGGGCTTGTCGAAAAAGCGGTACAAAGCCGCCCAGATCACGATCGCCGTCAATACGCCAGTCAGAAAATCAGTAAGGATGACAACAACCGCAGTGTAGAGCATCAGAAGGATATGGAACCGATTGTGCGCGAATACTTGTTTCACTTCCGCGGGTTTCACCATGGCAGTGGCGACGTACAACAGAATTCCGCCGACGCAAGCCATCGGAACCAACTCCAGGTACGCTGCTAGAAATGCCGCCAGCAGCAGCTTCAGGCAGCACTTAAAGATTCCGGCTAAAGGAGAGATCGCACCCAACTTGATGTTGGTAGCCGTGCGCGCCAGTGCGCCGGTGTGAGGAAAGCCGTTCAGCAGCGGAACGATCATCTGCACCATTCCCTGCCCCCACAACTCTTTATTGGGATTAAATGGCATGCCGCGATTGTCGGCCAGCCGATCGGCCATTCGCGAACATAGCAGGCTCTCTATCGCGGCGACGAATACGATCGCGACCACAAAGTACGCCAGATCGCCCAGGAATTCCGGCGTCCATGTGATGGATGCGGGCATCGTGAAAACCAGGAAGTCCGTGGGGATCGCCCCGTACTTGCCGCGGATCGTCGCCAACCCTTTATCCGCCCAAACGGTCTGGGCGATGAGAGTCGTAATTCCGATCGCCAGAAGAGGCGCCGGGATGAAAACCGAAATCTTCAGGATGTACTTGGTGAGGAGAAACGTGGCCAGCCCAAGAACGATGGCAAAGATGCTGATCTGCGCCGTGTTGGCGAGAATGACTTCGACCTTCTCAAAGAAATGCGTGGGCATTCGGGCCTGCAGCCCCAGGATCTCGCCGATTTGCGACAACGCGATGGTAGCCGCGATGCCGATGGTAAAGCCGACCACGATCGAATGCGGAACTTTGGCGACGATTCGCCCCAGCCGCGCGATGCCAAACAGGATCAGGATTGCGCCCGCGATCATAGAGGCAAGGACCAGAACGCTATGGTTGTACTTGGCCATCAGACCGGCGATGACCGGAATATAGGCGGCCGTGGGGCCGTAGACCTGATACTTCGATCCGCCCCATAGCGCGCCGATCATTCCGGCTACAGCACCGCCCACGATGCCTTGCTCCGGACGCAAACCGGAGGCCATCGCAAATCCCATGGCGAGCGGAATCGCAACCATCGCAACGATCAGCCCCGCGGTAAAATCCCGCAAAACGTTGGCCGCGACGTTGCCTTTCTTCAGGTCTTCGTAACGCCCATCAATCGGATTAACGAAATATTTGAGCCGGGCCAGCAGTCCAACCTCATCCGGTGGTGCTGCTGCCCGAGTGACCGCTGGAGTGGCCGTCTGGGTCTCAAGCATGCCGGATCCCCCGCATGGAAAGAACGGGCTGCGGTCCCACCGTGCCGGAAATATGTTCCCACGTCCCGGCCGCTGCATCCCAGGCCTCCACCTCGCCCGACCCGATGTCGTAAACCCACGCGTGCAGGTTGAGTTCCCGGGTCTGCAAGCGCGCGAAGACGTGCGGATGGGTGCGCAGATGATCCAGCTGCAGGCGTGCGTTGAGCTTGGTCATGGCGATAAGAAGGTCGGGCTCGCTGGCGCCCTTGCGTAGCTGATGAACCGCATGCCGGGCTCCTTCGGCATGACGCAGCCAATGCTTCACATGAGGCATTTGATCCACGGCTTCCGGGTGCAGCAAACCCTTCATCGCGCCGCAGTCCGAGTGCCCGCACACCACGATGTCGCGGACGCCCAGACAGCAAACCGCGTATTCGATACTGGCCGAGACGGCGTCGGGCACTCCGTGCGCGGGCACGATATTCCCGGCATTCCGGCACACAAACAGATCGCCTGGACCGGTCTGGGTGACCAGGTCCAGCGCTACGCGCGAATCGGAGCATCCCACAAAGAAGGCCTCCGGACTCTGCCCCGACGCAAGCCGCTCGAAAAGGGCCCGCTTCTTGGGAAAGACGTGGTGCTGGAAATGGTGTATTCCTTCGAGGATCTTGTGCATGCTATCTCCTATGCGCGACTTCAACTCGTCACTCAACTGCGGCGTGTTGAACGCGGGCTAAGTCTACTTCCACACTGACGTGCGTTGGCGCGTAGGGTCAATGCAAAAGCTCTTTACATACAGAACAAGGCTACGGGGCTGCCGGGAGTACTGTTAATCTCTTGTCGCAGCTCTGTTTTGCTGCGAAGCTGGACGGGTCCTGAGTTACTGGGTCCGCCGTCGGCACCCTGTTTTGTCGGCGGCGGTTTAAACTCATGGTTATTTTGCAGGAGTGCCGTGGCCCTATCGCAATTCCGTTTCCAGAACGGCGCTTGCAAAACGGCTTCGTTTGACGTTTGTCGCTAACGGAGGAACCAGAGCGCTTTTCGCCGGGATTGCCCCCTCTTTCTCGGCGGAAACGCCGCTGGTTCTGTTTCCAGTAGCGAGTGGCTACCCAAGCCCGTAGAATGAAGGTCGCTATTGTCCTGGTCGTTCTGACAGCTCCCCTACTGGTTTACGGTCAGGATCGGAAAGCAGATCACAACGCTCACGGCTGGTATTCGTATGCCGGAGATCATCCCATCCGCAACACCAAGTGGGGTCTGCATCTCGAAGGACAGTACCGGCGGCACGATGTAATCCAGAAATGGCAGCAGTTGATGTTGCGGCCCGCAGTGAACTACCAACTTAGTTCCAGCCTGATCCTAACCGCAGGGTATGGGTTCATCCGTACTCATACCTATGGCGATTTCACGAGCCCCTCGGCGGCATTTCCGGAGCATCGCCTCTGGGAACAGGCGTGGTGGCGCTACAAGGGCCGGGGACTGAATTGGGGCACGCGAGTGCGCTTCGAGAATCGGTTCATCGGATCCCCATCAGGCGCAAATTATCGCTACGAGAACAGGCTTCGACTTTTCCAGCAGACTACGAAACCCCTGACGAGCAAATCCTACCTGACCGCGTCCAACGAGCTGAAGTTCTACGTAAAACCCTACGTTTCGAGCTCGACGTTTGATCAGAACCGGGCGTATGGAGCCGTAGGATTCAATCTAAGCCCATCGTTGCGGATGGAGGTCGGCTACTTGAATCAACTATTGCTAAGCCGATCGGGAAGCGTGATCGAGTCGAATCACACGCTGATACTCACTCTGTTCAGCAACGCCCGCATACTGGGCAAGTAGCGCGTTTATAAACCCGCTTAGTCGACCTCGAAGAACGTGTCGATGGTGCGGAATCGCCGAATATTCCATCCCGTATCGGCCGCTTGATTCATCGGCTGCGAGCTGATCTTGCACGCACCCGTGGGCACGATGGACGACCGACTCCAAAAGAGAACTTTATGATCGTGGACGGTGGCACAAACGACGCTTCGCCCAGCGGCATCATATAGAACCGCCTTCGACGCGGGATCGTAACGCAGACCGGGAATCTGCGCCATCGTCGGCTGAGGTCCCGCGCCGCCGTCGAAGCCGTAGGCTGCCTGGTTAGGATAGGTATAGTCGATGACCACTCTAGCCCGGCCGGTTTCTTTTTCAACTTCGAAAAAGTAGCCCCGCATCAAAACGGGCTCGGGGAGCTGCGAGCCAGCTTTAGGGGTGTACTGCGGGCCCACGCTCGCTATTTTCATCTTGGTTTCCGCCGACATAGGAATCGCGAGCGTCGCCGCGATAAGTAGCGCCACTGAAATGGGATGAGAACGCAGGAACATTAACAATCTCCTTGGAGGTCGGGCGTGGGCGTCCCCAGCGTGGCAGCGGACCTAGTCCGCCGCAATAGAGTAGCGGTCACTAGGAGAGAGGCATAGCCCGGTTCTGTACATGCTGCGGGTTAGAGAAGCACGACGGCGCGACAGTAGTGCGAAGCGAAACGCTCCGGACCGATTCGGCTGAAACCCGGCGGTCGAGGGCAGTACATTTTGTTGTGGCGTTATGAGAGAGTTAAGCGGCCTTACGCCGGGCGGAACTTTTCTTGCCAGAAGGTCGCGATGGCGTCAATTGGAGGCTGCGCTTAAGGGCTTCCATTAAGTCGATCACCGGGGCTTTGGCCGGCTGCTTCACGACAGTAATCTTCTGGCCCTTCTTCTTCTGTTCAATCAGGCGCTCGACATTCTCGCGGTAAGTGTCGTGGAATTCCTCCGGCTTGAAGGGAGTGGCGAGATGTTTGACCAGGCTTTTGGCCATGCCGAGTTCATTGGCGCTGAACTTCGCCTTAGGCGCCTTAGTCTTATTCGCCGCGTTCAACTCGTCCGCATAAAACAAGGTGTGGAGAACAAGACCGCCGTCGGCCGCGCGAACTAGGACGACATGCTCGCGATTGTGCATGGCTATCTTGGCGATTGCGTCGTGTTTCGTTTCTGTTAGCGCTGCCATGAACAACGCATACGGCTTGCTTACCTTCTCTTCGGGCGCCACGTAATACGAGCTTTCGAAGAAGATAGGATCGACTTCGTCGTTTCGAACGAATTGCAGAATCTCCATGGTGCTGGCGGTCGTGGGGGCTATTTTCTTTAGCTCATCATCGTCGACCACCACATAGTTTTCGCCTTTGCCGGTCTCATAGCCTTTGACGATGTCCGATCGCTCAATCGGCTTGTTTTCTTTCGCGCAATACCAAACCTCCTTTACGCGAGAGAGGTCCTTCTTGTGGAGCATATGGAAGTGAACAGCCTCCGCTCGTGCGGCTGAAAACAATCGCACGGGGAAGGAAACTAATCCGAAGCTTATATATCCCTTCCAAACAGTTGCTGGCATGTTCTAACTCCTTTGTCATCGATGCGTTTAACCTGTGTGAGTCGCCCCGGAGGCTAAGTGTTACCTAGGGGATGCAGGGCTGCGCTTCTTGGGTGGATCGCCCTTGGCGGCTTTCGTAACGTCTCCGCCATTGGCTTTGGCGATATCGGCCAGCAGCTTTTTCGATAACGCTGATTTTGGCTTGTCCACCGTGATGTCATCCGTGGACGCGTAGCCATCTCGATGCTTGACTAGAAGCCACTTGGCCTTCGGGGACCCGCCGATCACGGTTCGCACCAGGGCCCAGGAGCCGTGCAGCTTGGTGCCATAGAGCGAAAACTTCAATTGCCCGGCACGCAGAGCCGCATCTACATCGGGAACTTCAGGAACCCAATAGCCGCGATCCCAGACCATCACCGTGCCGCCGCCGTATTGTCCCTCTGGAATCACCCCTTCGAAGCCGCCGTATTCCAGCGGATGATCTTCCACCGGCATCGCCAGACGCTTTACCGACGGATCCAGCGAGGGCCCCTTGGGAATCGCCCAGGAGAGCAGAACTCCCTTCCATTCCAACCGGAAATCGTAATGCAGGTGACTGGCCTGGTGTTTTTGGACGACGAACGAAAGTTCTTTCTCTGGCCGTTTTGACGCTGCTGCGCCCTTCGGCTCGGGAGTGACCTCGAAGTCTCTTTTCTCGCGGTATTTCGTTAAAGGCACGACCATTCGAATGCATGTCGCATGCCAAAAGCAAGCTCAAAAGAAACGAACTTGCGGCTGCGCGGATCTAAACGAATGTCCATGCCTGCCGCGAAGCGAGTCCCCAAAAGCGAACACGCCAAAAGCGATCATCCCAGCACGTATCGGACGCCGAAACCATCTCGCAGCGGTTCAGGTCCAGCTGGCCGCCTTGAGATCTCCGGAGGTGGCTCGAAGCTCGAATTGGCCATCGCAGGACGCTCTGTCGCCTTGACCAATCTGGATAAACTCTTCTGGACGAAGGAAAAGATTACCAAGGGCGATCTGATTCAATACTACGCCGACATTTCGACAGTTCTCCTTCCACATCTGCTGGAACGGGCCATGGTGATGAAACGATATCCGAATGGTGCGGACGGCCCGTTCTTCTTTCAGAAACACGCGCCCAAGCAGCGTCCGGAATGGATTCCGATTTGCGAGATCCTGCACCCATCGGCGAATCTGGTCGATTTCCCCGTGGTGAGCGACGTGGCCGTATTGTTGTGGACTGTGAATTTAGGCTGCATCGATCTCAATCCGTGGTACGCCCGTTGCGACGATGTGGATCGTCCGGACTTTCTGCACTTCGATCTGGACCCGACCCCGGGCGCGGATTTTGCGCGAGTTCGGGAAGCGGCCCTGGCCGTGCGGAAGGCACTCGAGTCGCTGAAAATTCCCTGTTATCCCAAGACCAGTGGTTCTCGCGGTATCCATGTTTATGTGCCGATGGTCCGAGGCCCGCTGCAGAAAGAAGTCTGGACCTTTGCGAAGTCGCTTGCCAAGACTTTGGCTGACGAGCATCCTGAGATTCTAACGGCCGAATATAAGGTCGCCAAACGGCCCAAAAATCGGGTTTTGGTGGACTACAACCAAAACGCGTGGGGCAGAACGCTTGCGTCGGTTTACTCGGTTCGTCCCAAGCCGCGTGCGCCCGTCTCTGCTCCGGTTACATGGGAGGAAATCGAGGGCGGCATTAAGATTGAAGATTTTCGAATCGACAACATGCGGCAGCGGGTGGACAAGGTCGGCGATCTGTTTAAGGCCGTGCTGCAAGCGAAGAATCGAATTAAGCTCGACAGGTTATTATGAGCCTGCCGCTGGCGCGGCCGTTCTTTCCGATGGAGGCAAAGAGCGCCACGGAGCTTCCAACCGGTCCAGAGTGGGAATACGAGCCCAAGTGGGATGGGTTCCGCTGCATCGTATTCCGCGACGGCGAGTCAGTCGAGCTTCAATCCAAGGCCGGAAAGCCCTTGACGCGCTATTTCCCTGAAATCGTGGAAGCGATGCGCAAAGTAAAGGCGAAGCAGTTCGTGCTGGATGGCGAATTAATCGTTCCGCGCGAAGGCAAGCTGTCTTTCGACGATTTGCTGCAGCGCATACATCCCGCGGCTTCCCGCATCGCTAAGCTGGCGGTGGAAACACCGGCGCAGTACGTAGTCTTCGATCTGCTGGTCGATGACAAAGGAAAATCGCTGGTGAAGGAGAATCTTTCTGTGCGGCGCCCCGCTCTTGAGGCGTTGCACCGGCGGATTCTTGCAGCCGACGATCATGTGCGGCTGTCCCGTTCCACCGGTGATCTGGACGTCGCGCGAGGCTGGCTGGATAAACTTCGCGGGCAATTGGACGGAGTCATTGCAAAGCGCCTGGATCAGCCGTATTTATCCGGCGAGCGCGCCATGCAGAAGATCAAGAACATGCGCACCGCGGATTGCGTCGTAGGCGGTTTCCGCTACGGAACGGGTTCGAAAAATGTGGGTTCGTTATTGCTCGGCTTGTATAACAAAGGTCTTCTGGATCACGTGGGTTTTACATCCTCGATCGGTGCATCATCCCGCGCGGCGCTGACGAAGAAGCTAGAGAAGCTGATCCAGCCACCGGGATTTACGGGTGGGGCTCCGGGAGGTCCCAGCCGTTGGAGCACCGACCGTTCTACGGAATGGCAGCCGCTGAAGCCGGTGCTGGTCGCCGAGGTGCAATTCGATCATTTCACCGGCGGACGGTTCCGGCACGGTACGAAGTTCCTGCGCTGGCGTCCGGACAAGGATCCTAAGCAGTGCACGATGAAACAGGTCGAATACGACTCAGGAGTGCCTCTGAAATTGTTGACGGTGACCCCGAAAAAGCAGAGTTAGCGTTTGCGCAGAGGCGCCAGCTTGGGCGGACGCGATCCGCGCCGGACTGCACCCACCACCGGGATGCAGGAAAGTTCGACGCCTGAGCTTGCGGCCCGCAGCATAAGACCGCCCCGGCTCATATCGCCTCGCCCCACGAACTCGGCCGGAAAAACCAGCCGCTCGCCAAAGACCTCCAGCAAGGGCTCGGTATATTTGTCGCTGGCGATGCTGCCCAGCAGCACAAAGGAGCACGTTGGTCCAGCAGATTGGTCCAATCGCTGCGCGTCACGTACTAAAGCCGTGCGAAAAGCTCGATTGTCACTCTCGATCGAGATGCTGCCGATCGCAGTCAGTTGATCCGAGCTCACGGGCGTATCCAGTGGAACCAGTCCGAGTCCTGGGACGATGATTACCGCGGAGGGAACCCCACCGGGCGCATCGGCGAAAGCATGAGCGTATGCGACCTTGCCGCGGAAGTAAAGTCCACTGATAAAACTGTAGATCTCACCGAAGGTAACCTCACCGCGCTGCAACTTCTCGGCCAGCTCGAAAGTAGCGTTCGGCCGGAGCAGCATCGCTGATCGAGGTCCGCCTACGCGCGCAGGAGAAAGTAGAAATACTCGAGGCCGCACTACAACTATCCTAATCGGACAGTCTTAGTCAGAGTGCATTGAGCGCCGCAACCCGGGTTTCCACGACTTGGGTGAAAGCCTCGGCTGCCGGGGGTTCATAACCAGCGGCACGAAAGGCATCGCGAAGCTGCTTTTTCGAGAGCCGCGACAGCAACCGGCCCATCCACTTCGCATCCTCGCGGGGGATGTCTCTGCCTAGCCACCGAAGTTTCATTCGATAAATATAGTGTGGGGGGCTGACGAGCGCCCATGGAGTCGGCTTGCCTGGAGTGGCAAAATCGACTTCGTCGGACTGGGTCTTCGTAATGAATCGGGAATTCTGATACGACGTTAAGTTGCCGCGGGACTTCTCATGTCCTCGTCCGATTCCATTGGTGCCGAAGCTCGCGCCCAAGTCGGTGACCATATAGATTCGCTGAGGAATATCTCTCGGATTTCGGTTCTTGGGAGTGAATACGCCGTTGTTGACGTCCTTCAAGTCCCAGTTGTTAATGAGAGCCATCAGGACTCGAAGGCCGTTCAATTCGCGCGTGCCGGCGAACGGGCCATCCTTCCAACGCCAGTTACCCAGTTTCACCACGTCGTCAGGGTCCCGCTCCAGTCGAACATTGGGCACTACTCCGCCGGGCTCGATCAGCTCGCGGCCCCGGTGAAGGCGTGCAGGCAAACTGGTAACCTGGATCTCCGGCATGAAATAGTCCTCTTGCGTGCGATATCCAACAGCCCAAACCAAACGGGTTGCCACGGTTTCCGGTCGCGTCTCAACGCCCATCTTCACCTTCCAGGTCGTCCCTGATGAATCCTGCACCTCAAATTTTGGATTCGACCCTTTCCGATCCTCCTTGAGGAACTTGAATCTTTTCCCGACAGGCACCCCCTTTGTGCCGCCGATCCCATAGAAGAGGTCCCGTTGGGCGATGTCCCCCGGCTCGGTCCAAAGAACCTCCAGGAGCTCCCCTGCAGATTTTGCAGCCGGGAAGGAGGATTTGCTTGCCTTTTTTGGCTTAGTTGCTGCGGAGTCTGCTCCAGCGCTGGACGCTAAAATAGCGCCAATCAGAACAAATCGAAGAGTCAACGAGAGCATCGGAATTCTGGAGAGCAAACAGCGTGCCAGGTCGCTGGGGTTTCACGGCGCTGCGGCAGTTTGTAGCGTGCCTGGTGGGTTACCTGAGGGACCTTTTTGGTCCTTCGTTACTTGTTCTTCCCACGGCTCCAGGTCGACACTTACATACTCAACTTCGTGCGTGATGGTTCCGTTCTCCCCGGATAACGCGTGCGTTACGATGGTCCGGGCTCCCTTCCACTGCGTCGAATACAGGAGCTGTCCCAGGGAGACGGCTACTCCATATTCTTGCGGTTCCCCTTTGTACGTCTCCTTGTACCACGATACCCGCTGCCCGGTGGGGCGCTCCATGGTCCCCATAAAGAACGCGTCTACCATCGTGAAGTCAGCAAGATAGTCGTTCTTCTTATCGTGCTCTTGCTGAAATATGTATTTCGTCCGAACGAGCTTGTCTTTCGCAAAGATGTAAACTACCCGGCAGTCCAGCCCTGCAAGGCGCGCTGACTCATAGCGCAGAACGATCTCGCCGCCGCCCTCACCAATTTTGCTGGGCGGCGTTCCTTCGATCGCCATAACCTGCGCGCGGTCCATCCCCCAGGTTGTATTACGAAAATCCGGCGTCTGCGCTACAAACGTCGACGCGACCAGAGGCAGCATGGCAATTGCACGTACCGTTGTCATACTCGCCTACCTCCCCGCGTGGTCGGAGCACCACTTGATGGTTAGATCCTGCCAGGAACCAAATGTTTCGGGGGGATGGCAGTCCGATTCCTTTGCGGCTATCTAAGCCTCCGCGCAGTCACCCGTTGATTTTATTAGGTTTGTGCCCAAACCCAAGAAACAAAGGCTGATGCCATCCATCGTATAAACAGCTCCGCTCCGGGGAAACATGTCCGCATCTCATCCCAACTGTTGAAAGTCACCTATGGCTGATGGATCGACGCTTACCGACGAAGCCCTGCTCGATGAGCTACAGCACGCAGCCTTCCGCTACTTTCTTCAGACTGGGAATTCCTCCAACGGTTTGATCGCCGACACCTCACGAACGAACGCTCCCGTCAGTATTGCAGTGGTTGGATTCGCGTTGTCGTGCTATCCAGTTGCGGTAGAGCGCGGCTGGATGCCGCGGGCCGACGCGTTGCAGCGCACTCTCACTGCACTACGCTTCTTTCACAACAGTGATCAGAGCGGCCATCCGGAGGCGACTGGCTACAAAGGCTTCTACTATCATTTCCTGGACTTGCATACCGGTGGCAGGGTTTGGCGCTCGGAGCTGTCCATGGTCGACACAGCTCTGCTGATCGCCGGCGCCCTGACTGCGAGTATATATTTCAGCGCAAACACACCAGACGAAATTGAGCTTCGCGAACTGGCGGATTCGCTGTATCGCCGCATCGACTGGCATTGGGCGCAGAACAACGGTTCGACCATCATGCAAGGCTGGAAACCGGATTGCGGTTTCTTGCATTACGGCTGGGAAGGGTACAACGAAGCGATTGTGCTGTATGTGCTCGCCCTGGGCTCACCTACGCACCCGCTCAAGGACGATGGTTATCAGAGCTGGACCTCGACCTACCAGTGGGAAAACATCTACGGTTGCGATCTCCTTTATGCGGGTCCGCTTTTTGTGCACCAGTTCTCACACGCCTGGATTGATTTTCGCGGCATTCAGGATCGCTTCATGCGCGAGAAGCGTTGCGACTATTTTGAGAACAGCCGGCGTGCGGTTCACATGCAGCGCGAGTACGCGCAGCGCAACCCGCACGGGTTTGCCGGTTACGATGAGAACTGCTGGGGCCTTTCTGCCTGTGATGGTCCGATCGACCAGTCGGATCCACTTCAGGTGCGGAGGCGCTTGTTCGGCTATGCCGCCCGCGGCGCGCCCTATGGACCGGACGACGGAACGATCGCACCATCGGCCGCGCTCGCATCCATACCGTTTGCCGCCGATCTCGCTCTATCCGCAGTACGCCACTATTGTGAGGTGTACCCGGACATGTCACGGGAATTCAGACTGCCGAGCGGCTTCAATCCGACATTGGCGGGCATCGGTCCTGCCGGATGGATTTCTCAAGGGTATTTCGGGTTGGACCAAGGGATAATCGTATTGATGATCGAAAACTATCGCTCACAACTCATCTGGAGCCTGATGCGAGATTGCTCGTATATCAAGCGCGGGTTACGGCGCGCAGGATTTCGGGGTGGATGGCTCTAGGTCTTTCATCGGTAGAGCATCACATGCAGTCCGATACAATGCCGCCCCCCACTCTGCTGGAGAATCGCGACGACGCCAGGTCGTTGGAAGAGGCTTCGTCAGCCACTTGGCACGATTGGCGGTCCGCGGGTCGGTACAACTTGGTGATTTTGGGAGGCGGGCCGGCAGGGATACTAGCAGCCTACGCTGCAGCTGAATTGGGCGCAAGAGTCGCGCTGATCGAGCGCAATCTGTTGGGTGGCACTTGTTTGAATACGGGTTGTATCCCGTCGAAAAGCATTCTTCGGACGTCGCAGCTTTATGCGGACATGCGCGGTGCGGAATCATTTGGTGCGCAGGTCCCCAAGGATATTCACGTCGACTTTGCAGCCGCGATGGCTCGAATGCGCCGCATCCGCGCGCGCCTGGGGCGTCGCAACTCAGCAGAACGGCTGAGCGCTCTCGGTATCGATGTTTATTTTGGCGCGGCTCGCTTCACAGGACCGAATACAGTGGCGGTGGACGGAACGAGGCTGCGTTTTCGAAAAGCGCTCATTGCGACAGGCTCGCGGCCGTTGATTCCCACAATCCCCGGTCTGGCTGAAGCGGGCTATTTGACGCACGAAAATGTTTTTGACTTGACTGAGTGTCCTCGGCGTCTATTAGTCATCGGAGGCGGCCCGCTGGGGTGCGAGTTGGCACAAGCC
>Ga0105241_10001181_pt1 | contig 19921 bp, 19 predicted proteins | sample KBSC64metaG_FD_80422 | JGI IMG/M metagenome (GOLD analysis project Ga0105241, IMG submission 80422) | Corn rhizosphere microbial communities from Kellogg Biological Station, Michigan, USA - KBS C6-4 metaG | ecosystem: Host-associated > Plants > Roots > Rhizosphere > Soil | place: Michigan, USA... | reverse complement strand
GGCAGCGCAGCGGCGAAGCCGCAAGCGTGGGGGGCCCAGAACCGCGCCGCGGAGCCGCCTCAAGGCGCGAACCACGCCCCCGCGGGGGGCAGCGCAGCGGCGAAGCCGCAAGCGTGGGGGGGCCATACCAGCGCCGCGGAGCCGCCTCAACGCGCGAGTCGCGCCTTGTCGCTCGCGCTCGCCGCGTCGGCCGGGGCCGGCACGGTGTTCGCGTTCGCGCCGTTCGGCGTGTCCGGCGTCGTCTTCGTCACGCTCGCGCTGTTGTTCGGCTTGTGGTTGCGCCGCGGTTCGCCGTGGCACGCCGCGCAGGACGGCTTTGCGTTCGGCGCCGGCTTGTTCGCCGCCGGATCATCGTGGCTGACGATTGCACTCGTCAACTTCGGCGGCATGGCGCAGTGGCTTGCGCTGCTTGCCATCGCGGTGCTCACGGCGTACCTCGCGTTGTGGCCGGCACTGGCCGGATTCATTGCCGTGCGCTTCACGCGATGCGGCTCGTGGCAACGCGTGCTGGTCGCAGCCGGTGCATTCACCGCGACCGAATGGATGCGCAGTTATCTCTTTACCGGCTTTCCGTGGCTCGCAGTCGGCTACACGCAGGTGCCCGACGGACTGGCTCGCGGCTACGCACCAGTGGGCGGCGTGTATCTCGTCACGCTCGTCGTGGCGCTCATCGCCGGGCTGGTTGCGCTGTTCGCCGATGCGCTTGCGCAGAACGCCGCACGCCGCGCAGGGGCATCCGCGGCGCTGGCAGCGGCGCTCGCGGCGATCGGCGTCGCGCTGGCGAACGTCGAGTGGACGCAGGCGTCCGGGGCCCCGCTTCCCGTGTCGCTCGTGCAGGGCAACGTCGTGCAGGAACTGAAATTCGATCCCAAGTTCCGCACGGCGACGTTCGATCGCTACCTGAACCTCGTGAGCCAGAGCCGCGGCCGGCTGATCGTGCTGCCCGAAAGCGCATTCCCGATGTTCTCGGACGAAATTCCCGATGCGATCCTGTTGTCGCTGATCCGCACGGCGATCGCGCGCGACGGCGATGTGCTCGCCGGCCTCTTCACCGCGCTGCCGCCCGAGAAGGGCGGCGACGAGCCGCGCTACTACAACACCGTCGTGGCACTCGGCACGAGCCCGTTGCAGTTCTACCGGAAGAATCACCTCGTGCCGTTCGGCGAGACGATCCCGCTGAAGCCCGTGATCGGCTGGTTCATCCGCTCGGTCCTCGCCATTCCGCTCGCCGACCAGGCGCGCGGCGGCGCAACGCAACCCCCGTTGTCGGTGGCCGGCGCACGGGTCGCCGTGGACATCTGCTACGAAGACGCGTTCGGCAGCGAGTTGCGCTACGCCGCCCGCGATGCGCAATTGCTCGTCAACGTGACCAACGACGCGTGGTATGGACGCTCGATCGCGGCGGAGCAGCACAACCAGATCGCCGCGATGCGCGCGCTCGAGCTCGGGCGTCCGATGCTCCGCGCGACGAACACCGGCATCACGTCGGCGATCGGCGAGGATGGCCGCGAAACCGCGCGGTTGCCGTGGTTCACGACCGGCGTGCTCGAAGTCACCGTCACCGGACGCAGCGGCGAGACGCCGTATCTGCGCGCGGGAGACCTCATCGTGCTCGTGCTGTGCGCGGTGCTGATCGTCGCGCCGAGCGTGCGTTACCGGCGAAGGTAGAATCGCGTCAGGCCGCAGCACGCAAGGCACGAACACGATGCAGACGTTCCAGCAGATCATCCAGGCGCTCCAGCACTACTGGGGCGATCGCGGCTGCGCGCTTCTGCAACCGTACGACATCGAAGTGGGTGCCGGCACGTCGCACACGGCCACCTTCCTGCGCGCGCTCGGTCCGGAGCCATGGCGCGCGGCGTATGTGCAACCGTCGCGCCGGCCGAAGGACGGCCGCTACGGCGAAAACCCTAACCGCCTGCAGCATTACTACCAGTTCCAGGTCGTGCTGAAGCCCGCGCCGGCCGACATCCTCGATCTGTATCTCGGCTCGCTCGCCGCACTCGGCTTCGACCTCACGCGAAACGACGTGCGCTTCGTCGAGGACGATTGGGAGAACCCCACGCTCGGTGCGTGGGGACTCGGCTGGGAGGTGTGGCTGAACGGAATGGAAGTGACGCAGTTCACCTATTTCCAGCAGGTGGGCGGAATCGACTGCAATCCGATCACCGGCGAGATCACCTACGGACTCGAGCGCCTCGCGATGTACCTGCAGGGCAAGGAGAACGTGTTCGACCTCGCCTGGACCACGACGCGCGACGAGGGCACGCAGCGCACGCTGACGTACGGCGACGTCTATCATCAGAACGAGGTCGAGCAGTCGACGTACAACTTCGAGCAGTCGAACGCGCCGCGGCTGACCGAGCTCTTTGCGTTTTACGAGGCCGAGGCGAAGCGGCTGCTCGGTGCGCGCCTGCCGCTCCCCGGCTATGAAATGATCCTCAAGGCGGCGCACACGTTCAACCTGCTCGACGCGCGCGGCGCGATCTCCGTCACCGAGCGGGCGGCGTACATCGGACGCATCCGCGCATTGTCGCGACAGGTTGCGCAGGCGTACGTCGATTCGCGCGAGGCGCTCGGCTTCCCGATGCTGCCCGCCAACCTCCGGCGTGCAACCGAAGCCGCGCCGGCATGAGAGCCGCCTGGCTGTCCCAAGGCTCGAATTGCGCCCCGGTGGGGGGCAGCGAAGCGGCCAAGCCGCGAGCGTTTGGGGATGATGCAAGCGACGACGCTGCACGACATCCAGCGGATGGGCCGGCCATGGCGACGCTTGTCGTCGAGATCGTCACCGAAGAGCTGCCGCCCAAGGCGCTGAAGGCGCTCGGTACGGCATTCGCCGATACGCTCGCGAGCGAATTGTCGCGACGCCATCTGCTGGCCGACGCGAGCGTCGCGACGCCGTATGCGACACCGCGCCGGCTCGCCGTGGCGATCTCGCAGGTGCGGCGTGTAGCGCCCGATGCGGAAGCGGTCGACAAGCTGATGCCGGCGAAGGTCGCGCGCGATGCACAGGGCGCGGCCACCGACGCGCTGCGAAAGAAGCTCCGCGCGCTCGGACGCCCGCATCTCGCCGACGCCCTCGATGCCGATCGCGGCCCCGATCGGCTCTACACGGCGTCCGACGGGAAGGGCGACTACGTCTATCTGCGCCGCACCCTGCCGGGCATGGCGCTCGATCGCGCGTTGCAGGAAGCGCTCGACGTGGTGCTCGCGCACCTCCCGATTCCCAAGGTCATGCGCTACGCGGCAGCGAACAGCTACTTCACCGACGTCGCCTTCGTGCGTCCGGCGCACCGGCTCGTGGCGCTGCACGGTGACGATGTCGTCCGCGTGCGTGCGCTCGGGCTCGATGCGGGCCGCGTGAGCTCGGGTCACCGCTTTCTCGCCCGTGCGGATCTTGCGATCGCCACCGCCGATGCCTATGCGCCGACGCTCGAGGCGGAGGGCAAGGTGTTGCCGTCGTTCGTCATGCGCCGCGCGGCGATCGCGCGCGCCCTCGAGACAGCGGCCGCCGATGCGCGCGTCATCATGCCCGATGCACTCCTCGACGAGGTGACCGCGCTCGTCGAGTGGCCGGCGGTCCATGAAGGCTCGTTCGACGCCGCATTTCTCGACGTGCCGCAGGAATGCCTGGTGCTGACGATGCAGCAGAACCAGAAGTATTTCGCGCTGGCCGACGCGCGCGGCGCGCTCGTCCCGCGGTTCCTCCTCGTGAGCAATCTCGACACCGCCGACGCTTCCGCAATCGTGCGCGGCAACGAGCGCGTGCTGCGCGCGCGGCTGGCCGACGCCAAGTTCTTCTACGACCAGGATCGCAAGGTCGCGCTCGCGTCGCGCGTCGAGCGGCTGGCAGCGATCGTCTATCACAACAAGCTCGGCACGCTGCGCGATCGCGTCGAGCGATTGCGCTTCCTCGCGCGCGACATCGGTCCGCGCATCGGTGGCGACGCCGCGCTATGCGATCGCGCGGCGCTCCTCGCGAAGGCCGATCTCGTCACCGACATGGTGGGCGAGTTTCCCGAGCTGCAGGGCACGATGGGGCGCTACTACGCGCTGCACGATGGCGAGCCGGCGCCCGTGGCCGACGCAATCGCACAGCACTACTGGCCGCGCTACGCGGGCGATGCGTTGCCGCAATCGCCGGTGGCCCAGGCGGCCGCGCTCGCCGACAAGCTTGAAACGCTCGCGGGCCTGTTCGGCATCGGTGCCGCGCCTAGCGGCGACAGGGACCCGTTCGGCCTCCGGCGTGCCGCGATCGGCGTGCTGCGCATCCTGATCGAAAAACGCGTCGCACTCCCGCTTGCGCATCTGATCGACGTCGCCTTCGCGGCGTTCGCTGCGCTGCCCGCAGTAAAGCCCGTGCCCGGCGAGCTCGCCGATTTTCTCTACGAGCGGCTGCGCAGCCACCTGCGCGAACAAGGGTATACGGCGAATCAGGTCGAAGCGGTGCTCGCGCAGCGGCCGCAGCGCATCGACGCGGTGCCCGACCGCCTCGCTGCGGTCAAGGCGTTCGAATCGCTACCCGAATCGGGCGCACTGTCGGCGGCGAACAAGCGCATCGTCAACATCCTGCGCAAGAGCGGCACCGATGCGGCGGCGAGCGTCGCCGTCGAGCGGCTGACCGAGGGCGCCGAGCGCGACCTGTGGAACGTCTTCGAGCGGCTGTCGCCGGACGTCGAGCGGCACTGCGAAAGCGGCGATTATGCGAGCGCGCTGCAGTCGCTGGCCGCGGCGAAGCCTGCCGTCGACCGGTTCTTCGACGATGTGATGGTGATGGTGGACGATGCCGGTGTGCGCGCCAATCGGCTCGCGCTTCTCGATCGCATCGCACGCACGATGAACCGCGTGGCGGACATCTCGAGGCTGGCCGCCTGATCCCGCGCCGTCGCCTATTCCTCGACATCCGATGGCGCCGCCCGCATCCGAAGGCATCGTGCAAAGCCGCGCCTCGCGGCTTATCGTGCTCGACCGTGACGGCGTCATCAATCACGACAGCGACCAGTTCATCAAGTCGCCGGACGAATGGCGGCCGATCCCCGGCAGCCTCGAGGCGATTGCACGCCTCAATCACGCCGGCTATCGCGTCGTCGTCGCCACGAACCAGTCGGGCGTCGGTCGCGGGTTGCTCGATTTCTCGACACTGTCGGCCATCCACGACAAGATGCATCGCGCACTCGCGCACGTCGGCGGCCGCGTCGATGCGATCTTCTACTGTCCGCATACCGCCGATTCGCGCTGCGAGTGCCGCAAGCCGAAGGCAGGCATGCTGCGCGAAATCGGCGTGCGCTTCAACGTCGACATGGCCGGTGTCGCGTGCGTCGGCGACGGATTGCGTGACCTGCAGGCGGCGCAGAGCGTGGGGGCGCAGCCGATGCTCGTACTGACCGGCAAGGGCGAGAAAACGCTGCGCGACGGCGGATTCCCGCCGAATACGGTGATCTTCCCCGACCTCGCATTCGTCGCGTCGGCGCTGCTGGTTGCCGCCTGACCGGAATGAAGACCGGGCCCCATGCAACCTCCGCCCTGCGCTCGGTTGCCTTTGCGCTGTTCCAGATGCTGGTCACCCCGCCCTATGCGCTCGCCGTCGTCGCGCTGTTCTGGCTGCCGCCCGTGCCGCGCTATCGCTTCATCACGCATTGGTGCGCGCTGAACCTGTGGGCCGCGCGCGTGCTCTGCGGCATCCGGCATCGCGTGATCGGCATCGAGAACGTGGGCGATGCGCCGAAGATCGTCGCCTGCAAGCACAGCTCCACATGGGAGACGCTGTTCCTGTCGCGACTGCTGCCGCCGCTCGCCTACGTCGCGAAGAAGGAGCTGCTGTCCGTGCCGTTCTTCGGCTGGGGCTTCCGGCTCGCGTCGCCGATCACGATCGATCGTGACGCCGGGCAGGACGCCATGACGCAGATCGCAACGCAGGGCCGCGAGCGCTTCAGGCAGGGCTTCTGGATCATCCTGTATCCGGAAGGCACGCGAATCCCGGCCGGCAAGCGCGTGCGGTACAAGACGGGCGCCGCGCGGCTCGCGATCGAGATGCGCACGCCGATCCTTCCGATCGCGCACAACGCCGGATGGCTGTGGCCGAAGGGGGTGATGGGCAAGCGCCCGGGCACGATCACGCTGTCGATCGGCAAGCCGATCGACCCGGGAACGATGGATCCCGCCCGATTGATGCAGACGGTGGAGCGATGGGTCGAGGCCGAAGTTGCACGCCTCGGCGAACCGTGAAGCTCGAGCCGCTCGTCGCCGATGATCCGCGCGTTGCCCATGGCACGCTGCGCCGCGTGTTGCTGGCCGGGCAGGCGGTCGATTACCGGCTGATCCGCGCACGCCGGCGCTCGATCGGCATGGAAGTTCATTTCGAAGGGCTCACGGTGCGCGCGCCGCGCTGGGTGACGCTGCGCGACATCGACGCCGCCCTCGTCGAACGCGCGGCATGGATTCTGCGCGCGCTTGCCGAATGGCGTGCGCGCCGCCGCGACGTCATGCCGCGCGCGTGGGTGTCGGGCGCGACCATCGCGTTTCGCGGCGCGGCGCTGACGCTTGCGCTATACCCGGCTCGCCAGCCCGCCGTCGACGCCGACCTTTTCCATGTGACGGTGCGTCACCCGAATGCGCACGACGAGCGCCAGATTGCGGATTGCGTACGCGCCTGGCTGCGCGACCAGGCGACAACGCTCGTTGCCGCGCGCGTCGCGCACTACGTGCAGCGTGTCAGCACGCGCATGCCGCTGGTGCGCCTGTCGAACGCGCGCAGCGAATGGGGAAGCTGCAACGCGAAGGGCGAGATCCGGCTCAACTGGCGGCTCGTGCAATTGCCCCCGCCGCTCGCCGAATACGTCGTCGCGCACGAGGTCGCGCATATCGTCGAGCTCAACCATTCGCGCCGGTTCTGGGCGCTCGTCGAATCGCTGCTGCCCGGCCATTCGGCATTGCGCGAGCAGCTCGACGACTGGACGGCGCTGCTCGCGTCTTGACGGGCGGCGTCAGTTCGCCGGCAGTTCGGGCATCCGCACGGCAATGCGCGCCTGCGCCTTGAGCACGCGCACGAGCGCCGCCGCGAGCTCGTCGTTGCCGCGGACGTCGCGCCAGCGACCGTCGTGGGCGCGAAAGTGGAAGCCGCCGCTTTTCGCCGCCACCCAGATCTCGCGGTTCGGCAAATGCCGGTTCACGATGATGCGGCTTTCGTCGTCGCATTCGATCGTCAGCACGCCGTCGTTCAACGACCAGTCGAGCGCGGCGTCGCTCGTTTCCAGCGCCGCGTCGAGCGCCAGGCCGATGCGCGCGAGCGTCGCATCGGCAGCGGTGAGGAAGGCCGATTCGTCCATCACGCCATGCTAGGATTCACGGCGATGCCACGTCAATCCATTCATGCGCGTGCGCTCGGCGTCGCGGTGCTCGCGGCATTCGTCGCGACCGTGTCCGCCTGCGGCATCAAGGGCCCGCTGCGTCCGGCGCCGAAGGCGGCGCCGGCGGCCGCGACACCGCCGGCGAACGCCAATCCGGCCACACCGCCCGCCACGACATCGCCCGCGTTGCCGCCACCGAACTCACCGGCGTCGAAGTGACTGCCGCCCACGGCGCAGCCGGATTCGATTACGCGGACGGAGAGCTTTGCGCCGAGCGCGTGACGTTGTCGGCGCTCGCGCAGCGCTACGGCACGCCATGCTACGTCTATTCGCGAGCGATGCTGACGCGCGCATTTCGCGAATTCGACGCGGCGTTCGACGGCGTGCCGCATCTCGTCTGCTATGCGATGAAGGCGAACGCGTCGCTCGCGATCGTCGACCTGTTCGCCTCGCTCGGCAGCGGCTTCGACATCGTGTCGGGCGGCGAGCTTGCGCGGGTGCAGGCGGCCGGCGGCGACGCAGGCAACGTGGTGTTCTCCGGCGTGGCCAAGAGCGACGCGGAAATGGACGCGGCGCTCGCCGCCGGCATCCTGTGCTTCAACGTGGAATCGGCGGCCGAGCTCGACCATCTCGCGGCGGTTGCCGCACGCCGGGGCGTTCGCGCGCCGGTCAGCTTTCGCGTGAATCCCGACGTCGATCCGCAAACCCACCGCTACATCGCCACCGGCTTGAAGGAAAGCAAGTTCGGCGTCGCCTTCGACGAGGCGCACGGGCTGTACCGGCGCGCCGCCGCCATGGCCTCGATCGACGTGCGCGGCATCGACATGCACATCGGCTCGCAGATCACCGAGCTCGCACCGTACCGCGAGGCACTGGTACGGGTGCTATCGCTAGTCGACGCCCTCGCCGCCGAGTCCATTGCACTCGAGCACATCGACGTGGGCGGCGGACTCGGCATCCGCTATCGCGACGAAACGCCGGTGGCGATCGGCGATTACGCCGCGATGATCCGCGAGCTCGTGCGCGGGCGCCGCGAGCGCCTGCTGCTCGAGCCCGGGCGGCGGCTCGTCGCCGACGCGGGCGTGCTGCTCACCCGCGTTCGTGTCATCAAGGCCGCCGGCACGCGCAACTTCGCAATCGTCGACGCCGCGATGAACGACCTGCTGCGTCCTTCGCTCTATGGCGCATGGCACGGCGTCGATCCCGTGCGTCCGCGCCCGGGCGACCCCGTGCACTACGACATCGTCGGACCGATCTGCGAAAGCGGCGACTTTCTCGCACACGACCGGCCGCTGCTGCTGGCGGAAGGCGACCTCCTCGCCATACGCAGCGCCGGCGCATACGGCATGGCGATGAGCTCGAACTACAACACGCGCCCGCGTGCGTGCGAGGTGCTCGTCGACGGCGACGTCGCGCACCTCATCCGCCGCCGCGAAACATTCGATGATCTGATTGCGCACGAGCGGCGGCTGCCGGCGTGAAAACGCTCGCGGCGTTGCGCGCGAAGCGCAATTCAGCGTGCAATCGGCGTGTGCGGATTCGCAACAACGCGCGATCGGGTGTCGCCGCACCGGTTCGAAATCTTGCAAATGCGCGAAACGTGGCTACAATGCAGGCAGCAGGTGCCAATGGATTTGTCAAGGGGGTAGGCTCGAATTTGATCCATCAAGCGCTTTTCCCCGTGCGACCGGCGACACCTGCCACGAAGGACCATAACAGTCACATGAACTCAGACAGGAGAAGCAAAGATGATGGCTGACATGATGTCGATGATGACGCCTGCGGCTTCGGCCGAAGCGCCGAAGAAGAAGGCACGCAAACGCAAGGCCGCCGCGCCCAAGAAGGCGGCGGGTCGCAAGACCACCCGCAAGGCCGCCCCGAAGAAGCGGGCTGCCAAGAAGGCGACGAAGAAACGCGCCGCCCCGAAGAAGCGGGCTGCCAAGAAGACGACGAAGCGCAAGGCGACGAAAAAGCGCGCCGCCCCGAAAAAGCGGGCGACCAAGCGAGGGGCCAGCAAGAAGAAGGCCGCCCCGCGCCGCAAGACCGGCGCGCGGAAGACCGCCAAGAAGAGAGCCACGAAGAGAGCCACGAAGAAGTAACGCTTCTTCGATCCGAATCCGTCGCAGTCGTGTGACGGACATGAAACGGGCGACGCTGAGGCGTCGCCCGTTTCGCTATGGGGTCAGAGACGACTTATCGCCGATAAGTCGTCTCTGACCCCACTTACGGTTTGGCCGCCGGTGTTGTCATCGGTGGCGCCTTCCGCTTGCCGCCGCCGCCCGCTGCGCTGTGCACGGCCGCGCCGCCGCGGGAACGGCCCTTCGAATGGGTTGCCTTCACCGGGCGCACGCGAGCGCCGCTTCGCGCCGGCGGAACATCACTGGTCACGCGCAGCTTCTGGCCGGTGCGCACCGATTCGCGGGCGAGGTGGTTCCAGCGCGTCAGATCATGGATCGTCACGCCGTAGCGGCCGGCGATCTCGGTGAGCGTGTCGCCGCGGCGCACCGTGTAATAGAACGTGCGGTTGGCAGGCACCGTGGTGAACACCGCGTCCTCGAGTGATTCGGCCGCCTCGATCGACGGACGCTGCATCGGCACCAGCAGCGCATATCCGGTGGGGACGGTTTCGCGCGGACCGATCCCGTTGACGGAACGCATCGTCTCGATCGACATGCCGTAGCGTGTGGCCACCTGCGTCAGCGTTTCACCCCGCTTCATCCGGTGCGCCTGCCATGAAACGAGCGGCTGTGCGACGAGGTTGAGCTTCGCGGCGAACACCTCCGCCTTGTCGATCGGCAGCAGGATGGCGTACTCGTCGGCGCCGGAAATCACCGGCCGGTTGTGCTGCGGATTGAGCGCCAGGAATTCGTCGAGCGGCAGCTCGGCCAGCTCGGCCGCGCGCTTCACGTCCATGCGCACCGTGGTGCGCACGACGGTGAAGTACGGCGCGTTCGGCACGTCGGCCAGTGCCAGCGCGTATTTCTGCGGATCGGCGATGATGTTCTTCACGGCCTGCAGCTTCGGCACATAGTTGCGTGTCTCGACGGGCACGTTCTCGAGGCTGGCGAAATCGACCGGCAACCCTCTTGCGCGGTTGTGCGCCACCGCACGGCGCACGTTCCCCTCGCCCCAGTTGTATGCGGCGAGCGACAGTTGCCAATCGTTGAATTCGGCGTTCAGCCGCTGCAGGTAGTCGAGCGCGGAATTGGTGGCGGCAATCACGTCGCGCCGCGAATCGAACCACCAGTTCTGCTTCAATCCGTAGGTTTTGCCCGTTTGCGGCATGAACTGCCAGATGCCCGATGCGCGGCTCACCGACAGCGCGTTTGGATTGAATGCGCTCTCGACGATGGGCAGAAGCGCGATCTCCGACGGCATGCCGCGCGCCTCGACTTCGCTGACGATGTGATACAGGTAGCGGCGGCTGCGCTCGACCATGCGCGCCACGTAGTCGGGGCGCTCCGCGTACCAGCGTTCCCATTTGTCGACGAGCGGGCCATCCATGTCGGGGATGGCGTAGCCGCGCACGATGCGGTCCCACAGGTCGCCCGGCGACGGCGGCAGCGGCTCGAGATCGGCCACGCCGCCGTCGAACGGATTGGCGAGGACGATGGGAGCCGGCGGCGGCGCGAAGTGGATCACCGGCAACGGCGTCGACTGCGCGGACGCAGGTGCGCTCGGCGCTTCGGGTGCGGGCGTTGTTGCGCACGCGGCGAGCGCGAGCACCAACGGCAGGATCAGGCTTTGTCGATAACGCACTAAGGAATCGCGGTTTCTAATGCACGCCGTAACGCACAAAAATTCCGGCGATGGTAGGCCGCATCCAACCGAGCGTCAACCGCCGCATCGCGCGCGCTCACGCGAATGCGTTCTTCCATTCGCGAAGCGTCGCGAATGTGTCGACCGCATCGCGCATCGGGCGGCCCGCGTGCGCCGCGGCGCGCGCCATGACGCCGGGCAGCGCCGCGCGGAGGAACGGGTTGGTCGCGCGCTCGGCGCCGATCGTCGACGGCAGCGTCGGCACGCCGCGCTCGCGCTTGTCGCGCTCGTGCACCACGCGAATCTCGATGTCCTTGCTCGCGGGCTCGACCGCCGCGGCGAAGGAAAGGTTCGCGAGCGTGTATTCGTGCCCGCAATAGACGCGCGTGCTCTCGTCGAGTGCTGCGAGCTTCGACAGGGACGACCACATCTGCTCGGGCGTGCCCTCGAAAATTCGTCCGCATCCGGCGGCGAACAGCGTATCGCCGCACAGCACGAGCGGATCGGGCGACATCGTGTAATACGCGATGTGCCCGCGGGTGTGCCCGGGGATGTCGAGCACCGACAGCAGCAGATCGACGCCCGGCACGCCGATACGGTCGCCTTCGCCGAGCGGGTGGGTGCGTGCGGGTATCGGCTCGTGCGCGGGACCGAACACGGGCACGTCGTAGCGCTCGCGCAGCACCGGAATGCCGCCGACGTGATCGGCATGGTGATGCGTGGCGAGAATGGCGGTCAACTCGACGCCGTTCGCGTCGAGCCAGGCAAGGACCGGCGCAGCATCGCCGGGATCGACGATCGCCGCCAGCGCGCCGCGTCGCACGGCCCAGATGTAGTTGTCCCTGAATGCGGGGATGGGGATAATCGAGATCATGGAGCGCTCCTCGGATGCCGTGGACAGCCCGTCGATGACGTTCGCCGCCTGGCTCGCAACACCGCTCGGAGAGTATCTCAGGGAACGGGAGCAGGCGTACTTCGACCTGACCGTCGCCGACATCTTCGGTTTCCACGCGCTGCAGATCGGCCTGCCCGAATGCCGCCTGCTCGCGCAAAGCCGCATCGTCTCGCGCTGGACGCTCGACTACGACCCGCCCGCCGACATCATCGCCGATCCGCACGGGCTGCCGTTCGCCGAGAACACGATCGACCTCATCGTGATGCCGCATGCGCTCGAATTCACCGACGATCCGCACCTGATGCTGCGCGAAGCGTGGCGCGTAATACGGCCCGAGGGCCAGATCGTCATCGCGGGGTTCAATCCATTCTCGCTGTTCGGCACGAAACGCTACTTCGGCCGCGGCGCCACGCCGCCGTGGAACGGCAACTTCATTGCGCTTTACCGGCTCAAGGACTGGCTGTCGCTCCTCGGCTTCGACATCATCGGCGGCCGCTTCGATTGCTACGTCCCGCCGTTCGCGCAGGACAAGTGGCTGCGCCGATTTTCGTTCTTCGAGAAAACCGGCGATCGCTGGTGGCCGATCACCGGCGGCGTGTACTACCTGCGCGCCACGAAGAAGGTGCTCGGCATGCGCCTGCTGACACCGGCATGGCAGCGCCGCGAGCGGCGCAAGAAGGCGCTCGCACCCGCTGCAGGTGCGCGCGAGAGCCTGACCACGCAGCAGAGGCGGCGATGAGCGCGCCGGGCCGCCCCAAGCGCGAAGCGCGGAGAACAGAACAGTGAGCGGCGTCGTCATTTATACCGACGGCGCATGCAAGGGCAATCCCGGCCCCGGTGGCTGGGGCGCGCTGCTGCAGTTCGACGGACGCGAGAAGGAAATCTTCGGCGGCGAGCCGCAGACGACGAACAACCGGATGGAGCTGACGGCCGTCATCCGCGCGCTAGAGGCGCTCACGCGCACCTGCGACGTCGAGCTCTATCTCGATTCGCAATACGTGAAGCAGGGCATCGAAAGCTGGATCCATACGTGGAAGAAGAACGGCTGGCGCACGAGCGAGCGAAAGCCGGTGAAGAACGCCGAGCTGTGGCGCGAGCTCGACGCGTTGCGCACGCAGCACCGCATCCGCTGGCACTGGGTCCGCGGTCACGCCGACACGCCGGGAAATCACCGCGCCGACGAGCTCGCGAACCGCGGCGTGGCAGAGGTCAACGGGTCAGGCTGACGGCAAGCGCGTGGCAGCGCAGCGGCGAAGCCGCAAGCGTGGGGGTTCACTTCGCGTCGAAGGGCCGACCCCGAGACGCGAATTACGCCCCCTCCGGGGGCAGCGCAGCGGCGAAGCCGCAAGCGTGGGGGTTCACTTCGCGTCGAAGGGCCGCCCCGAGACGCGAATTGCGCGCCCTCCGGGGGCAGCGCGGCGGCGCAGCCGCAAGCGTGGGGGGATCACAACGCGCGTTCGATCCGCCGCGCGAATACGGTCATTTCCTTCTCCGCCTGCCGGTCGCCCTTCTGCCGCGCGACGACGATGCCGCGCCGGTACGCGTCGAGCGCCTCGCCATGGCGCCCCGAGTGCTCCAGCGCGCTCGCATACAGCTTCCACGCGGCGGTGTACGTCGCGTCGAGCGCAACCGCGTGCGCGAGCGCGTCGATCGCCGCGTCCCAATCCCCCGCCTTCAGGTGCTCGTTGCCGATCGAGTAGCGCAGCAGCGCATTGTCCTTGCCTGAAGCGAGCATCCGCTCGAAGCTGCGCAACGCCGCGCTTTTCGCCGGCGGCGCCGATCGGGAAGACGCATCGTCGGCCATAGCGCGTCCTATTTCGTCACGAGTTCGCCGGTCTCGCAATCCACGCGGCGCAGCGGATAGATGACCTTCTTGTCGCTGCCGTTGAGCGGACCTTCGATCGTCTCGTACAACCAGCCCTCGGCGCCATGACGATAAACGAGACGTGCGGGAAATGCGGCGGTGGTATTGGCGAACGTGAAGATCGTGTCGTTGCCGTCGGCCGTCGTGGCCGAAAGCTTGAACGAACTCTCCTTGCGATCGCCGGAGAACTGCGTGAAATGGATGCCGTCGGGCCGCGCGTCGATGCGCAGGAATTCGTAATCCTGCATGACGCCGCGCAACACCTGCTGGCCCGCGCCGATCAGCATGCCGCCTCGCAGCGGCAGCCACGTTTCGCGAAACTCGCGCTCGTTGACGTTGCCTTGCCAGCACCCGGCAAGCCAGGCGAGCGGCGCGAGCGGTCCCGTTGCCACGGGGGCGGCGGGGGCCGATGCCGACGGTGCAGCGGGCGACGGCGCGCCGGAAGTCGATGACGCAGGAGGCGCGCCTGGCGACGGCGCGCGAGAGGCCGATGATGCGGGAGGTGTGCCGGGCGTCGCTGCGGGGGCCGCGGTGCGCGTCGGCGCCTCCGGCTGCGCGCAGCCCGCAAGGTTCGCACACGCCGCGAGCGCCAGCGCCGATACGCGGCGCCGTTTCGATCGTTCGGGATTCATCGCATCGGAAACATTCATTGCTGCCGCGCGAGCGGCAGATTCATGAGCAGGTTCTGCGGCTTCAACCTCAGCCGGTTGTTTTCGTCCATGGCCATTGCAAGCCATACGGGGCGGCCCGCGATCGCGCTTCGCATGTCGGCCGGATTGTCGAAGTCGAGCCGGAACAGGCACAGCAGCCGCTTCATCCGAGCGTCGTCGACGGGCTGACGATTGTATAGGTCGTTCAGGATCGCGCTCGCCTCGGCGTCGAGCCCGACATGCCAGCGCCAGTGCGCGTCGTCGATTTCGCGCTCGACGCGGATGGCGACTTTCACGCCGAGGAAGTGCGCGATCCACGCTTCCAGCACGCGCAACAGCGCATTCAGCACCGCGCCACCGCGATTGAGGCTGACCGAGAAATCGTGGCGCTCGTCGCGTTCCCAGTACGACTCGGCGTTGTCGCGGTCGAGGACATCGAGATCGACCGTGCGCACCGGCGTCCGGTTCCGCACGAGCAGTTCGCCGAGAGAGCCGAAGGCGCCGCCTTCGGCAAGAAGCTCGACCGTCGTTTCGTCAGCTGCCATCACCGCACCCTCTTCCGTCACCGCGATCTTCTGCGTGCGGAACAGCATTTCCGCGGCGCGAACCGCGAGCGGATCGGCGTCGTCGCCGAGGATGTGGCGCAACAGGATCTGCGTGAGTTGTGCCACGAAAAGCGGCGGCACGTCCACGCCTTCACCGGCGAAGAGCCTGACGTAGAGCGCTTCGATCGAATCGGCCGCGAGCATCCGCTCGCGAAAGCGCAGCCAGATTGCGTAGTTCTCGCGCGCGTCGGCATCCTCGAGCGCGTCGAGTGCTGCGGCCGGCACATCGGCACGGGGTGCTGCGAGCAGCGCGTCGTGCAGCGCGAGTTCGGCCGGGCCCGATTCGGGAACCGGCGCAAGCTCGGGCCGCACAAGCAGGCTGCGCAGGAAATCGTCGGTCACAGCGAGCGTGCCGTCGCCGGTGCGCGCCAGGAGCCGGTAGCCGCAGTCACGCCAGAAATCAGGCACCGCGTCTCGTCGCCTTTCGAAAAGCCTGCCGCCAGGGCGCCCGAGCGGCGTGGCCCCTATCGGAACGTGTAGGTGAGCTGTGCGGAGAAGATGTTGACGTTCGCGTCGTAATGCCCGCGCACGAGTCCGTTCGAAGCGGTGGAGCCGGCGTTCTGGTTGATGTCGCCGTTTCGCATCGGAATGTAGACGTAGCCGGCATCGAGTGCGAGGTTGCGGTTGAACCGGTACTGCGCGCCGACGGCGATCCACAGGCGATCGGAATCGGGCAGCCGCACCGTGCGATCGGCCGTATTCACCGGCGATTCATCCCATGCAAGGCCGCCGCGAAACGTCCACGCATCGCTCCAGTGGTACGTTGCGCCCACCGAGTAGCGCCAGGCATCGTCGAAGTTCTCGGGCGTGTTGGAGAGCAGGTCGCCGGTCGTGCGCACGAACTCGAGCTGCTTGAACACCGACCAGCGCGTGAACTGCACGTCGGCCATCACGTCCCAGCGCTCGTTCAATTGATGGAAGATCGAGAGGTTTGCGAGATCGGGCAGCTTGATGTCGGCCCTCACACCTCCGTTCGCTAGTGCGCCGTTCACATTGGTCGCGAGCCCGCCGACGACCGGTGCGAGCTGCGGGGGCAGCGACGGCAGCGACGGGTTGTCGAAGCTCACGTTCGCGTTCACGTTGTACTTCACCGAGGAGCGATAGCTCCCGCCGATGCGCGTCTGCGGCGTCACGTCCCAGAGGAACCCTGCGTTCCACCCCCACGTGCTGTCGTCGCCTTCGATCTTCGCCTTCGACTCGAGGCCCGGTGTGGAACCGACGATCGCCGGCACGATCGCCGCAGGTATGAGTCCGCGCGCCGCCGCCTGGCCGGCCGCGAGCGCGAGTGCGCCGCTGTAATTGACGCGGCTCGTGAGCTCGGCGTCGACCCGCTGCCAGTCGACGCCGACGCCGACCGCGAAGGCGTCGTTGACGCGCCACGAGACGGCCGGATTCACGTTGATCGTCTTGATGTCCGACTTCACCGCCTGGAAGCGCCCGAGCCAGTTGTCGTCGTACTCGGTGACGAGCCCGAACGGCGCGTTCACGCCCAGCCCGACGCTCCATTGCCGATTGATCGGCACGGCGACATAGAGATTCGGAACGACGTTGAGGCTGCCCGCGTCGCCTCCGGTACCGCCGAGCGGTTGGAACGCGGCCGGCTGCGAACCCTCGTCGTGAAACTTGAACGACGGCGTGATGAAGTGCACCGCCAGCGCCACTTCAGGCGCAGCAAGACGCGCGATACCCGCGGGATTGGACCACAGCGTGCTCGCGTCCTCGGCGGAAGCGGCGCCGCCGGCGAATGCGTTACCGATTGCGCTGCCGGAATTCTCCTGCAGCGCGAATCCGGCTCCCGACGCGGAAACCGTGGAAAGCGAGATCGCGATGCCGCTGATCGCGGCCGCGACGCGTGTACGCCTGACAGCTTCGGATTTCATCCTCGAAACTCCCCTGGTTCGTTTCGACGGCATCCCGAACGCGGCCAGCGTATCGCTGCGCCGGTCTCGGCGTTGACCTGCGGATCACTATACAGGCTGATCTCGTGCAAGAAGCGTTCCGCGGACCCCGCGACACGCCACGCAATCGCGAGATGTGGCGCGGCCGATACAGCATCGTCGCAAGACGTGTTCGCGCTACGGCGCGAGCGGCGGCAGTTCACGCGGGCGCCGATCCGCACCGACCGCAACATACGTGAGGCTGGCCTCGGTCACCTTGACGACGATCTCCGCGTCAGGATTGCGCTGCGCGTAGACCTCGACTGCGACGGTGATCGACGTGCGGCCCGTGCGCTCGATCGTGGCATAGATGGATACGACGTCGCCGATGAGCACCGGCTCCTTGAACACGAATGAGTTGACGGCAACGGTTGCGACACGACCGCGCGCACGTCGCGAAGCGGGGATGGCGCCCGCGATGTCGACCTGTGACATGATCCAGCCGCCGAAGATGTCGCCATGGAAGTTGGCGTCGGCCGGCATCGGGGTCACGCGCAGTGCTGGCATGCCGGGCGGCAGGTGGGCGTGCGATTGGCTCATTCGGTCCTCCTGTTCTACGCGGCGTCCTTCGCCTCGTCGCGCAACTCGCGCCGAAGGATCTTGCCGACGTTCGACTTCGGCAGGTCGCTGCGAAACTCGATCTCGCGCGGGCACTTGTATCCCGCGAGGTGCCGCCGGCAATGCGAAAGCAGCGCCGGCGCGGTAAGCCCGGCATCCTTCCTGACGACGAAGAGCTTCACCGCTTCGCCGGACTTGCGGTCGGGAATGCCCACTGCCGCACATTCGAGCACCCCGTCGTGCATCGCGACGATGCCTTCGATCTCGTTGGGATACACGTTGAATCCCGAGACCAGGATCATGTCCTTCTTGCGGTCGACGATGCGAATGTAACCACGCTCGTCCATCGTGCCGATGTCCCCGCTCATGAAATAGCCGTCCGGAGTCATCGCCTTCGCGGTCTCGTCGGGACGCTGCCAGTACCCTGCCATGACCTGCGGTCCCTTGATGCAGATCTCCCCGGGCTCACCGGGCTTGACGTCACGCCCGGCGTCGTCGCGCAGCACGATGTCGGTCGAAGGAATCGGCAAGCCGATCGACCCGTTGAACTGCGGCAAGTCGAGCGGATTCATCGTCGCCGCCGGCGACGTTTCGGTGAGACCGTACGCCTCGATGAGCGGCACGCCGGTGATTTCCTTCCACCGCTTCGCGACCGCCCCCTGCACGGCCATGCCACCGCCGAGCGTCAGGCGGAACGCGCTGAAATCGAGCCGGCGGAAGCGCTCGTTGTTGAGCAGCGCGTTGAACAGCGTGTTGACGCCCGTCATCGCGGTGAACCGGCTGCCGCGCATCGTCTTCACCATGCCGCGGATGTCGCGCGGATTCGTGATGAGCACGTTCTCGCCGCCGATCGACATGAAGACGAGGCAGTTCGCGGTCAGCGAGAAGATATGGTAGAGCGGCAGCGGCGTCAGGATCACCTCGCGGCGCCCGTCGAGGAACGGGCGCAGCCATGCGCGCGCCTGCAGCAGATTCGCGACGATGTTCCGGTGCAGCAGCATCGCGCCCTTCGCAACGCCGGTCGTGCCGCCGGTGTACTGGAGAAACGCGATATCGTCGTGACCGATGGGAATGCGCGTAAGCGCCCGCTTGCGGCCCGCCTTCATTGCGTCGGTGAAGCGGATGGCACCCGGCAGCGTCCATGGCGGCACCATTCGCTTGACGCGTCGCAGCACGAGATCGACGACGCGGCCCTTGGCCGCGAGAAGCTCGCCGATCGACGTGACGATCACCTGGCTGATGCGCGTGCGCCCAATCGCCTGCGAAAGCGTTCGCGCGAAGTTCTCGACGACGACGATCACCTCGGCACCCGAATCGATCAGCTGGTGCTCGAGCTCGCGCGCCGTATAGAGCGGGTTGACGTTGACCACCGTGCACCCGGCGCGCAGCGCGCCGAACACGCAGATCGGATACTGCAGGATGTTCGGCATCATCAGCGCGATCCGCGTGCCGCGCGTGCATCCGACGCTTTGCAGCCAGCCGCCGAACGTCGACGACAGTGCGTCGAGGTCGGCAAAGGTGATCTGGCGCCCCATGCACGTGAAAGCCGGCCGCTTCGCGTAGGTGCGGCAGCTTTCCTCGAAGACGTCGCGCACCGACTGATATTCGGCGACGTCGATTTCGGCCGGCACGCCGGGCGGATACTGTGAAAGCCAGGGGCGCTCCACGCGCTACGACGCCGCTTCGACGGCGCGTGCGTATTGCATCGGTCCGCCGCGAAACGGCGCGAATCCCGCGCCGAAGATCGCGCCCGCGTCGACGAGATCGGCATCGGCGACGATGCCGTCGGCCAGCGCCGATTTCGCCTCGGCGACGAGCGGATCGACGAGCCGGCGCCCGAGGCCCGCCGGCACGCTGTCGGTCGGCGATTTCTGCGCGCGTCCGTTGACCCACGCGTAGAAGCCGCGACCGGTCTTCTTTCCGAGCTCGCCGGCCGCGACGTGCTGCGCGAGCGTGCGTGGCGCCTCGCGTTCGCCTTCCAGCATTCGTCCGACCGCGAGGCAGATGTCGAGGCCCACGGTATCGGCGAGCTCGACGGGCCCCATCGGCATGCCGAATGCGACGGCCGCCTCGTCGATCGCCTCCGGCGTAACGCCGTCGTCGACGCAGCGCATCGCCGCCATCAGATACGGCGCGAGCACGCGATTGACCAGAAATCCGGGCGCGCTCTTCACCGGCAACGGCAATTTGTCGATGGCGCGCACGAAGGCGGCGCCGCGCGCGACGAGTGCTGCGTCGCTGTCGCGGCAGGCGACCACTTCGATGAGCATTATGCGCGCGACCGGATAGAAGAATTACAGCCCGATG
>Ga0105241_10001164_pt1 | contig 20010 bp, 16 predicted proteins | sample KBSC64metaG_FD_80422 | JGI IMG/M metagenome (GOLD analysis project Ga0105241, IMG submission 80422) | Corn rhizosphere microbial communities from Kellogg Biological Station, Michigan, USA - KBS C6-4 metaG | ecosystem: Host-associated > Plants > Roots > Rhizosphere > Soil | place: Michigan, USA... | reverse complement strand
TCTCCCGCCCAGCCCTAGCCGCCCCCACCCCGAACCCAGACCCAGACCCAGACCCAGACCAGGCCCAGGCCCAGGCCTGAACCTAGATCCGGCCCCGGCCCCGGCCCCAGACCCAGACCTGAACCTGAACCTGAACCGGCCCTGAATCAGACCCGGACCCGACCCCGAACCTAGCCCCAGCCCCCTCCCCTACAACCCCTTCACCCCATCCGGCGTCCCCACCCCAGTAGGGGCGTCATAACCCGGCCCGGCAGTACACAGATAATCCCCACCGCAATCCCAGTCGGCATTACTCCCACCGGTCACATCAAAGAACTCCGCCTGATGCGAATACACATACTTCGCACTCGTCAACGAACCCGAGTTCCCAGCCAGCGCGATCATCGCGGCGACGATCGGCGACGAAGCGCTCGTCCCACCGAACACCCCCCACCCGCCCTCGACATACACCGCGACCCCGGTCCCCGGGTCCGCGACCGCCGAGACATCGGCGACGGTCCGGTTCGGGCAATGCGTGTCCTTCTGCCACGAAGGCTTGGCCACATACCCCGAACACCCGGACCCGCCGCCCTTCCAAGCCGTCTCGCTCCATCCCCGCGAAGTCGACGTCGCCTTGCTCAAACTCGTCCCGCCAACAGCGATCACGTTCCCCAACGAAGCCGGCCACGCCCCCTGAATGAACCCGGCGTCCCCACTGGAAACCGTGACCGCCACCCCGGCATGCTGAAACGCCGAGTTCAAAGCCTGCTCGGGCGTGCTCTCGTCCCCGCCCCAACTGTTCGATACAGCCACAGCACCGGACCCGGTGGCCGCACGCTCGGCAGTCGCCAGCGACGAGGAATCCGTAGTATCCGACTCGACCAGCAGGATGTGGCACGCCGGACAAACCGCCGACACCATATCCAGATCGAGCGACACCTCCGGGTTCCAGTCGTCACTGGCATCATGCGCAGGCAGCGGCGAAGTCTGCCCGTGCTCGTTGACCTTCTTGAAGCACCCATTGGCGGTCGTACAAGCAGGCAACCCATAGGTACTGCGATACACAGCGAGATCGGACTCAGCCTGCGGATCGTCATGCGCATCCACAATCGCGACCGTCCGCCCCGAGCCACCGGTGGCCGGAAGCTTGTACGCCGACAACAGATCCGCCCGCGCGAACCCGTCCGGCAACGCCCCCTTGGCCAGGCTCTTCACGCCCCCAGCGGCCAAAGCAAAGCACCGCACATGCCCCGTCGCAGCACTCGGACAAACCGCCTTAGCCCCAGCACCCGCGCCGCCGGATCCCGACCCGGATCCCGACCCGGATCCGGACCCGCTCACCGCGATCCCACCAGGCGCATTGACCAACGCAGCGTGATGCACCGTCTCGTCAACCGAGCTGCCGGCAGCATCAACAGCGCTCACCTTCAACGCGAGGTACCCGGCCTTAGTGCTCGAAGGCACCGCCCACGTAGCCGCCACATGATGCCCATCCCCCAACGCGACCGTCGCCGGCTTCCACGTGGCGCCATCGTCGTAGGACACCGAGACGCTCGCACTCTTCACCGCACTGGCCGTCACACCCCGCTGGTGCTGGAAGGCGATATCAACCGTCCCCGTCCCGGCCGCCACCGAGTCATGCCCATCGGTGACGAACTGCGGCTGCGCATACAGAATCGGAACAGGCGTCGAATCAGTGACCCGCGCCGAATCAAACCCCCACGAGATCTGCGCATGCGTCGAGAGCGCCGAAGCAGTGGTGTCGTGCGTCGTGTCCAGCGAGTAGACGTAGTGATGTTTCGCGGCAGGAAGCGTCAGCGTGAACAGCTGTCCCTCGGTCCCACCGCTGTAGATCTGCTTGCCATCCTGCGTGATCGTCGTCGGCCCGTCGCTCCACTGCCCGATGTCACCAGACCCGTCGGTGTCCATCTCATCGACGCCGTTCAGCGTGTTCCCCTTACGACACAGGAAACACGGCCCGTCATACGTCGAAGGAGCCGGCGCGACCACCGTCCCCCGCCACGCCAACGTCACATGCTGCCCCGCGGTAAGCACGAGCAGCCGCTCCAGTTCCCCGTCGAGAGAACCGTCGGCGTTGGCCGGAAGCATGAGCCCGTCATACAAAACCCCGGCGACCGCCGATATGTACTGCCGCCCCTGCGAAGGCGCGTGCACGGTCACATCCGGCAGATCGGGAAACGCCGGCGCCGACGAACCGGGGTGGTCGAAGAGGTCTGACATCGTCAGATCCTGCTTCGGCTCGTCCGTCGCATACGTCGAATCGACAGTCGCCAGCCCGCCCGCGACATACGTCTGCGAAGCAGGGACCTGATCGTAGTTCGGGAACGCCAGCACATAACTCGCCGACCCCGAAGCCACCTGCCGCCCGAACATCGAGAAGTTCAGAACCCCGTAGCTCGCCTTCGAAGCGCCGCCCACATAGAACTTCGTTCCGGCGAGCGCACCCACATCAAGCGAGTCCATGTGCGCCGTCGTCCCACGATCCCAACCGGCCACCGCCGCCGAGAACGTGCTCGCCTGCGGAGTCGTGAACGCGACCTGCTGCGCACTTCGCGCATCCAGCGCCACCGCCGCTCCGGCCGCCGGCACCGTGACGTCGGTGACCGACAGCAGATCGGTCTCGGTCGAGGTGCCGGCCGAGTCGGTCTCGAAGGCCGCCACCGCGACGCTGTAGTGACCGGCCGGAACCTCGACCCGCGCGTCACCGGCGTTCATGATCCCGTCCCAGTTCGCCTTGGTGGGATCGTCGGTGTTCACCGCGATCACCTCGGCGGCCGGAACGGGCTTTCCGGCGTGGTCCACCGCCGTGATGTGCAGCGCCGTCATCGGATAGAACGGCGTCGCGGCCCCGGCCCCCGCCGCCGCCGACGATGCCGACGCCAAAGCCGAAGCCGCCCCGACCTGGTACGCGTCCAGCGACGAGATCTTCCCGATCGCCGCGACCGGCACGACCGTGATCCGCCCGTCCACGTTCGAGGTGACGGCGGCCGCGGAATGCCCCGCGGCCGGAAGGAAATCAGCCCTCGCACTCTGTCCGGATCCCGTGACCCGCACATGGTCGCCGCCGGGCAGCGCGTAGAGGTGCTCGGCGACCGGCGCCGCGGACGGTTCCGAAGCACCGCTCGCCGAAGCACCGCTCGCCGAAGCGCTGATCGGCGTCACAACGGCGACCACGCCGCCGACAAGAGCCGCGGCTGCCAGCAGGCCGACACGCCGTTGGATGGTTCGTCGCACTAGGGAATCCTCCAGACACCGACCGGAATCAGGCATCGAGGAATCTAGAAGCGAACGACGGATCGAGTCAAGTATCTTAACTAGATTTTGCCGCTCTTTGAGAGCCAGTTCGAGCCGACCCTCAGCCGAGCACCGACAGAGCCCTGAGACCGACAGCCCCGCTCAGTCCTGGTTCGCCACACCCTCCGCGAGCGGCCCGAACAGGATCCCCCAGTTGCCCGGCGCGTGTTGAGCCGACATGGTCACGTGGTAGCGCGCGACGGCCCACTCGTCCGGCCGGTTGCGAACGCCGTCTTTGCGAACAACCTCAAGGCACTGATCCAGGAACTCCGAGTCGTCCTCGTCGAACCCCAGCCGCTCGTACGCCTGCGCGACCTCCGGCGCCTCGGCGAACCAGTCCTCCCACTCGGTGGCCGCGCCGAGCAGGTAGAGCAGGTGGGTTCCCGGTTCCGGAACGCCGCCGCGCAGCTCCTGGGACGTGAATGTCCGGTCGGCCTCCTCGCCGACCAGATCGGATCTGTCGACGCTCATCGCGACCAGCTCCGACCAGTAGGCGACGTCGTGCTGGCCGGTGGTCTGGCGCAGGTACTCGCTCGCGAAGACGGCCATCGCCTCCGGATCATCGATCAGCGGCGTCAGGATCACGTCGCTCGAGTAGTCGAAGCCGAAGTAGTGGCGGCGGCCGTCGAGCATGAGCGACTCGATGCCGCCTACGTAGCCGATCCGGTCGGGCAGCGGGGCGAAGTCCTGTGGCATAGCTGGACGATAGCGCCCCGCGCTGACTCAAAGCACTTGCTCACCCAGTCGACGGCGCACCACATCCCGAGGGCTCGCCGGAAAGAAGCTGCGCCGTAACCGCCGCGCGCTTGCCGATGGGGTGGTAGTCGAAGGCGAGGACGGAGCCGCTCGGCATCTTCGAGGGGTCGATGACGAACGTCTGGGACTTCGACGTGCTGGACAGGACGTCCTTTTCGTTCAAGTTCCGGGTCCCGGGCCACGAACAGAACCACCTCACAGTGCCCGACGCGTCAGGAGTCTGCGAAGCGAAGTACACGCGGACACCCGCCTTCGCCAGGATCGCCTTGAGCTCGTTCTCGTCGAACATCTGCTTGATCGTGACCGTGACCTTGCCGCTCGCGGCATCCGTGTGGACGGAGAACGCGACGTTGTCCACGTTCAGCGCCGTGCCGGCGGCCCCGTTCGACGAGCCGGCCAGCACGACGGCCAGGGTCGTCGCAGCCCCGACGGCACCCAGCGCACCGAGCGCCGGCATCACGCGCTTTCGCCTTCGCAACTGCCGGCCGCGCGCGATGACGTCCCGCGTATCGCTCCCGCGGCGACCCTCTTCGAAGGCTGAGCTCACGAGGCTGATGACCGCCGCCTCGGCGACGCCACCGCCACAGCCGTCGCCGGACTCTTCGCTCATTGCAGGTGCTCCTGTCGTGTACTGGAACCAAGCGCTTTCTGCAGCGAGGCGAGCGCTCGGGAGAGGTGTGTCATGACCGTGCCGGGCGCGACTCCGAGGGCGCGCGCGGTGGTCTTCGTGTCGAGGTCGAGGAAGATCCGCAGGACGACGACTTCGCGCTGGCGGTCGGGCAGCGCCTGGAGCGCGGCCATGACCTGCCGGTCGATCCGAGCCCGCTCCGGCGCGAGGTCCTCGGCGTCGTGCGAGGCGTCCCACGCCACTTCCCGGCGACGGCGCCGCCACCAGGAGACGTGCGTGTTCAGCGCTGTGCGGACGACCCAGGCGTGCGGCGCGGGGTGCCGGGAGACCTTTCGCCAGCCGGCGTACGCCCGGGCGAACGCCTCCGCCGTCGCGTCTTCGGCCCGGGTCCAGTCGCCGACGGCCGCGTAGACGGCGCGCAGGCATCCGGCGCGGGCCCGTTCGTAGAAGGCCGCGAAATCCTCGTCCCTCGGTGTGTGGTCCACGTCCCTAGTACGCACCGGAGGGTGAATCGATTGACAGGGCTACCCGATGATCAATCGGGGCCACCCGGGAATCAATGACGAACGTGGAACTCGTTGCCGGCCGGATCGAGATGCTCGCCGGCGGCCAGATCGGACGCGACCACGTCCAGGCGCAGCCGGTTGCGGCCGGTCTTCGGCGCGGCCGGCGGGCCCATGACCAGCGACACCGGGCTGGAACCGGTGCTGCGGAGCGCGAAGCCCCAGTCTCCGCTTTCCAGATCCGTCCAGCCGGTCCGCGCCTGCCAGAACTCTGCTTGCTCGGCCCGGGATTCGTCGGGGATGTCGAGGCAGACGGCGACGAGTCCGCTGTCGGCGAGCACGCCGTGGTGGCCGGGGCGCAGCACGCAGAACTCGTTGCCCTCGGGGTCGGCCAGCACGTCCCAGGGGACCTCGCCCTGCCCGATGTCGGCGCGCGTGGCGCCGAGCGCCAGGAGCCGGTCGACTTCGGCGGGCCAGTCGGGGCCTCCGGCGAGGTCGAGGTGGAGCCGGTTCTTCGCGGTCTTGGGTCGGTCGGTGGGTAGACACCGGAGTTGAAGCCCGTGTGTCTGCCCGCGCAGGGCCTCAAACCAGAACCGCTCCAGCGCGGCGACGTTCAACGCGTCGATCACGATCCCCGTCAGCATCGCCCCAGCGTAGTGCGGGCAAACGCGTAGCTCCGGCCGGAGATCCCGATGAGACGGATGAGTTAGGAACCTTGACAAGAAATCTCAGGGCCGATACATCGTATATCGTATGGCGATTCCGCCGACCCGTCGGAAGGATCCTGATATGCGAAGATCCACCATTCGAGCCCTGCGACGACCGCTGCTGGTCTTACTCGCGGCCTTCCTGGCCCTGGGCGGCTCGGTCCAGGCCAAAGCCGCGACAACCACCGACTGGTCGGTCGCGGTCGTCAAGTCGACGATGCAGCGCTTCACGCCCTCGACGATCGGGGGCTGGTCGTACCCGGTGGGGCTGTATCTGTACGGTCAGTACCAGGTCTATCTGCGCACCCATGACGCGTCGTATCTGGCATATCTGAAGTCGTGGGTGGACCGGTTCGTCTCCTCGGACGGCACCATCAACCAGAGCTTCAACAGTCTGGACAGCATGCTCGCCGGGCGGCTGCTGATCATCCTGCACCACGAGACCGGCCAGCAGAAGTACGCGACCGCGGCGGCCACGATCCGCAAGCGCCTCACCACCTACCCGCGCACGGCGGACGGCGGGTTCTGGCACGCGGACAACTCCTCGCGGGCGCACCAGCTGTGGGACGACGGCCTGTACATGGTCGTGCCGTTCCTGGCCGAGTACGCCAAGGAGTTCAACGACCCCAGCGCCGACGCCGAGGCGGTCAAGCAGCTCACCGTCTACTCCAACCACCTGCAGCAGCCCAACGGCCTGCTGCAGCACGCCTGGGACGAGTCCAAGAAGGCCAGCTGGGCGAACCCCAGTACCGGCCTGGCCCCGGAGCAGTGGTGCCGCGCCAACGGCTGGTACGGCATGGCGATGGTGACCACGCTGGACGACATCCCGGCCACGCAGCCGGGCCGGGCCACGCTGCTGGCGGACCTGAACAAGTTCGCCGCGGGCCTGCAGCAGTACCAGGACCCGGCGACGGGCCGCTGGTTCCAGGTCATCGACAAGCCCACCGGCGCGGGGAACTGGACCGAGACGTCGTGCTCGAGCATGAACGCCTACACGCTGTCCCGCAGCGCCCAGCAGGGCTACATCGACCAGCACTACGCCGCCGTCGCCCAGAAGGCGTACCAGGGCGTGCTCGCGCGGATCTCGCTGAGCAAGGGGCTGACGAACCTGACGACCATCTCGATCGGGACCAACGTCGGCGACTACGCGTACTACATCGGACGGACCAAGGCCACCAACGACTTCCACGGCCTGGGCTCGTTCCTGATCATGAACGAACAGCTCCGGACGGCTCCGGGAACAGGAGGACCCTGATGCGCAACCTTCCCACGAGCGGCTACCTGAGACGAATAAGCAAGCTGAGTCCCAGAACGCTCGGTGCAGCCCTCGCGTGCACCGCCGCTCTGGCACTGGGCCTGGCGGCTCCGGCCGCGCCGGCCTCGGCCACCTCGGCCACCTCGGGCACATCCGCCGCGCACACCACCGCCAAAGCCGCGGCCCACGCCGCGCTGCCGGTCTTCAACGTGAAGAACTACGGCGCGGTCGGCGACGGCAACCACAACGACACGTCGGCGATCAACAAGGCGATCGTGGCGGCCAACGCCGCCAGCGGCGGCGGTATCGTCGAGGTCCCGTCGGGCACCTACCTGTCGGCGAACACGATCCACATGCTCAGCAACGTCACGATCCAGCTGGACTCCGGCTCCACCATCGCCGGCTCCGGCGCCAAGACGTACGACAAGGCCGAGTCCAACCCGAACGACAAGTACCAGGACTACGGCCACAGCCACTTCCACGACGCGATGATCTACGGCGACCGCCTGACGAACATCGGCTTCACCGGCTCGGGCACCATCGACGGCGGCGGCCACCTGATCAGCGGCAATCCCGGGTCCGGCCAGGCCGACAAGATCATCTCGCTGACCCGCTGCAACGGCCTGACGCTCAGCGGCATCACCCTCAAGCGCGCCGGCCACTTCGGCGCGCTGATCAACGGCTGCACCAACGTCGTCTCCGACCACCTGACGATCTCCACCGCCGGCAACCGCGACGGGTGGAACATCATCTCCACCACCAACGTCACCATCACCAACATCAAGATCGCGGCCAACGACGACGCCCTGGTCTTCAAGAGCGACTGGGCCCTGGGCCAGACCCTCCCCAGCGGCCACGTCTCGGTGAACGGCGCCACCCTGTCGGCCCAGTGCTGCAACGCCCTGATGTTCGGCTCGGAAACCTGCGGCCCGTTCACGGACTACACGTTCGACAACATCGCCATCACCGGCGCCGGCAAGTCGGGCCTGGGTATGGTGAGCATGGACGGAGCGAACATCTCCGACGTGCACTACTCGAACATCACGATGTCCGGAGTCAGCTCCCCGATCATGGAGAAGATCGGCAACCGGCTCCGATGCGGAGGCTCCCCCACGGCAGGACACATCTCCAACGTGACCTACACGAACGTGACCGGCACCGGAGCCAAGTCCCCGCAGTACAGCCCGACCCTGTGGGGCCTGGACGCCTCGCACCGCATCACCGGCGTCACCTTCAACGGCGTCAACCTGACCGTCCCCGGCGGCAGCGGCACCGTGGGCACCGGCGTCCCCAGCAACAACGGCGACTACAACCCGAACAGCATCGGCACCCGGCCGGCCTACGGCTGGTACCTGCACTACGTGGACGGCATCCAGTTCACCGACAGCTCGGTCCGCTTCAACGCGGACGACGCACGCCCGGCAGTGATCGCGAACTCCTCGGGCACGGTGAGCTTCAACAACTTCACGGCGCAGCGCGGAAGCAAGAGCCCGTACGACATCGGCTTCCAGAGCGTGTCCGGATACTGCGTCGCCAACAGCCAGACGACCTCCGGAGGGAAGGTGAAGGTCAACAGCACGGGATCGACCTCGACCTGCTGAGGTAGGGCTGGGTAGGAGCCGTGGTCTCCGGCGGTGCGCCGGGGGCCACGGCTTTGGTGTGCGACCTGGGTGCTCGGACTCGGTTCAGGACCGCCCGTCGCCCACCAAACGCGGCGTGCAGCCGCAAGACCAAACGTGTGCGCAGTGCCCCGGACCGGCGCGCGGTCGTGCCCGCGAAGACCGCCGGCCGCCAGCGCAACGGTCGGGGCACCACCGAACTGCGCCACCCTGCGAGGTCATCTAACCGTGCGCGAAGCCGTAAATATCGCCTTTAAAACCGCAGACCGACCGCACCCCGGCACCACACCCAGCGCCTCGCCCGGCTCTGCCCAGCTCGCTCGACAGGCCTCGCCCAGCCAGAATCACCACGAGAATCAGCCCGGCAGCTCAGCACTCAGCACTCAGCACTCAGCACTCAGCACTCAGCACTCAGCGACCCGAAGCCCCCGCCAACCCCAAAATCAACCCCTTCACATCCGTAGCCGCAAGCCCCTCCCGAGCTAACCCCTCCCGGGCAAGCCCCGCCCCCGCGAACTCCCCCCGCGAGCACAGCACCACCGGCCCGTCCTCCGCGCTGTCCGGCAGCCGGCCGTGCGAGCCGCGGATGTGCGTCGCGTCGAGGCCGACGACGTCCATGCGGTAGCGCAGGCCCGCCATCTTGCGCGCCAGCGCCTTCGCCGCGCGGATTCGCGCCGCCGTCGGCTCCGCGGGATCGAACAGCAGCTCCATCGGGTCGTAGCCCGGCTTGCGGTGGATCTCGACCGTGCGGGCGAAGTCGGGCGCGCGGTCGTTGTCGTGCCAGTAGTAGTACGTGAACCACGCGTCGGGCTCCGCCACCGCCACCAGCTCGCCGGCGCGCGGATGGTCGATGCCGAGCCGCTGCTTCCCCTCGCCAGCGTGCACCTCGTCCACGCCCGGCAGGCTCGCCACGACGGCCCGAGCGCGCGGCACGTCAGCGGGGTCCGCCACGTAGATATGCGCGATCTGGTGATCAGCGACCGCGAACGCGCGCGACGCCCACGGGTCCAAGTACTCCATCCCGTCCTGGACGTGCACCTCCAGCAGCCCCGCAGAGCGCAGCGCGCGGTTGATGTGCACCGGTCTGGCCACCTCGGTAATGCCGTACTCCGACACGCACAGCACGTCATCGCCCCGCGCCCGGCACGCCTCGATCAGGGGCCTGACGGCCATGTCGACCTCGCCCGCAGCCGCGCCGGCCCGCGAATCGCCGGGCCCATAGCGCTGGAGGTCGTAGTCCAGGTGCGGCACATAGACCAGCAGCACGTCAGGCCGGTGCGCCGCCAGAATCCGCCCCGCCGCGGCCACAATCCACCGCGTGGACTTGATCGACGCCGTCGGGCCCCAGTAGTGGAACAGCGGGAAGTCACCAAGCCGCGAGGTGAGCTCCGCATGCAACGCAGGCGGCCGAGCGTAGAAATCAGGGTCCTTGCGCCCGTCCGCGCGATAGATCGGCCGAGGCGTCACCGTCCAGTCGGTCGCCGCCCCCATCGCGTACCACCAGCACACGTTCGCCACTCGAGCACCGGGCCGCTCCCGGCGCAGCGCATCCCACATCAAGTCACCGCCGACGAGCCGATTGTGCTGCCGCCACAGCAGCGGCTCGCCGAGATCGCGGAAGTACCACCCGTTGCCCACGATCCCGTGCTCCGACGGCATCGCCCCCGTCAGCATGCTGGCTTGGACCGTGCACGTGACCGCCGGAAACGAGGGCGTCAACGGAGCCTGAAAGCCCGCCTCACCCACCGACCGCAACGTCGGCGTGTGCCGCAGCAGCTTCGGCGTCAGACCGACGATGTCGAGCACCACCAGCGTCATGACACCGCCTCCAACCCGGCCCGAAGCAGCTCACCACGAGCCCAAGCCACCTCGGCGGCGATCCCCCGCGCCAGCTCAGCGGCGTCGCGTGGCCGGTCCCGCTTGGGGAGCACCTGCCAGGTGTACGTCTCGACCTCGACATGGTCCGTCACCGCCGAACCGCCCCCGAACATCTCCATCAGCGTCCTGACCAACACCTCATGCGTCCCGGCCAGCGGCGGCTCGACATCGGCATGCAGCGGGACGTGGAAATGCACCCGCCACGGCGCCTCGCCCGGAAGAGCATCACCGCGCAACGCCTCGCCGAGATCGTCGGTCCCGCACAACGCGCCGCCCGCCGAGGCTTCCCGCGTCTGATGCAGATACCGCGGCTCGACAAAGCGCGACAACGCCCGCCGCGTCGCCGCATCGGAAGGCTGAGCGGCCTCCAACGCCGCCGAAGCCTGAAGCTTCACCACCGGAATCCCCGCATCGGCAAGCATCTTCAGCGCCAAAGCAGGATCCTCATGAGCCACCGCCAAATGAGCAGTGTCAACGCACACCCCGAAATAGGCGGGATCCAGCCCGCCCAACGTCGCAACAGCCTGATCCGTCCGCTCGATCACACACCCGGGCTCCGCCTCGAACCCCACCCGAACCACCGCCCCGGTCCGCCCCGTCAACGCCGCAAGATGCTCCCCGACGGCATCCATGTGCCGCCACGCCGCATCCCGCGCGGCATCCGGCCACGGCTCGCGCCACGCCAGCGGCAACGTCGAGATCGACCCGCGAGCCGCATCCGAAGGCAGCAACCCGGCCAGCACCGTGGCGAGATCGGCCGTGTACTCGGCCCGCCGGCGATCCGACCAGTCGGGCTTGTAGACGCGATACTTCACCGCCGCGTCCCCGAAGCCCGAATACGGAAAACCGTTGAGCGTCACGACCTCCAGCCCCCGCGCCGCCAGCTCAGCACGCAACCGCGCGACCGCCCGGGGATCACCGGCCAGCCCCGCAGCCACATCCCGCGCCAGCCAAAGCCCCAGCCCCAGCCGATCGGCCCCCAGCAGCGACCGCACCGGCTCGGCATAGACCGCGAGCTGGTCGATCACTCCCGCGACATCCTCAACCGGATGCACATTCGCGCAGTAGCCGAGGTGCACGACGGTCCCGTCGGCATGACGAAGCCGCACCGCTACTCCCCCGACTCGCCGCGCCGCACCGAGCTGCCCTGGAAACTCTCGCCGACCGGCACCAACGCCTCGCCGAGATCGAGCTCATCGAGCTCCAACCGCCCGCTCTGCCCGTAGAACTCGATCGGATTGCGCCACAGCACCCGATCGACGTCCGCTTCATCGAACCCTGCGGCAAGCATCGCCTCGGCGGTACGCAGCGTCTTGAGCGGATCGCTGCGTCCCCAGTCAGCAGCCGAATTCACCAGGATCCGCTCGGTCCCGTACTCCCGCAGAATCGCGACCATCCGCCGCTCGTCCATCTTGGTGTCCGGATAGATCGAGAACCCGGCCCAGCACCCCGACTCAAGCACCGGCGCGACAGTCAGCTCATTGAGGTGGTCCAGCAGCACCCGCTCCGGCGCCAGCCCCGACTCGCGCACGACGTCCAAGCTCCGCATCGTCCCGGCCCGCTTGTCCCGATGCGGCGTGTGCACCAGCACCGGCAGCTCATGCCGCCGCGCCTTGCCGAGCTGAACCGCGAACACCTCGTCCTCGGCCGGCGTCATCGAGTCGTACCCGACCTCCCCGACCGCCACCACCCGGTCCTTGGCCAGGTACCGGTCCAGCACGCCGAGCACCTCCCGGCAGCGGGGATCGTTGGCCTCCTTGGGATTCAGCGCGAGCGCACAGTAGTGACGCACGCCGAAACCCGCCGCGCGAAACGGTTCCCAGCCCAGCAGCCCATCGAAGTAGTCGACGAAACTCCCGACCGACGTCCGCGGCTGCCCGAGCCAGAACGCCGGCTCGACCACCGCGCGCACACCGGCCGCCGCCATCGCCTCGTAGTCGTCCGTGGTCCGCGACGTCATATGAATATGCGGGTCGAAGATGCGCATCAGCGGCTCCTGTACGAAGAGAATCGAGAGAGGACGCGCCCCACGTCCTCGGGCACGCTCCGCCCGGCGGCCACCCGCTCGTCAGCGAAATCGCTCAACATCCGCGCCAGCTCGGCATCGACACGGTCTTCGAGCCCTGACACCGCGGCGAGTGGAATGCCGCAGAACACGCACTTGAGCACCGCATGCCGATAGGCAGCCGCGGGCAGATGACGCGCAGCGTAGGGACCGAGTGCGGCCCTGATCAGCCGGGTGTCGTTGCTCCGCAGCGCGTCCTCGACAATCGGCAGAGCACGCTCGTCACGGGCGATCCGGTCCAGGGCCAACAGAATCGCGCGCCGCTCGTCGGCGTCGCCGTGGTTGTACAGACCGATCAACGGATCAGCGCTCGGCCACGGCACCAACGCCAGCAGCAACACCCGAGCCGCATCATCGGTCCGCCACACCCCCGACAAAGGCGCGCGCCCGCAGGCTCTGGCCGCAGCGGGAAACAGCGTCTCCAGCTCAGCGCGGTCCCGGATGACCTTCTCCCGCGCCTGGTAGAACCAGTCGCAGGCGTGATCCGGAGCGCTGGCCAGGAAAATCGTTTCGAGATCCAGAATGGTCGTCGGGCGCGTCACGATCCTGCCGCCTTTCGAAGGAACGTCAACGACTCCCGAGCCACCCGCACCGCGGCGTGCGAATGGCGCGGCAGCTCCACGGAGACCAGCCCCCGATATCCGGACTCTGACAGTGCCCGCAGGACCGGCGAGAAGACGATCTCCCCCTGCCCGAACTCCAGATGCTCGTGCACACCCCGCCGCATGTCGTCGATCTGCACATTGACCAGGCAGTCGGCGACGCGCGTGACGCAGTCCGCGACGGGAATCGGCTCCAGGCACCGGCAATGGCCGATGTCCAGCGTCACCCCGAACCCCTCCGGCTTGCCGAGCACCGTCCGCAGCTCGTCGAACCGGTCGAGCGTGTCCACGACCATGCCCGGCTCCGGTTCGAAGCCGAGGACGACACCGGCGTCCTGCGCCAGCGCGATCACGGACTCGCAGCCCGCGGCCAACCGTTCCAAGGCGATCGCCGGGTCGGTTCCCTCCGCCGCGGTCCCGCTCCAGAACGACACCGCCTGCGCCCCTAGCTCGGCCCCGATCCGCACCGCACGCATCAGCAGATCGACGCGCAGCGCGCGCCCCTCGGGCTCGGCCGAGACCAGCGTCGGCTGGTGCTTGTGCCACGGATCGAGCAGGTAGCGCGCGCCGGTCTCGACGACCACGTCGAGCCCGAGCCGGTCCAGCAGCCGGGCCAGCGCGGCGAGCCGCCAGTTCAGATCGGCGGCGTACGGGTCCAGGTGCTGGTGGTCCAGCGTCAGCGCGACCCCGTCGTACCCGAGGTCGGTCAGGATCGCGAGCGCGTCTTCGAGCCGGTGGTCGCCGAAGCCGTTGGTGCCGTAACCGAAGCGCGTCATGTCGGCGACACCTTGCGCGCCAGGCGCCGCGCCAGCGGGCCGGCGGCGGCGACCGGGAGCGCGGCAAGGGATTCGCCGCGCCCGGCGATCAGCGAGGCCTGCAACGGCATCAGGCTCATGATTCCCGCGCCGACGGCCTTGCGGACCACCTCGGCGCGGCCGTCTCGCGCGACGGCGGCTTGGGCCGTGCCGAAACGCCACGTGTACATGCCCGCGAGCGCCAGCGCGAACGTGCGCTGCGGCCGTGGCGCAGCCTGCCGGCCACGGCGCAAGGCGACCAAGGCACCTCCGGCTGCTCCGCTGCTCAACGCCGCCGTAGCCGCGGCAACCCGCGGGGAGGCCCCGCTCACCTCGCTACGACTGAGCACGGTCACGGCCAGCGTGTGAACGCCGACGACGGCCGCCGCCGGAGCCGCGGTCCGCAGAGCTCCGACGCCCGCACCGAGCAGAACGTCCAGGCTTCGAGCAGCCGCCATCGCGGGTGGCCCGGCCGGTCCGTCCTTCCACGCGAGGTCGTATCCCCACACCGCGGTCGCCAGCGGCACGGCCACCGCCAGCGTCCGCACCCCTCCGGACCAGGCCGCGATACCGAGCCCGGCCGCCGTCAGACCGCCCGCGATCGCCAGCGCGGTCTTCGGACGGATGCGGCCGGACGGCAGCGGCCGCTCGGGACGCTCGAACACGTCCACGAACCGGTCGGCGTGATCGTTGAGCGCCATCCCGGCCCAGTACAGACACACCGAGGCCGCGGCCGTCCCGCAGGTCCGCACGCCGATCGGCCGACCGGCCGCAGCGGCTCCGGCCAGGACGTCGCCGGGCACGCTGAACGCCGCCGGTGCTCGAACGAGCTCGATGAGAGCTTTGACATCCGCCATCAGGAGCCTGCCACGGAGCCGGCTGCGGTTGCGGTGCCGGTGGCGGTGGCGGCGGAAGTGGCGGCGGCCCAGGAGACCAGGGCGTCGTACTGGCTCGCCAGGCGGTACTCCACGGCCTCCCCGGGATGCGCGGGAACCGGGTCCTTGAAGAAGAACGCCCCCGGGACGAACGCCCCGGCCTCGCCGCTTTCGTGAGCTCGGGCCAGCAGCCGCGCCAGGTCCAGCACGAGCGGTGCGGCCAGGGCCGAGTCACAGCCCTGCCAGGTCACCTGCATCGTCATCCCGACGCCGAGGAACCCCTCGAACCCGACGTGGTCCCACGCCGTCTTCCAACCGCCTTGCACCGGCACGTTGTCGATGTGCGTACGTCCCTCGACCGGCCCGCCGAGCAGCCGATCCAGTCCACGGCGCTTCGAGACGGTCTTGCTTTCCGCGGCTCCGGCGTCGGCGAGGGTCGCGCCGTCGCCGCCGCCCAACAGGTTCGTCCCGGACCACGAGCGGACGCGCAGGGCGCGCGCCGTGAACATGGGAGCGAGCGCGGAGACGAGCAGCGTCTCGCCGGTCTTCGCATCGCTGCCCGCGTAGGGGACGCCGACCGACCGGGCCAGCTCGTCCAGCGCGGGCAGTCGCGCACCGGTCGAGGGCGTGAAGTCGACGTAGGGGCAGCCGGCGCGCATCGCGGCGTAGGCGTACTCGGAGCTGGGTGGAAGCGCTGCTTCGTCGCGGTCCAAAGCGGATTCGAGATCGGCCAACCGCTCGTGACACGCGCGGCCGGCGATCGGCGGCTCGGTCGACGCCACGTTGATCACCACGACCCGGCGCAGCCGCCGCGTGTCCCGGAAGTCTTCGATGTCCGCGATCAGGCCGTTGATGCGCTGCCTCGCCGACCGGCGGTCGTCGGCGCGCGCCGGAACGGTCCGGATCTCCGCGTCAGCCGCTCGCAGCTCGTCGGCGACAGCCTCCAGCAGCGCAGCGGGGATGACGCCGTCGGCGGCCAGCTCGGCCGCCTGCTTCAGGACGCTGACATTGCTGACGTCGTGCCCGCCGAACACCAGGTCCGCGTAGTCGGGCAGCCCCGCGGCGGCGAACTGCGGCGTCGCGGTCACGCAGCCGACCGGTTCGGCCAGCCCGGCCCGCAACGCCGCGGCTCCCGCCATCGCGGTGACCGCGACCGATCCCCGGGCCCCGACCAGCCACACGCCGGTCGTCGGGACCTCGTCCGCACTCGTCATCGTCGCGGCCTCCCGCCGATAGTTAGGTAAGTTTCCTAACGAGATGGCACGGTAGCGCCGGGCGCCGGACGCGTCAACGCCCCGGGAGAGCCGCCGAGCACGGGCCGGGGACGTTCCCGGGGCGGACCGGGAGCGCCCGAATCAGACCCTTGACGGCGCAGAACGTATCTCATATATTCTCCAGCGTTTCTAGTTAGTAACCTTTCCTAACTCGCTCCGGGGGATCATGGACATCCTCGCCGAAGTACGGAAGCTGACCCACACCGCGCACCGCACCGCGATCGACCGCCTCCCCCGCACCCTCCGCCTCGTCGCCGGCTACCACATCGGCTGGTGGGACGCCGACGGAGCGCCGTGCGTCGCCGGTGAAGGCAAAGCCATCCGCCCCGCCCTGACTTTGGCCTGCGCCGCCCTGGCCGCAGGCCCGCAAGCGGTCCCGGACGCGATCCCCGCGGCCGTCGCGGTCGAGCTGGTCCACGACTTCTCCCTGCTCCACGACGACGTAATGGACCGCGACACCACCCGCCGCGGCCGCCCGGCCGCCTGGACCGTCTTCGGGGCCGACCAGGCGCTGCTGGCCGGCACCGCCCTGCTGACCGTCGCGGTGGGCCAGGCCGGCCGGGTGTCCGCGCGGGCCCAGGCAGTGCTCTGCGACACCGTGCTGGAGATGTGCGACGGGCAGTCCATGGACCTGCAGCCCGGACCGGACCGGGGCCTGGCCCGGCGCCTGGTCGTGGCCGAGCGCAAGACCGGCGCGCTGTTCGGCGCGGCGTGCGAGCTCGGCGCCGTGGCCGCGGACTCGCCGCAGGCCGCCTGGTGCCGTGCCTTCGGCCGCGACCTGGGCACCGCCTTCCAACTCGCGGACGACCTCGCGGACGGCTGGCCCGGCCCGCAGACGGACCGCGACCAGGGGCGCGGCGAGGCCCGCCGGAGGGTCGCCGCCGCCCTGTCCCACCTCGACGCCGCGACGGCCGGATCCGCCGCGGCCGAGGACCTCCGGCTGCTGGCCTCCGCCGTGCTGACCGAACCCGGTCCCGGCGGCGGATCTCCGGAAGCGCACACACACCGGAACCCACCCACAGCGGAACCCACCGAGTGAGGAGATCGGATCTTGAAAAGACCACGGAAGCGAGGGCTCGCCCTCAGATCGGCGCTGGCCGCTGCCCTGGCGCTGCTCGGGGTGTACGCCGTCAGCGGGAACGCCTCGGCGACCCCGCCGTCCGGCTTCTCCGACACCGTCGTCGCCAACGTCACGCTGCCGGTCGGGCTGAGCTTCACCCCCGACGGCCGCATGCTCGTCACCACCAAGCCCGGCGACCTGTACGCCTACAGCACCTCCGGCGCCCAGACCCTGGCGCTGAACGGCACCGGGTTCATCTGCGCCAAGCAGCCCGGCCAGGACGAGCGCGGGATGCTCGGGGTCGCGGTCGACCCCGCGTTCGCCACCAACAGCTACATCTACGTGTACTACTCCCACAGCACCAACGGCAGCTGCTTCAACCGGGTCTCCCGGTTCACCCTGGACGCCACGAACCACGTCGTGTCCGGCAGTGAGAAGGTGCTGATCGACGGCATCGAGGGCGACGGCTTCCACAACGGCGGCGACCTGATCTTCGGCAAGGACGGCGACCTGTACGTCTCGGTCGGCGACGGACACTGCCTGGAGGGCTGCGACCCGTCCAACAAGGCCGCACAGGACCTGACCAAACTCAACGGCAAGATCCTGCGCATCAAGCCCGACGGCTCGATCCCCTCCGGCAACCCGTTCAGCGGCTCGGGGACCTCGCGCTGCAACACCGGGCCGATCAGTTCCGGCAAATGCCAGGAGATCTACGCCTACGGCTTCCGCAACCCGTTCCGGCTCGCTCAGGACCCGAACGCCTCCGGGACCCGGATCTTCGTCGACGACGTCGGGGAGAGCACCACCGAGGAGATCGACCTGCTGAAGGCCGGCGGGAACTACGCCTGGCCGAACTGCGAGGGGCCGTGCAAGCCGGCGAACTCGAAGTACACCGACCCGTACTTCTCCTACGCCGACAACATGGGCGGCGGCCGCGGGTCCATCACCGGCGGCGCGTTCGTGCCGAACGGAGCGTGGAACCCGTCCTACAACGGTGACTACCTGTTCAGCGACTACGTGAAGAAGAACCAGTATCTGATCAACGCCTCCGGCGCCAGCGGGACCGGGCTCAAGACGTTCTCGGCCGGAGCCGCGGGGATCTCGATGTGGTTCGGACCGCAGAACCCGGGCGGCACCAGCACGCAGCAGGCGCTGTACTACACCGACCTGATCGGCGGCACCGTGCACAAGGTGACGTCCGGGACGACCACGCCCAACGCCTCGTTCACCACGAACGCGGCGACCGGTCCGCTGAACTACTGCTCGACGCACGCCACGACCGCGGGCAAGCCGCCGTTCACCGTGACCTTCGACGGCTCGGCGAGCAGCGACCCCAACGGCAAGGCACTGACGTACAAGTGGGACTTCGGCGACGGCGGCACGGCGACCACCACCACGCCGACGACCACGCACACCTACACCACAGCCGGGAAGTTCACCCCGAAGCTGACGGTGACCAACAGCGCCGGCGGCAGCTCGGCGCCGGCCAGCGGCGCGGTCCGCACCGACGAGGCGCCTCCGGCCCTGACGATCACCTCGCCGACGCCGACCAGCACGTTCACGGTCGGGCAGACGTACACGCCGTCCGGGTCCGCCGTCGACAACAGCGGCGCCACGCTGCCGCTGTCGGACCTGACCTGGCAGGTGTGGCTGTTCCACATCAACCACGTGCACCCGGTGCTCGACCCGGTGGCCGGCAACGGGACGACCTCGTTCGTGGCGCCGCCGGCGGAGGAGTTCTCCGCGATCAAGGGCAACAGCCGCCTGCTGGTCTGCCTGTCGGGCACGGACGCCAACGGGGTCACGCAGACGATCGAGCAGGACTTCGACCCGCAGCTGGTGCACATCAGCCTCGCCTCGCAGCCGGCCGGGTTGAAGATCGGTGTCGCCGAGGACGACGTCGACGCGAACGGCCAGGTCACCACGCCGGCGACGGTCACGTCGTGGGCCGGCTACCAGCTGCACCTGAACGCGGCGAACCAGACGGACTCCTCGGGCACGTCGCAGACCTTCGCCTCGTGGTCGGACGGCGGCGCGCAGCAGCACGCCGTGACGCCGACCGCGGACACTACGTACACTGCGACGTTCACCCCGAGCGCGAGCACGTGTTCGGCGGCGCAGCTGCTGACGAATCCGGGCTTCGAGTCGAACGGCACGGGCTGGACGCAGGCCTCGACGCTGGGCTTCAGTCCGATCACGAAGGCCACGTCCGCGGAACCGTCGCACGCCGGCTCGTACGTGGCGTGGTTCGACGGCAACGGGAGCAAGGACACTGACAGCGTCACGCAGAAGGTGACCATCCCGGCCGGATGCGCGGCGACGCTGTCCTACTGGCTGCACGTCGACACGACCGAGAAGACGACCACGGCCAAGCCCGACACGTTCACCGTGCAGGTGCTCAACAGCGCCGGGACCGTGCTCGGAACGGTCGGCAGCTTCTCGAACCTGAACAAGGCCTCGGGGTACGCGCAGCACACCGCGGACCTGTCGGCGTACGCCGGGCAGACCGTGTCGCTGCGTTTCACCGGCACCGAGACGGATACGAGCGGAGGGACCACCGACTTCGTGCTGGATGATACGGGGCTTAACACCAAGTGATCATGGATTGATGATCGGCCTGCCCGCGGAAGGCGGGCAGGCCGATCATCTTGCTGAAACCCGCCTGGTCATGGTCTTCTTACCCGTCCGATCATCACAGCC
>Ga0105241_10001152_pt1 | contig 20112 bp, 13 predicted proteins | sample KBSC64metaG_FD_80422 | JGI IMG/M metagenome (GOLD analysis project Ga0105241, IMG submission 80422) | Corn rhizosphere microbial communities from Kellogg Biological Station, Michigan, USA - KBS C6-4 metaG | ecosystem: Host-associated > Plants > Roots > Rhizosphere > Soil | place: Michigan, USA... | reverse complement strand
GTTCTTGTTTTATCTATTCATGGGTGGTGTGCCAGTATAACTCCATCTCAACGTACTACCCGTGCAATTACGCCGGGTCATGCGACCATTGAAAAGGAGAAGTTGAAGGAAGAGACCAACAATCCGTTGCTGTGGGATAAAACAAAGGCAGCAGTGATTGGATGGTGCCTGATCATATATCTTGTCTCCATCTTCTGGTGGGCTGTTGCAGCTAAGAATTCCCTCGATAAGATCTTAAAAGATGTCTTGCAGGATATAGACCGGTATCCGTCATAAACGATGTGCACCGGACCCCTGTCGGAAGCGATCATCAGGGGCGTTTTATCACCTTGCCTTCTTTCATTACAAAGTCAACGTGTTGAAGGAGGGTAATATCCTCCAGCGGATTCCCGGGCACAGCAATAATATCGGCCGTAAAACCTTTTTTGATCTGACCCAGAGCGTTTTCGACATGAAGCAGGCTGGCGGTATTGAGGGTGGCTGTTTTGATGGCATCCATCGGGGTCAGACCTGCTTTTTTGACATAGTATTCCAGTTCTTTGGTCTCGTTGATGGTCCAGGACGCACTGCCGATGTCGGTGCCCATGACAATTTTCAGGTTTGCTTTATATGCCCGGTTCAGATACTTGTGCACGCTATCCAGGTATGGTCTGGGGTGGCGCTCCATGTTGAGGAGAGTAGGACACCAATAGGTCCCACTGGCGAGGGCTAGTTTAATCAGGGAATCGTTAAACTCGCGGCCATGTTCTATCGATCGGACGCCGGCTTCGATAGCCAGCCGGATGCCCTCACTGGTATTGGCATGGGCTGCCACTTCAAGACCTAATTTTTTTGCCTCGCTGACAATGGCCTTCATCTCTTCGGCACTGAAAGTAGGGGTAATAAGATCTCCATACATTTTGATCCAGCTAACTCCCCGTGAGTATTGCTCCCGGACTGCCTTGATGCATTCGTCGGCGCCTGTCGCATATTGAGTACCGGAAGGAAGATCGATTGTCCAATTCTGATCCCAGCCATAAGGTTGGTACATTCCGGTGGCAGCGATACCTCTTCCTGCCGGGAAAACACGGGGTCCTTCCACAAAGCCCGAGTCTACCGCTCTGCCCAGGTCCACATCAGCATAGCCCGCGCCTTCCGAGCACACATCTCTCAGGGTAGTAATGCCATTGTTAAGCGCTGCCCGCAGATTTCTCACCGCACGAAGTGCCCTGAAAGAAGGGGAGTGATCATACAGGTCCTTCTCATAATCTCCGGTGACGCCGAGCAAATGCGTATGAACATCCATCAATCCGGGTAGTATGGTTTGTCCTTTCAGGTCGATGACAATCGCCGAATCGGGGATTACCCTCTTAAAATTGACATCGATGATCTTACCCTGATATACCACAACGGTCGGATTAGGCAAGGCCTGATCGCTTTTGCCGTCGATAAGGCGATCGGCTAAAATGGCGTAGGTCTGGGCGAAGCCGTAGTTCGATGCAGCCAGGAAAATAAGGACTTGGAGGAATTTCATATAAACGGAGTGCATAATTGTTTTCAAAGAATGACAAAATAGGATAAACCCTTCAGAATCCCAACCGGCGATCGACGATAAGGGCCGCTCTTGCAAAACTTACCCAAAGCACCAAAAGAATCCGCTACCTTCCGGGAAAGGTGCTCCAATGATCAAAAACTACCTGCTGGTCGCCATTCGCAACTTCCGTAAAGGCAAAGCGTTTAGCCTCATCAATATCCTGGGTTTGGCTGTCGGCTTCACCTGCTGCTTCCTGATCATGCTTTTTGTCCGCGACGAGCTCAGTTATGACCATTTTCAAAAAAAGCTTGACCGCCTCTACCGAATAGCGTATACACCAAAATTCGCGGGCCTCAACAAAGGACTCCCGATGCTTTCGACAGCCGCCGCGCCATTGCTCAGAGACTATTTTCCGGGTATCGAAACCTCGGCTCGCCTTTTCCGCCGGAGCGTGACCATCCAAAAAGACCTGAATAAAACGGAAGAAAAACAATTCTTCTTTGGTGATTCCACCATTCTCGACATCTTTACCTTTCATTTCCTGCAGGGAGATCCCAGGCATGCCCTTACCAACCCCTTTACCGTTGTCCTCTCGGCTTCTGCGGCGCGAAGATATTTCGGCGATGTCCCGGCAGTAGGCCAATCGATCCGGCTGGATGGCTATTATCCACTATTGGTCACGGGCGTATTCGCCGACTTCCCCGACAACTCGCACCTCCATATCGACCTTCTTACGAATTACCAAACCATGTTCGCTACGATTACCCCGGAAGCCAAAACAAACCTGGATCATAACTGGATCATCAGCCATTCCTATACCTACCTGTTGCTGAAACCTGGTCAGACTGCCGCCCAAGTCGACGCCGGGTTTCCTGGGTTCATCAATACCCATGCACCGAAAGAATTTGCGAAGGGCATCATCTATCATCTGCAACCGGTGAGGGATATCCACCTGCGGTCGGACCTTCTTAGTGAGATCGAGCCCGTTGGCAGCATCACTCAGCTATACATTTTTGGCGGCATCGCCCTGATCACCCTGCTGATCGCAGGTATCAATTTTGTGAACCTTAGCACTGCCCGCTCCCTGCGCCGTGCCAGGGAAGTGGGGATGCGGAAGGTTCTGGGGGCAGAACGCAAACAGCTGATCGTACAATTCCTCACGGAATCCCTTGCACTCAGCCTCTTGGCTTTTTTGACTTCGTTCATCCTGCTTGCGGCTTTTCTCCCCGCATTCAACGACCTTACAGACAAACACTTTAGGTTCTACGATCTCCTAAAAGATGCCCCACTCTGGCTTGGTATCGTGGCTGTCTTCCTGCTCACGGGGCTGCTGGCGGGTCTTTATCCCGCCTTCTTTATTTCTGCTTTTGAACCGGTGACGACCCTTAAAGGGGATTTTTCCGGTAACAGGAATAAGGGTGGGTTGTTGCGCAAAACACTGTTGGTTGTTCAATTCTCCGCCTCAATGGGATTGATGATCGCCACGCTCATCATGTTCCGGCAATTAAATTTTATACAGAGTAAGCCCCTCGGTTTCGAAAAAGAGAGTACGCTCGTGGTCCCGGTCCGGACCTGGAGTATCAATTCGATCTTCACCCAACCCAATGATAGCCTTTATCACCGGCTTCAGACCTTCCGCAGAAAAATCCTGGCTAACCCGGATATTACCGGCGTGACACTGTCCGATCAACAACCCGGGCTGGGCGTGCTGCGCAGAGGCGTGCTCCCGCAAGGCTTTGCAGTCAGCGATAATCTCTTTGCCCTCAACATCCGGGTCGATTACAATTTTATCCCCACCTATGGAATGAAAATGGCCGCTGGCCGGAATTTCTCCGAAGCCTACGGATCCGATAAAGATCACGCCTTCATCATCAACGAAACAGCAGTCAGACGTTTTCATTTCGGTACCCCCGCTCAGGCCATCGGTAAAACCATCAGCCTGATCGGCAAACGCGACGTCAAAGAAAAAGAAGGGATCGTCGTGGGCGTCGTCCGCGATTTTTATGCCGAATCACTTTATACACCGATCGATGCCCTGGTCATGGACGTCGACTACCCGAGTCTGACCAGTTTCTCCATAAAAATACGCGCTGATCGGACAAAAGAGACCATCGCCTTCCTGCAAAAGAATTGGGATGCATGGTTCCCCGGGAAAGATTTTCAATATAGCTTTTTGGACAAAGGACTCGCGGATCAATATGCCCGGGATCAAAAACAGGGGAAGGCCATCGGCTATTTCTCCGGTCTGGCCGTCTTCATTTCCTGTTTGGGTCTGTTGGGAATGATCGCACTGGTAGCCCGACAGCGCACCCGCGAGATCGGCATTAGAAAGGTTCTCGGCGCAACTGTCCCCAGCGTCTTAATCCTGCTCTCAAAAGACTTCATCCGGCTGATCCTGCTTTCGATTGTTCTGGCCACGCCGCTTACCATTGGGGTCATGTATCGATGGCTGGGGCATTTTGCCTATCGGGTCGATATCAGTTGGTGGATCATCACCTTGTCTGCTATGGGAATGATCGCCATCGCGATGCTGACCCTCTGTCTCCAGGCTATTCGGGCCGCCTTGGCCAACCCGCTGAAAAGCCTGCGGTCGAATTAGTGCATCCTGGGCGCCGGCAAACCCTGTTTCAAATTACAATATTCAACTTTGTGTTTTATTGGAAGTTTTCACCATCGGGATGAGTTATCTTACATGGCTCCGGTATCGATTTTTATTTAAAATAAAACTTGCTTGCAATGAAAAAAGGACTGCTTTTTTCCCTGGGAGTCGTATGCTCTCTCGGATATGGTTCATGCGTAAAAAATATGGCTGACCGTACTGGCCTGGACGGCTCCGTCATCAATAAGTTGCCCCATCCCGGTCAGGGAAATATCGGCTGCGGATGTACGCCGGCGAAAGAATCTACTTTCTTTGATCCCACCTGCCTTGTTTCACCCAGTTCACACGGGCGGCTGGATACATTGGCAGGGGGCTTCGGTTTCACGGAAGGTCCCGCTGTGGACAGATATGGCAATATATTTTTTACCGATCAGCCCAATGATAAGATCTATAAATGGTCGGCACATACCCGGGCAATTACTACCTTTTTAACTGGTACAGGCCGCTCCAATGGAATGGCATTTAATAGAGAAGGTTATCTTATTGCCTGTGCCGATATGCATGGAGAGTTATGGAAAATAGCACCTAATGGCCATCATACAGTGCTGGTAAATAACTACCATGGCAAATTATTAAATGGGCCCAATGATGTTTGGATCAATCCAGGGAATGGCGGTATGTATATCACCGACCCCATCTTTCCAAGAGATTACTGGGATGTAGACGACCCGCGTCAGCAGGCCTGGCCTCCCACACATTCGGAACAGGCTCCCACCGGTAAAGGCGGCTACGTTTATTACCTGGCCCCCGGCAGCCATGCATTGGTCAGAGTGACCACCGAAGCCATGGGATGGGACAGTGATGGATGGCCGAATGGCGTGGTTGGAACCCCGGATGGGAAAAAGCTGTACGTAAATAAATGGGCGCCCGACATCAATACAGCCGGCACATGGGTATTCGATATCAATCCCAATGGTTCACTTTCCAACATGAGAAAGTTCATCGATATGGGAGGAGATGGCATGTCAATGGATGAACGGGGGAACATCTATATCAGCAACTCTTATGGAGTAACCGCTTTCAATCCGCATGGCGACAGGATTTTCAACGTTTCTACCGGCACAGGCTCGGCGACCAACAATGTTTTCGGTGGGCCGGATAATAAAACATTATTCATTACAGGTCCGGTAGACAAATTAACTGCATTAAAAATGAACGTACAGGGAGTAGAAAAATATTAAGTAGCAGATCAATTGGTAATCATTGTGCTGAATCCAGGGACCTGACATTCTATAGCTCTGAGCTCTTGCTCCCCGACACCATCTGTTTCTTGCCCAGTTCAGATCCCGGTGGTGCCGTTACCGGGTTTGTCACCAGCTGGAATTTCGGCTGATCGTTTTTCTTTAGCGCGATAATCACTCCCTCGAACGAGCGATACTTGGCCGCATCGTCTCCTTTTACCATAATGGTCATCTTCTTATTGGTGAAAGCACTCACGGCGGCCCGGACCCAATCGACAAGTTCATTATGAGTGCTATCCTGCGCGGGGATCCCGGGCTGGCTATATCCCGTCATCCGGTCGGGGCTAAGAGCCAGGTAAGATTTCAGTGAGGTAAAAGGTACTCCGACAAAGGCGTTAGGATTAGCATAGAAGTTCTTCTTCTCCGCTTCCGTAAGATTAACTCCTTTCGACACGCCAATTGTCTCGATTATACTCTTCTTTTCTTCCGTATTCATGTCACTAACGCTGAAATATACCTTTCCGTCACGGTCCATCGTTATCAGCACTACGTTTTTATCTGCCACCGGTATCGAAGAGACCGAATTGGGAGTGACGACTTTCAACGCCTCGGGTGGCTTGGGCTTGGCTACCAGGATAAAAAAGGATAACAGAAGAAAGGCAACATCGCACATCGCGGTCATATCGACAGCGGTGCTCTTACGGGGAACTTTTGCTCTTCCCATAACATGTCTTGTTTTTAATAGATACAAGACTCACCTCTCGCCTGTTTCCATAAAAAGATATCTTTCCCTGGAGGCAATATTGGGTATCGCCACCAGGCGGTGTTTCCGGACAAATGGTGTATCGATAGCGGACAATTGGAGGTCGCAATGCTGCTGCAGTTTATTGATGATTAGTATTTTATATAATCGGCATTCTTTTCGAAGCCCGTAGGCATGCTTATTACCTTCTTCAAGACTGCCTGGCGCAATATCGTCCGGGGCAAGATATACACCTTACTGAACGTATTGGGGCTGGCGACAGGCATGGCCGTCGCTTTACTCATCGGGCTTTGGGTCCATTACCAGCTTTCCTATGATCGATGGGTACCCGGCTATGAGCAGACTTACCAGGTGCGATTCAACTACACTGATAATGGTGTTATTCGCAATCAGGCTGAGGTCTGCCTGCCGTTGGGCGGTGCTCTAAAGAAGGATATCCCGGAGGTGGAGCATGTGGCTCAGGCTTTTGACATCGGGCAGGTCGTGCTGGTCGCAGGAGACAAGCGCATTTATGGCGATGCGCAATATGCCGGGGAGGAATTTTTGCAGGTATTCCCACTTCCGCTGGTGTCGGGCGACGCTGCGACAGCGTTGAAAAGGCCAGGCTCCGCAGTCGTGATTACCGAATCCATGGCCAGAAGCCTGTTCGGCAAGGAAGATGCGCTGAACAAGATGGTCCGTTTCAGGAGTGGCCTGCTCAAAGTGACGGCAGTGGTGCGGGACATGCCGCGCAACAGCAGCTTCCATTTCGACATATTGCTGCCCTTCAGCGATTTTGCCCGGGACCCCGGGATAAAACAGGCCCTGACCAATTGGAATGATGTATATTACCAGCTGTATGTCTCATTGCGGCCGGGCGCCGATGCCTTCAACGTGGAGGCTAAAGCCAGGCAGTTGGTGCAGCAGTATGCACCGGATTCTTATAAAACCTTTCACCGCGAAGCCATGTTCTTCCCGTTGAAAGATTGGCATCTCTATACGGACTTCAAAGACGGCCAGCCGAAAGGGGGATTGATCGACTATGTTCGGATGTTCAGCATTGTAGGGATATTGGTGTTGCTGATCGCCTGTATCAATTTCATGAACCTGTCGACGGCACGGAGCGAGCGGAGAGCCAAGGAGATAGGTGTGAAAAAAGTACTGGGGTCGTTGCGTAGTCAGCTGATCCTGCAGTTCCTGGTGGAGTCGCTGCTTATGACAGCGCTGGCTTTCCTCCTTTCTATTGTCCTTGTGCAGGTGGTGTTACCCGCTTTCAATGCGCTGACCGGGGACGCCGTCCAGGTGCCGTATGGAAGCGGGCGGTTCTGGCTGGTCCTGCTCTCGCTTGTGTTGGCGACGGGGCTGCTCGCGGGGAGCCGGCCGGCATTCTATCTTTCTTCCTTTCAGCCTGTGAAGGTACTCAAAGGGGACCTGACAAGGTCCCGAAGGTACCCGAGCATGCGAAGGGTACGACCGAGGAAGGGCGAGGGACGAAGTCCTGACGAAGGTCCGGGCCGGTGGCTCGGCCGAAGTTCTTTGCGTGTCGACCGGGCGGCGTCCCTGCCGAGGAAGGTGTTGGTGGTGTTGCAATTCACGTGCAGCATCGCCCTGATCATTGCTACCATCATTGTCTACCAGCAGATCCAGTATGCCAAGGACAGGCCGAGAGGATATGACCCGAACAGACTGATCGTATCGCGGGCTCATTCGGATGCGTTTGCTGCTTTCAAGCAGGAGGTAATGGAGTCCGGGGTAGTCAGCAACGTGACGCGCTCGGCATACCTGCAGACAGATCCGAACACGCACCTGACGATCAACAACTGGCCGGGACGGTTGCCGAACGAGCCTTTGTCGCTGGCGGTGAATGCCGTTGGCGATGCCGACTATTTCCAGACGCTAGGTATCGGTTTCGTCATGGGAGATAATTTCAAGGGTAACGAAGGCGTGGATTCCAGCAGTGCTATCATCAACGAGACGGCTGTACGCCGGATGCAGTTAAAACAGCCGCTGAACCAATACCTGGACTGCTCGTTTCACGGCTCCCCTCACAGGCTGCGAATTGTTGGCGTGGTGAAGGATGCATTAACACAAAATCCCTTTGCCGCGGCAGAGCCTGGCGTATTCCTCTATCAGCCCACCTGGTCCTGGCAGTACACGATGCGGTTGGCGCCCACGGTATCCACGTCTGCTGCATTGGCGAAGCTGAAGCCTATTTGTGAGAAATATGGTCCCGATGCCCCCTTTACTTATAGTTTCGTTGACGAGAGCTATGCCTCGAAATTTGCCGTCGAGATGCTGATCGGACGATTGGCGGGGGTGTTCGCGGCGCTGGCAATCTTTATTTCCTGTCTGGGGCTCTTCGGGCTGGCAGCCTATACGGCCGAGCAGCGCACACGGGAGATCGGCATCCGCAAAGTGCTGGGAGCGTCGGTGAGTGGGGTGCTGCTGCTGTTGTCGGGCGACTTTATCTTGCTGGTGGGTATCAGCTGTGCGATAGCGGCGCCAGTGGCGTATTATTTCCTGCATCAGTGGCTGGCAGGATATTATTACCGGATTACGATCAACCCGCTCGTATTTGTTGCGGCGGCTCTTATCGCACTCATCATTACAGCGATTACGGTCGGCTTCCAGTCTGTGAAGATCGCGTTGAAGAACCCGGTTAGCAGCCTGCGGAACGAGTGAGCTCGCATCGCTTCCAATTGCAGCCTTTTGCTTACATTTTGATATCTGCCGCCTATCTCGGCATCACTCCCGCGCAGCTAAGCTGGATATTTTTTGCGAAAAAGTGAAGATTTTTTCGTTTTCTCAACATATGTAAATTTTTTAGAAAACCGGGTGCCGCAACTTTGTGCATCTATAACAATAGGGCTTATTGGCAGAATCTACCCTTTAAATGCCGCATATGCACCCTTAAAAAATAGATTTCCTGAACAATCTTTGTACTGTAAACGAAACAAAAAACCAATAAAATAACATGAGCAAGAAAATTTTCATTAACCTGCCAGTGGCAGACCTTAAAAAGTCTATGGACTTTTATTCAGCAATCGGGTTCACCAACAATCCGCAGTTTACAGATGATACTGCTGCCTGCATGGTACTTACAGAAGACATTTTTGTGATGCTGCTGACACATGATAAGTTCAAAACGTTTATTTCAAAAGAAATTGCAGACACTAAAAGAACAGCGTCTGTCATTAACTCACTGTCGGTTGACAGCAATGACGAAGTAAACCAATTTGTAGAAAAGGCAGTTGCATCAGGAGGTAAAGAACCGAATAAGGCAAGGGATTATGGTTTTATGCTGCAACGCAGCGTTGAAGACCTTGATGGCAACCTCTGGGAGGTACTGTATATGGATTTATCAAAGTTTCCAAAATAACGTTATTGCCAACACCTAAATTCTTATGAGATGAAAAGACGAAAATCATCTATTGGATTGCGACCTCACTGGTTTTTATAATGGAAGGAGTGCTACCCGCTTTAACGTCACAAACAGAAGTAGCACTTGCATTAATTATTCCTCAGGTTTCAAAAAGAATTAAAGAATGGGTTTATGCAGATTTTTCATTTGATTTCATTTTTGCAAGCATCAGCCATTTTGCTGTAGATGGAATGAATTTTCAATCATTTTTCCCGTTGATATTCCTGGCTATTCTTGCCGTATCATACTATTGCTATCACAAATTAAACGTTGATAGCACATTGGCACAGTAAAGAACGCGTGGTTGAACTGTACAATATGGCCCGGTTGTTCGTGTAGCGCTGCGCAAGTTCATCACCAACTTTTCTCTTTTTGCATACAACAAACGCTTTGTTGACATACAAAGCCTGGACAGAGAGGATGGGAAATGATATCTTGGCCTATATTTTCAATATCCAAATCCAATGAAAACTCCCCGGTTCCGTTGTACCGTACTGGCCTCACTGCTGATAACCTGGACTGTAGGAGCGCAGTCGCAGCAATCCCTGAAATCGGCTATGAAAAAGATTTTCTGCCTGATGGTAGTATTCCTGCAATGTACGGGACGGACGGTTTTTTGTCAGAGCCCAGGTGGGGTAGCTTCAAACCTGGTATTATGGATAAAGGCCGATAATGGAGCTTCCCCATCGTCGGGGGGCACCCTTACAGGATGGACGGACATGACGGGCAACAACCTCTTTTCCCTGACGTCCACGGGCACGGGGTTAACGGCGCCCGTAGTCGTTCTCAACGGACTTAATTTCAATCCGGTGGTTCGTTTTACCGGATCAGGGACCAACGGTTATCGCCTGCTGGGAAATACGTCGATTACGATGTCGGAGGTCTCGGCAGTCGGTAGTTGGACCGGGCCCGTGACGAATGAGCGGGGTACCTTCTTTGCCCCTATCAATAATAGCGGGGGAGGGGTTAGTGCCCGGTATTTTTTCAGGTCGGCCTCCGGTGCCCAGTTGTATACCGGTTTAGGGACGGACGTTGCCGGCACCTTCGCGGGTTATGAATCGGCAAACCCGCCGGCCTCAACCGTTCCTGTCGTCCTGACGGCCAGCGGCACCGGCAACGTGTTAAACATGAATGGACTGGATGCCCGTACAGGCAATATCAGAGGGGGGTATCTTGCCACCACAATGACCGATATTCCCCAGATTGCCGACCGGTCCTCCTCGGACTCCAAGATGAATGGCGACATCGCAGAGATCGTCGTCTATAGTGCGGGCAATTCGACTACGCTTCGAAATAAAGTAGAATCCTACTTAGCCCTTAAGTATGGCATTACGCTTGGAACCGCGACCACTCCCGTCAGCTATACCTCCTCGGCGGGCACCGTTTTCTGGACAGGCCTGGCTGCATACCAGCATAACATTTTTGGCATCGGAACAGATAATGGATCAGGACTGGTACAAACCAGTTCCAATAGCGTCAACTCCGGCAGCGGCAACGGGACAGGACAAAGCGGGATGGGCAACCTTGTATTGAAGACTTCGTCCGCATTGGCAAATGGCCAATTCCTGATGGTCGGTACGGACTCCGCGGCGCTGACGGAGGAAACGATCACGGCAGCCATAGGCCCGGCGGTGGCCATCGGCTCCAAGCGATTGGTGCGCACCTGGAAAGCGCAGACCACCGGAGCTGTTCCTTCCGTCAATCTCAGCTTTGACATGACTGGGCTGACGCTGTCCGGCGCCTCGGTGGCGACAAATTATTACCTCCTTATCGACAACGATGGGGATGGAAATTTTACGACAGGCACCCAAAACTATGTGCCGGCGTCCGGTATCAGCGGCAGCCTCATCTCTTTCTCCGGCACCAGTGCACTGGCCAACGGAGTGGTTTTTACCCTGATGACCATTCCCACGACGACGTTTGTTCTTGCCGACTGGTGGCAGGGGTTCACGGCTTCTGCGGCGGGCAGCAGTGTAACCCTTCATTGGAATATGGCAGATGATCTTCCCATCGATTATTTCAATGTGTATCATTCCACCGATGGCACGACTTTTATCCCGATCGCGCAGCTACCCCTTACAACCGTAATGCCGCCGGCTGGGATGTCGTATGTGGTGTCCGAGCCTGGCGAGGGCACTTATTTCTATCGGTTACGGGCAGTGCTAAAAGGCGGGGCGGAAAACTACAGTATGATCCGGTCGGTCAGGATATCGGCTTCACAGGAGCTGAAGATACTGTCCAATCCTGTGGTCGGCGGAGAATTGAGACTGCAATTCCATGCGTCGGCAAGAGAGTCGGTGATCGTCTCTCTATTCAGCGCCTCCGGCAGCAGGCAACTCACACAAATCTGGTCGGTGGCGCCGGGAGAGAACTTGTTGACAATGGATATACATCGGTTAGGGGAAGGTCACTATTTTCTTCGACTTGATGGCGGTCGTGGCTCCAAAACATTAGCCTTCGTAAAATCCACTGGAATGAAATAGGAGTAAGGACGAACCCGTCCGTATCGAACCACAAGGATCAATGAGGCCGTTGAGCTGATATATGCGCTGAACGCGGGTTTCATCAAAAATGAAACAGGACAAACCAAAGAAGATTTTGATTTGTCCTGTTTGGTGCACCGGAGTGGAGGGATTTCGAACCAGTTTTTGTCAGATTTTCGGTTAGTAGCAGACCTAAGTATTTGATTTTGTTATTGGTTAAGTTGGCGACAGGCCGAGGTGTTTGTCGAGGTGATTGCAGTGTTTGCAGAGTTATTTTGCTGCTGGCAGGAATAGGAAATACTTTGGCGGCAAAATCGATCACTTATGAAGGTGTTCCCCGTTATTTTTTGGCTAATCGCCTGCTTATCGGCGAGTGTAAGCTTCGGTCAAAAACCATTGCAGTACTATTTTGACACAATCACGCGCATGCGCCAGTTGAACGGCAATCTCCTCGTGGCTGAAAACGGACGTGTTGTGCTGAACGGTTCAGCTGGATTTGCGGCGGTACGAACCGGCGAGCCAAACCAACCGGATTCGCGGTTCAACCTGGCTTCAATCTCAAAGCTATTCACTGCGACGGCCATCCTGCAATTGAGGGATAAGCGGAAGGTATCGCTGGAAGACGAAGTCACGGACTATCTACCTGACTTCCCATTTAAAAACATCACCATCCGGCATTTACTGACCCATACGTCTGGTTTGCCGGACCTGGAGTTATTTGAGCTGCTTGTCCGGCAATTCCCGGACACGGTGGTGACAAACCGGGACATTATTCCTCAGTTGCGGAAATGGTCACGGGGTCTATATTTTACACCCGGCGAACGGTTTGCGTATTGCAATATTGGATATTGCCTGCTGGCTATGATCATAGAGAAGGTAAGCGGCATGAGTTATGGTGCTTATGTGACAAGGGCAATATTCAAGCCGGCAGGAATGACGGACAGTTATGTGAGCAACTATCCGGACCATGGTTGGCAGATGGATAACCGTTGCATTAGGATGCATGTGCGTCCCCATCCCTATTATGATAGCACCTATGCGGATGTTGATTCCGTCCCGCGACACCGGTACACGAGCTACAATTGCAGCGGACTCACCGGTAGTGCGAACATCGTTACGACGACCGGCGACCTGATGAAGTTTGACATGGCCTTTTTTGGGTATACTCTGCTAAAGCCCTCGACTGCGTCCGAAGCGCTGACGCCTGCAAGACTCAATAATGGACAGGTCGCCTATGAAACAATGGACACTATTCTCGGTGACGGCAAAATGACGACGGGACTGGGGTGGGAGATTTTCGATCAGCCAGATTTTGGCATTTCAGTTGGGCACGGTGGGTTTATGTTTGGCCTGGCCACCTTCTACTTTCACCGGCTGGATGGAAAACAAGTGCTCATCGGGTTTGATAATACGGCTGGCTCGGAGTTTGGACGCATTATGACTTCAGCGTTGAGCTTGCTGAATGGAAAAGCGGCCTTAGCTATCCGCAATAAGCAGTCACTCGCTTTTGTCTACGGATCGACACTGGTCAAAGCCGGCTCTGATGCGGCCGCCTGTGCACTAAATATTGTAAAGGATGATACGCTGCACTATTATATGAGCGAATGGGAATTGAACCAATTGGGTGGGAGTTTACTATACGGGTCATCGTTTGATGGTCATCGACAACTGGCGCTCGAAGTGTTCAAGTTGAATACTTTTCTGTTTCCGCAGAGCTTCAATGTGTATGGGAGCTATGGGGATGGTCTGAGGGAAATGGGCAAACGACGGGAGGCGGTGCTGATGTATGAAAAAGCAGTTAGCCTAAATCCGCAGGATGAGGATGATAAGGCGTCACTTAAGGCGCTGCAGTAAGCGGCCGGGCAAGGTAACCTGCTGGTGGGTGGTGCCATATGCTAAAAGGCCGCCTCATTATTTATGAGGCGGCCTCTCATCGTGCCCCAGACGGGAATCGAACCCGTACTCGCCTTTCGGCAAACAGGATTTTAAGTCCTGCGCGTCTACCAGTTCCGCCACCGGGGCAACCAAACATTTTAAAACAAAAAATTCCATCAACCAACGGCGGATGGAATTCTATGAGCGGAAGACGAGGCTCGAACCCGCGACCTCAACCTTGGCAAGGTTGCGCTCTACCAACTGAGCTACTTCCGCATATAACCGAAGGGCATTCATTCGACAGTTTCCCATCCACCCACCGGCATAAAGAACTTGAATCTATCAGGAGTGTGACCTCCAAATTTGGGAGTGCAAATATACGGGTATCAACACTTCCGAAAAAATTTTTTACCAATTACTTATACTGGGGAGTATACAAAGTATTGCCGGGCACATTCACCTCGGGCTTACCCTTGTAACGATGCGTATACAAACCATAGCATCCGCCGATCACCAGGGCGACGATACAAAATACCTGCAAATAAAATAAGAAGACGGAAGAATTAACCCAGCTATAGGTAATATCCTTCAATTTCGGGTCCCTGGTCTCTGTATGTTGATCCATAAGTATTTAATTGCGTTTTCGACATTGCAAAAGTAGTGCATTGAACGAAAAAACCTAGCTTTTCTCATTCACAATTTCATGAAAAGTTTTTTTCCCCGATATAAAATAAAGCCAGGCAATGCTACGGGTACACCAGCCATAGATCCTTCCTCCTCTTTTAACGGGAAAAACACTCTGTTTTCGATTGAATACCAACCATTTAATAAACCCAAAATGCGCTTCCAGCACTGCCAGGAAATACATCCCCTCCCCTGCCAGCAATGATTTCCAGGCAGAAATGGTATCCAGTAGGAATCGGAATGAGATCTTCCAGACCGCCGCCCCCACCGGCAGGTTCTTAGCCATCATAATGAGATTATTCCGGAAATTGAGGAAAACCTTTCGCTCGTTGCCCTTTGGCAGCGTCCCCCCGCCCAGGTGGAAAACCACCGAGTCTGCACAGGTATATACTTTATAACCCGCCAGCTGAAGACGCCAGCAGAAATCGATCTCTTCCTGGTGCGCAAAAAAATAACCGTCCAGTCCTCCCAGCCAGTGATACAGCTCCGCCCGGACGAACATGGCGCATCCGCTTGCCCAAAAAATAGGTTCCGTCTGGTCATATTGCCCCTCATCCTTCTCGCAAACGTCAAAAACCCTTCCCCTGGCAAAAGGATATCCCAGATAATCCAGCCATCCTCCCGCAGCGCCCGCATATTCAAAGAATGCCTTGTTGGCGTACATCCGTATCTTGGGCTGGCAGGCCCCGATAGAAGGGTCTTTCTCCATCAGGTCCAGCACAGGCTCGATCCATCCCGGCTCTACTTCCACGTCCGAATTCAACAACACGTAATAATCGCTTTTCACCTGTGGCAATGCCTGGTTATATCCACCTGCAAAGCCATAGTTCCGGTCGAGAACGATGATCCTCACCTGTGGAAAATGCTTTTGCAGGAACGCCACGGAATCATCCGTCGAAGCATTGTCGGCAACGATCACTTCCATGGAAGAATAGGTACTGGCCATTACGGAAGGCAGGAATTTTTCCAGATGATGGCGGCCGTTGAAGTTCAAAATGACGATGGAGATGGTCGGCACTATACGTATATAGGTTAATAAAATAAAGCTCAAAAATAAGGTAATAGGCAATAAATTCGTCTATGATTCGATCATTGCTTAACTGGAGGTCGCTGCTGGCCCTTATTGCCATCATTATTGTAAGCGCGACTATTTTTTATTCACAATACCTGTCCCGGAAGATCGCTGCGGATGAAAGACAGAAAGTGACATTGTGGGTAAGCGCCAGCCAGGCCATTCTGAGCAATCCGGGCATGGACCTCACCCTTCCAAATCTTATCCGCAATGGACAGCAGTCCATTCCCATCATCGAGACCAATGAGGTGGATAGCATCATGGGATACATTAACCTCGATTCCACCAAAGCAGCCACCGACAAGAATTATCTCTATCGCCAGTTAAAAAGGTTCCGCTCGCAAAACCACCCGCTGGAATTCAAGATCAGCGACAGCCCCTATATAGCCAACCGGTATTATTATGGACACACGACCCTGCTCGATGAAGTGAGATATTATCCCCTGGTGCAGTTGTTGATTGTGGCCCTGTTCATTTTTTTCATCCTTTATTCCATTACCATACGCAACAAGGCTACTCAAAACCAGCTTTGGGCGGGCATGGCAAAAGAGACAGCCCATCAGTTGGGTACACCCGTCTCTTCCCTGGAAGGCTGGGTGGAGATGCTGAAAGAGAGCGGAATGGACCCACGTACCGTACAGGAGATAAAAAAGGATGTGGACAGGCTAAAGCTCGTATCCGACAGGTTTGGCAAGATCGGCAGTAAACCGCAACTCGAAGAACGGGACCTCATCAGCCAGGTAAAGAACATGGTGGAATATATCCGTAAAAGAGCGGCAGGCAGGGTACAGTTTGTGGTTAATATCCCCGAAAAGGAAAAGATAGAAGCCCGTATCTCCGGCCCCCTCTTCGACTGGGTTATCGAAAACCTCCTGAAAAACGCCCTGGATGCGATGGAAGGAAAGGGCAATATCACCGTGACGATGCAGGACCAGGAAAAAGAGATACTGATCGATGTGGCCGATACAGGCAAAGGCATTGCCGCCAAGAATTGGGAAAAGGTCTTCAAGCCCGGTTTTACCACCAAAAAGCGGGGCTGGGGGCTGGGCCTGAGCCTCTCCAAACGCATCATCGAACAATATCATAAAGGACAGCTCTTTGTCCGCCAGTCCGAGCCCGGGAAAGGCACCACTTTCCGCATCGTACTGAAAAAATAGCAGGGCGGTATTGCCCTTTTCCCTAAAAATCCTACATTTGCAGCCACTTCAAAATTTGAGCACACTGGGTTGCGTGGGTGGCGAAATTGGTAGACGCACTACTTTGAGGTGGTAGCGCCGCGAGGCGTGTGAGTTCGAATCTCATCCCGCGCACATTTTAGTTTTGTTAGAGCCTTGTATATCAATTGATTACAAGGCTTTTTTGTTGCCCGTTCGCCCGATTTTCGCCGCTTTTTTCCGCTTAATGCCGCCTGTTTTGGCGCGCAAATGGCGATCAGATTTGAGCACAAACGGGCAACAAAATGTCTCAAATTACGGTCACTACGAAGCTCTCCCGCAATGGGCTACAACGGTGGTATTATCTTGAATAGGGTAAGGCAGCGGATCAGCGCCGAGCTGCCAGCATCTTTACGTATGAGAAGCTGAAAACGCAAACGCACAAGAACCATAACAAAGAAACGCTGGACTTGCTGGAGGTCAAAAAATCGGAATTGACCATCGAGTTCCAGTCCATCGGCACCACGTATAAAACAATGCACGCAAAGAAAACCGGCATCTTCAGGGCTCGTTGCAGAAGTTCGGGAAATTCTCCGGCAAAAAACATATCTCTCCGATAGATATCACCGAAAACCTCCCCGATCTATAATCCCGAAATCCGGGAGGCGTTCATCGTATGCTGTTATATGGGACTACGGTAGTGCGATATTAAGACCTTGGGCTGAGAGCAAATTAAATTCACCAAAAAAGGCACGATCCTGGTGACGAAGATCATCCAGCAAAGATCGGCAAACCGGTGGAATTGACCATCCATCCGCTGGCATTGACTATCCTTGAAGAGAAACGGGAGAAGTATTTGAGGGAACATCGCGCAAGCACCGCCCCGGTGCTGTCTATCACCGGGCAGAAGATGGAGATAGTCTGCAACCGACCGGCCACATCTTCGACCTTCCCACACAAGACGAAGCTAACAAGTCGGTGGGTAACTGGGGACGCGAATGTGCCAAAAAGCACGGGCTGGAGGAACTGGCAGAGAAACAAATTACCCGGCACAGCGCCCGCCTTACTTTCTCGATCTTGCTGCAAGACGCAGGCGTCGATCCAGCTACTGTAGCACTACTACTTGGACATACTACTACGAAATACGTTCTCGAAACCTACAAACGTCATCGGCCGAAAGATCAGTTAATACATGTCGCGAAACTTCCAAATGCACAATGGCGCGTTGCTTGATTTTAGGTAGGCGCGGCGTCTGAAAAGAACGTTCTATGGTCAAATTCTAGGATATTGTTACCTTAGCAAGCTACGAAAATCAACCCCTAACCAGCAATTACCTAAATCATATGTTACCCCTCTACGAAGGTTTTCGAAAATATGATGTTCCCTCTAACCTCCAAGGCGAGCTTTTTGACTCCGATAACCAGGCCTTGGCAGAACTGATTAACCTTAATAAAATAAATATTTTCGTCGGCCCGAATAACTCCGGCAAAAGTCTTCTTTTGAGAGAAATTGTAAAAACACAATCGAAGACTTATTATGGCGACGAGAAATGGGCGGAAATCGAGAGTTGCCTCAAGTTTTTCGACTCTGCTATAAAAAGGATTAGAGTCTCCTCGGGAATTCATGGCCTTGTGCGACTTATAGATGTTCATGCAGGGGCCATAATTGATTTAAAATCTTTGAGTGACTTCTTCAGTGAGTTCCAGTACCTCAAGGAAGGTATACATTATAGCTTTTCTTTGACAGGTGGCGATTCCATTATTCACTGGGATTTTTCTGAAAATCTTGATTATAACGATTCTATGTCCAAAATAATAGTAAGCAAGTTTTGCGCGAAGTCTTTTGTTATCGTTGACAACGATTTTGGAAAAAATGAGGAACGCAAAAAGAAACTAAGAGAAGTTTTAGACGGGAGACTCCTGGAACTAAAGTATCCAGAAATAGAAAATATGATACCTTCAGATGTCTTACCCATAGTACTAAGCGAATATCTATCTGTAAACAGATCGATCCGAACAGATCAAATAGAAATTGTAAGTGATGAAGAACTGTTGCAGATTCGTATCGGGAAGTTAATAGACACTAAGATGCTTGCCGATTGTCCAAACTGCAAGAAATTCAGCAGTGATACCGGGAGCCTAAAAAGTGCTGACAAGTATGAATTCTGCCACAAAGCAATAAAATTCATAGATGGTAATAATATCACGGATTATGCCTGTCAGGTGGTCGAAACGCTTTTGGATTTCATCATTGGTATGAACTCCAACTATGTTCAAGAGTCTGATTAAAACAAATAGTGAGTATCGTGCAGAGGGTCGATTATCGCATGTTACGAAGGTAATAGAGGCAAAATAAATCATTTATCTTTAGGCGACGGTCACCGCATACGAACAAATAATTCTAACATGCATGTTTGGCTACTACGCAGACGGACGACGATGCCCCCAATGCTGGGGGGAGCCGAAGAATTTATCTTTTTTGACGGAACGAACGGCTATTGTACGTACTGCACTGATCCGCAACGAGCGATGAAGTTCAAGTCACATGCGGAAGCTATCTTGGGCTCCAATGGGCTGGCTGATCCCTGGCTTCCCTGGCAGGCGGAGACCTGGCTGTTGCAAAGCCGCATTTCGATCGGGCCAGTCGATCCCGTGTTTCTAATGGTATACACGGTGCGGGATAGAACTATCCATACCCATACAACAGTGCCCGACAAAGCTCGGATTTTCTTCTCAGAGCAGGAAGCCGTTGCGTTCCGGGATAGGGAGGTTGTTGGTGGAGACTGGATAGCAGTACAATATATCGACGGCACCCAGGCCCTATCCGGAAAATAACCTATACTTTACTTTTTTTCCGTGCGCACATTCTGTTTTGGAGAAGGACACCCGGACATCATAAGATCCAGCTCCTCCCTCTTGAAATATCCGCTATCATTCTTGTAAATGCCAATCATTAGACATAAATGATAAAAACGGCTTTTTATTCGTTTTTATTAGATATACCTAATACTTAAAAGAATATTTGTCCAGCAGTGCTTTGAAAAACGAAAGACTTCAAAAGGCTTAAGTAACTAAAAATCAATTTATTGACATACCTCTCTCTTAAAATCAGCAATTTGTCGCGCAACTGAATGTGACTCCAATGGATCATCTCTTAGGAATTTCAAAGATCTATCTTTGCTTACAGGCTTTAACAATCTGCTAGGTTGTACCCATCAGAAAGTCTGGCGAATAAACGGCGAACAGAACAATATAACTAATTGAAATTCAGTAGCGGTTAGAATCGCACTCCGTGCACAAGCCTTGTAATCAATCAATTACGAGACTTT
>Ga0105241_10001148_pt1 | contig 20171 bp, 11 predicted proteins | sample KBSC64metaG_FD_80422 | JGI IMG/M metagenome (GOLD analysis project Ga0105241, IMG submission 80422) | Corn rhizosphere microbial communities from Kellogg Biological Station, Michigan, USA - KBS C6-4 metaG | ecosystem: Host-associated > Plants > Roots > Rhizosphere > Soil | place: Michigan, USA... | reverse complement strand
TTGAATTTGGGAGTCGTACCCACCATGCTGATCTGGAACAATTGACGCTGGTCAAGTCCCTGGCAGTTGCCTCGCCATTGGCGCCGATTGCCCGGGATGGAGTTCCCGTTGCCAGCGGTAGGATTCTGGAACCATTGATCGCTGATGCAATGCGACCAGGTGTAGTTAGCGAGCACGTTGATGCCATGACTCAGCCGCTTCTGTGCGGATAAATTCATGCCGTGATAGGTGGCTGTCCCGCCATCGTCCACCAGCCCGATGCCGGCGTAGTATTGACCCTTGAGCGGATCTTGCATGTACAGCGGCCGTCGGAAGTTCGCGGCGGCTTTGGAACAATCCGGGTAGCTGACGGGGGCGACTGCTCCCGCGGCGTTCACCTGCTGCAGTGTGCATGGGCCGGTGCCGAACGAGATCGAGGGATTTAGATTCGTCCCGCTCACCATGTGGATCGTGCCGGTTGCCAGGAAATTCGCGCTGAGCAGCCAGTCTTTCCCGAGCTGCCTCTGGATGCTTATGTTGTATTGATTGACATACGTCGGCTTGAAATCGCTGAGCGGAGAGCTGATGTAGCCGCCGGCAGTGGGGAAGGGAATATTCGCGGCTACGTTGCCGAATCCGGTACGCGCAGCCAGGATAGACATGGGATTCTGGCCCTGGGGCAAGAGCCCTCCGGCTCCTCCCTGATAGTTCGCCCAGGGATTGCTAAGAGTCGCGCCGGGAACCGAAACGGTGTTCCCGAAAGGCGCGCCGAATTGTTCCTGGCTTAGCGAGAGCATGCTCATTCGATCTCCAAACATGCCGTATCCCGCGCGAATGGTCGTACGACCATCGCCCACTGGGTCCCAAGCGAATCCGATGCGCGGGAAAAACTTGTTCCACTTGGGGCAGTTGAAGGAGTTTCCGCAGGTGTACTGGGGATCGCCCGAAAACACCAACCCTGCGGGAGCATTCTGGTAATACGAGCTGCGCACGTTTTGCGTGAACAGCGCCGGATCGAAATGCAGATCCTGGTGGTCGTATTTCTGATACACCGCCATGTACGGTTCCCATCGGACGCCGTAATTTAACGTGAACCGCCGTCCGATCTTCCAGTTGTCCTGGACATACAGCGCCGCGTAATATTGCCGGCTGTAGTATCCGTACGTCGTACCTTGACTCCACCCATTGGCGTTGCTGGTGCGTCCCAGCATGAAGTCCACCAGCGCATTTCCGCTGATGCCACCATCGAAAGTCGCCAGACCCGTGGCGTTCACGCCCCCGCCCGACCAGTAGTTCAACTGCTGGCGGTAAATGCTGCCGCCGAATCCAAACTGATGCGAGCCCTTGACCCAGTTGAAATCCTCAACGATCGACCACAGCGGTCCGTTGTGAGACACTCCGGGGGCCGCTCCGCCGCCGCCGATCGTGAAAAAGCCGGGCGCTGAGATCGCGATGTTTTTGCCGCCCAGAGGCGAGACATTCGCGCCAAAATCGGCGAAGGAGCCGTAGAGATCCGGTACTTTGGCGATGTTGGTCCGGTTCACGCCCAATCGCAGAGAACTCACGAGACTGGGACTGATCACCCAGGTATGCCCTAGCGCCACTCCGTAGACCAGATCGTCGAGGCCGTAGCTGGCGATGGTGAGCGGATTCTTGCCGTCGTAGGAGGAGCCCTGCGTCAGCTTCGCGGAGATTACACGCCCAAAGACGGAGTGGTTCGCGTTGACCTGGTAATCCACTTTTCCGGTAAACAGATTCTCGTCCTGGTTGCCGACCGTCGCATAAGACGTACGCCCTGTGGGGTCCGTTGTTGTTGGAATCGTCTTAAAGATGTTCAGAGCCGTCTTGTCGAGCGCGGTGGGTGAAATCTGGTTGTTGACGAACCCCAGCGAGGCCGGAAGGACTGTCTTAATGGAACTGAAATCGCCCGTCGCCATGGCCGGAGTGGGAATGAAAGCCGTGGCAGCGGTGCCATCGGACCGTAGCGAGGTTCTCTGATAGCCGCCGAAGAAGAACAGCTTGTCCTTTTTGATGGGGCCGCCGATCACTCCGCCGAACTGGTTGCGCTTATAGGTATCGCGCGGCTTGCCGGCGGCGTTGCTGAAAAAGTCATTCGCGTTGAGGTGATAGTTTCGCAGGAACTCGAACAGATCGCCATGATACTGATTGGTGCCGGACTTCGTGGCGGCGTTCACGGTCGCCGTGGAATGATAGCCGTACTGCGGCGCGGACGCGCTCCACTCCACTTTGAATTCCTGCACGGCGTCCGGAAACGGCAGCGGAAGGCTCAGATTGTTATAGGGATCCTGGTGGATGACGCCATCCAGGTTATAGCCCACCGAATCCGGCATTCCGCCTGCGACGGTGACCACCACCGTGGGGTAATTTCGCACGCTCTGGAGCGAATTGTTGCCCGGGAAGTTGGCCATACCGGCCAGGAAGATCAGCGAATGGACGTCGCGGCCGTTCAAAGGCATCTCCATGATGCGCGCGTTGTCCACCACCTGGCCGATGCTGTTGGTGCGAGTCTCCACTTGCAGAGTGGTGGCCTCGACCGTGACTTGTTCACTCACCGCGCCGATCTTCATGATGATGTCGAGCGCGGCATTGCTGGCGACCTCCAGCACGATACCGGTTTGCACGAACCGGCTGAATCCTTCCTTGGTCACTTCAACCAGATAGGGACCGGTGGGAAGATTCGGAATCGCGTAACCGCCATCCGTTCCGCTGGTCGCCGTACGAACCGCGCCGGTGGCGGTCTGGGTCGCTTTGATTGCAGCGCCCGGCATCACCGAGCCTGTCGCATCTCTGACGGTTCCGTTGATCTGAGACGTCTGCGCGCACACCGCTACAGCCGTGAAAAGGACACCGAACACGGTTTTTAACATGGCGGGATTCCCCTTTCCCCGATACTTCTACTGAACTGCGGAGAACACTATCAATGGTGTATTCCCATGTCAAGGGGGCCGCCCGGCGCTCTCAGCTTCCGGGTTAGCGGGCTAACCCGGCCTCTTGGTGCGTCCAGGATTAGAATGATCAAATGCGCAGAATGGTTTTGACTCTGGCGGTAATCCTGGTCGCTTTGTGCCTATCTCTCCTGGCGCAAACGGATTCGAAAAGTTCGGAACCGGCCAAACCAACAACGGCGACGATGCAGATTCAGACCGATCTGAACCGGTTGATGCGGGGCGTCCTGTATCCGGCATCAAACGTGGTTTTCTCCGCGCAAATCGACAATCCAGGGGACGTGAAATTTGTCCCCGGCCGGGATCCCTCGCTGGCGACGGATCCCTTGACAAGCACCTTCGGAGGTTGGCAGGCCGTAGAGAACGCGGCGCTGGCTCTAACTGAGTCCGCCAATCTGCTCTTGATTCCGGGACGAAACTGCGCGAATGGCTTGCCCGTTCCGATGAGTAATCCTGACTGGTCGAAATTTGTTCAAGAGCTTCGGGATGCCGGAATGAAGGCTTACAAGGCGGCCCAATCCAAGAACCAAGACCAGATGGTTGATGCCGCCGATACGCTGTCTGCGGCGTGCGCCGGCTGCCACAGAAAATGGCGTGAAAAACCCAGGCTCGCCGACCGGTGCAAATAGCGACGTACCCGTCCGAACGGCCGCCCGCGTACGCTTGCCCAAGTGTTAAGATACCGGCGATACTCTGCTGGGAGGCTTATATGACCACGCGTTTGCTCCTGTTCGTGACCATCGCCGCGCCACTCTGGGCTCAAGGCGGACGAGGCGGTCCCCAGAACCGCGAAGCACCCGTGACCCCCGTCCCTTTCGAGCGGATCCTGCGCGCGAATCAGGAGCCGCAAAACTGGCTCACCTTTTCGGGCAATCTCAACAGCCAGCGGCATAGCCCGCTGACGCAAATCAGCCCGGCGAATGCCTCGGATCTCACTCTTAAATGGGTCTTCCAGTCCCGCTCGCTGGACAAACACGAGGTCACGCCGCTGGTGGTGGACGGAGTCATGTACACCATTCAGAGCCCCAACGATGTGATCGCCCTGAACGCTGCCACCGGTAAGACGATCTGGCAATACTCGCATAAGCCAGCGGAAGGCACCCGAAATCCCTGCTGCGGGAATTTGACGCGCGGCCTGGCGATTCTCGGCGACAAACTGTTTCTGGCGGCTCTCGATGCCAGGATGATCGCGCTTGACGCGAAGACTGGAAAGGAATTATGGAATACGCAAGTTGCGGACCATACCCAGCAATACGCCATGACCGTCGCGCCCATCGTGGTCAAAGATAAAGTGATCTCCGGCGTAGCGGGCGGCGAGCACGGCGTCCGTGGTTTTCTAGCCGCCTATGACGTGAACACGGGCAAAGAAGTCTGGCGCTTCAACACTGTGCCCGGACCCGGTGAAGCCGGCTACGAGACTTGGCTCGGCAAAGACGGCAAGCCGAACGATTCCTACTTGCATGGCGGAGCGCCCATTTGGGTTACCGGATCCTATGATCCGGAGACGAACCTCACCATGTGGGGCACTGGGAATGCCGGTCCGGATTATAACGGCGATAACCGCGTTGGCGACAATCTGTACAGCTCGTCGGTGATTGCGGTTGACGCCGACACGGGGAAACTGAAGTGGCACTACCAATTCTCTCCGCACGACGAATTCGATTGGGACGCGACCCAGGTTCCGGTGCTGGCCGATATCAATTTCCAGGGACGTCCGCGCAAAGTAATGATGTGGGCGAATCGGAACGGCGTATTTTATGTGCTGGATCGTACGACCGGTCAATTCCTGTCCGGTAAGTCCTTTGTCAAGACAAATTGGTACACCGGTTTCGACGAAAAAGGCCGGCCGATGCGCGCCCCGGGAATCCTGCCGACACTGGAAGGAACCTTGGTTTACCCCGGCAACCAGGGTGGAACCAACTGGTACAACCCATCGTTTAGTCCGGTTACCGGTTTGTTCTATATCCCGGCGTGGGAGAACAGTTCCAGCACGTACAAGAAAGGCGAGGATCCGCCTGAATTCCACGATGGCCAGAGTTTTACAGGACAGGGCCCGGGCCGCGGAGGCGCCGCGGATGACGTATTCGGCTCGATCATCGCGATGGATCCAAACACTGGCGATCGCAAGTGGACATTCAAACTGGCAGCTCCATCACCAGAGGGCGGCGTGCTGACAACAGCGTCAAACGTGTTGTTCGCCGGCGGCCGTGACGGACAGTTTGTTGCCGTGGATGCTCGCGATGGCAAGTTACTGTGGGAGACCAACCTCGGACCATCCGTTTCAGCCGGCCCGATGACTTACATGGTCAACGGAAAGCAATACGTCACCATTCAGTGCGGCAGCGCCTTGTACACGTTCACGCTTAGATAGCGTGGGCTGCGGCGATTTCTACGGCGGTCATCATAGCGGAACGACTTTCATAGACACTGCGGAGTTGTTGTGCTTGGAAGCATATTTCAAGATCTCCAGTTCGCCGTAAGGACTTTTCGCCGGAGTCCCGGCTTCACGTTTGCCGTGCTATTTACGCTGGCGCTCGGCATCGGCGCCAATACGGCCATCTTCAGCGTCGTCGATGGCGCGCTTCTTCATCCCGCACCATTCCCGGAAGCTGATCGTCTCGCATCCCTCTATCAAACACTTCCCCAAGGCGGCGACAGGAATGCTGTCTCCTATCCGAACCTGTTGGACTGGCAACAGCAGTCCCAAACATTCGAAGCGATCGCGGGCGTGCGGATGGTTACCTTTACGCTGACGGGCCGTGGCGACCCGGAACGGATCGCGGGCCTCGCCGTATCGTCCAATCTACTTTCAGTTCTCCGCACACAGCCGCTGCTCGGCCGGATGTTCACGAAGGAAGAGGATCAACGCGGTGGGCGGCCCGTGATTCTCCTGGCGGAACGTTATTGGAAGAGTCGCTTCGCGGCGGACCCGAAGATAATCGGACAGGCCCTAAGGCTCGATGGACGCGAGGTAGAGGTGATCGGGATCATGCCGGCGCGTGTGCGCCTGCGAGGTTACGCCGATCAGACATTTACTCCTCTTGGTCAAAACGATAATCCTTCTTTTTACAATCGCGGTACTGGCGATGACACGGAGGGTCTGGGACGTCTCAGACCGGGTATTTCACTGACACAGGCTCGGGCGGAGATGGATTCCATCATGCGAAATCTGGTGGCCCAGTATCCCAACGAAAACTACAAATCCGGCGTCAACGTGCTTTCCTACGTCGAAGACATCTCAGGCAATTTAAGGCCGGTCCTTCTGGCGTTGAGCGTAGCCGTAGTTTTCGTGTTGCTGATCGCTTGCACAAACGTGGCGAATCTGTTTTTGGCCCGCTCGGCGAATCGTACTCAGGAATTTAGTATCCGGATTGCGCTGGGCGCGGGGCGTGGAAGAATGATCCGGCAATTGCTGACCGAAAGCGTGCTACTTTCCGTCGCCGGCGGCGCGTTCGGGCTACCGATCGCGTACTGGTACACACAGGCGGCACTTTCGATCCTGCCGTCGGTATTGCCGTCGACCTCAGAGATTGGGATGAACCATCGTGTGCTTTGGTTCTCTTTTGCGCTCTCACTGTTGACCAGTTTGCTCTTCGGGCTAGGGCCTGCCTTTAGAGCAGGAACCGTGAGTATTTACGAGAACCTAAAGCAAGGCGGACGGTCGATTCTAAGCGCCAGACACCGCGCCCAGTCCATCCTCATTGTGGCTGAAGTCGCCTTGACGCTCATGCTCGTGGTTGGTGCAGGCCTGATGATGCGAAGCCTTCAGAGCCTGTGGGCTACCAGCCCCGGCTTTCGTCCGGAAAATGTCCTGGTTTTTCACATGAGTCTCTCCCCTCAACTCGCTTCTACTCCCGAGAAGATCCGCCAGGCGTTTCGTGAGCTTAATGACCGACTCACCGGACTGCCCGGCGTCGAGTCTGCGAGCGTTGAGGTGGGCGCCCTGCCGTTTATGGGGCACACAACCATCGGATTCAGCCGTGAGGACGATACAGCTACGGCGAAGAATGAACTTAGAATTGCGAATGTGTACGCGATTGGGCGCGATCATTTCCGCGCGATGGGAATTCCTCTTCTGCGAGGCCGCTCCTTCACGGGGCTGGAAACCGACAAAAGCCCACCTGTGGCTGTAGTTGACGAAGAACTGGCTCGCGAGGTTTTTCCAGGACAGGATGCCCTCGGCAGACACATTCGACCCGGCCTAAGTGGGCCTCCGATTGAGATTGTCGGAATCGCCGGGCACGTGAAGCACGACGGGATCGATTCCGACGCGACAGCGAAGTTTCGCGCGGAGATTTATTTCCCCCTTAGCCAGTTTCCAGCCGAGGCGCTGCAAGGCGCCGCCCAAGATGTGACCGGAGTGGTGCATTCCAGGACCAATCCCGCCACTCTCATGGACTCGATCCGGAAAGACCTGAGATCGTTTAATGGAGATCGCGCAGTCTCTGGTGAGTGGTTGATGACGGATGCCATCGCAAACTCATTCGCGCCCCGGCGATTCTCTCTGGTCATCCTGGGAGCTTTCGCCGCTGTGGCGCTTATTCTTGCGATCGTCGGCGTCTATGGCGTGGTGTCGTACTTCGTCAGTCAGCGCACCAATGAAATCGGTGTTCGCATGGCGTTGGGCGCTCAGCCGCGCGACATTCTCTTCGCCGTGTTGCGCGACGGGACAATGATGGGCGGAATTGGTGTTGCAATCGGTCTGCTGGGAGCGATCGCTCTCACCCGTCTGATGGCCAGCTTGCTATTTGGAATCAGCCCCACGGATTCCTTGACGTTTGCAAGCGCGGCAGCCTTACTCGTCGGATTCACCTTGCTGGCGTGCTATCTGCCGGCAAGACGGGCGGCGCTCCTTTCTCCGCTAGTGGCGATGGGAGATCAGCGGGAATCGCCTTGGCAGTCGACGCGCATGAAGATCCGGCGGGTCATGCGGGAAATGGCCAGCAGTGGCAAGGAGTCGGTGGTGCCGTTAGGAACTCTGATCACGGAGTTCGCGGGCTCGGTCCGAAGCGCTGCGTCTTTTCCAGAAGCGTTAGGCGTGGCATTGGTTACGCTGCGCGAACAAATGGGCGCGCAATCGACTCTTTTGCTGGAGAGAACGGACGGTCACGAGTACCGAAGCGAGAATTGTTCAGTTCCTGCGCAAGGATTCCTTCTAAGCCGGCTGCAGCACTACCCGCACCCCCTGGCTTTCACGGAAAGTGACTTGGAAGTGTGGGTTCGGTGGGCGAAGGAATTCAAGCCGGAGTGTATCGCCGAGATGCAGAGCTTGACGGGCACCGGCGCACGGATCGCGGTTCCTCTTCGGATTAAAAACGAGATCGTGGGTGTTCTGCTGCTTGGCCCTCCGGACGGGCGCGAGAGCTACACTGCGGCGGAGAAGCAGGGGCTAAGCAGTGCGGCGGAAGTATTCGCGTTGATGATCGAGAACTCGCGGCTGACGGAGCGGGCGCTGGAGCAGGAGAAACTACAGCGGGACCTTGCGTTAGCGGCTGAAGTGCAAAAAAGGTTGCTGCCGCCGCAACCTCCGAGCAATGGAGCGGCTACGCTGGCGGCCTTCGCACTTCCGGCCCGGACAGTGGGAGGCGATTACTACGATTTTCTCGATTTGGGAGGCGGGCGGATTGGGATTGCGGTGGCCGATGTTTCCGGCAAAGGAATCGCGGCAGCGCTGCTGATGTCGGTGGTGCAGGCTTCGTTGCGGGTCATCTCGGCGGACCGGGACGTGCCCTTATCGCAACTTGCGGAGAAGATGAATCGGTTTCTGTATAAATCGAGCGGCGCAAACAAGTATGCGACATTTTTCTACGCACAGATCGAGGGAGACGGCCGGCGGCTGCGGTTCATCAACGCGGGGCACAATCCGCCGTACTTAGCACGCAGCACCGAAACGGGCATGGAGATTACGGAACTCGGCGCCGGCGGACCGCCGCTGGGGCTGTTCCCGGAGATTCAGTATGAGGAAGCGGATCTCGAATTGCGTCCCGGGGATTTGATCGTAGCGTTTACCGACGGTGTTCCCGAGGCGCTGAACGGCGAGGGCGAGGAGTTTGGCGAGGAGAGGTTGAAGGAGCTACTGCGCGGGTCCGGTGGGCGCGGGGCGGAAGAGATCTCGGCCAGGATTTCCAGTCAGGTGCGCGATTGGATGGGCGCAGCGGAACAGCACGACGACGTAACCATCGTAGTCATGAAGGTGTAAATCAGGGAATTCGCCACCCCGATTCCACGTGTCAGCGCCGACACGACGTGTCTGCCGTGACACGGAACACAATCACACAACTCCCCTCTAATTAACAGTTTACGCGATGGTGTCCAGTCTGCACTTTAGACTGGCATGAAAAGCGTAAATCTGAAATCGACAACGAAGTTGATGGCGGTCCTGGTGATCGCGGCCTTTGATGTTCGCGGCGAAGAAGCGACCCGGATTGCAAATCCACCCGAGCAGCGGCGGATCCTGGTTTCGGTTCCCGGCCGCAAGCTGGTACTGCTCGAAGGCGACCGCGTGCTGCGGATCTACGACGTCGCGGTCGGGAAGCCGTCCACGCCAACTCCCCAAGGCAAATTCGCGATCATTAATCGCGTTCCCAACCCCACCTATTACGCTTCGTCGGGCACCGTTGCGCCGGGGAAAGGCAACCCTCTCGGCTCGCGCTGGTTGGGTCTCAGCGCCAAGGGCTACGGCATCCACGGGACCAACATGCCGTCTTCGATCGGCAAGGCTGCCTCCCACGGATGCGTCCGGATGCGCAAACAGGACTTAGAAGAGCTGTTCGAGATGGTGACGGTGGGGACCACGGTCGAGCTGCAAGGCGAACCTTCAGAGTTGCTGAGCAAGATTCTCTCGGAAGCGGTTTCCGAGTGACGCATTAGAAAGAAAAACTAGAGGAGCAACCACATGCTGTTACTGAGATACCTGCTGATGTTTACCGGGATCGGCCTGCTCGCGGGAGCAGCCGGAATCCTCGTCTGGGACCTGTATCAAATCTTGAAATCACGAAAGCCTCGCGAGACGGCGGCTCCGGGGGAGGACCAAGCGTCTCCCCCGGAGCTTCCCCAACCAGCTCCCGCTATTCATTGGCAAGGCACGAAGCAGCTGGCGACGTGGGGCGTTGTACCGTTGCTGATGGGATTGAGCATCGCCGTGGTGCCTAGCGGCTCGGCAGGAGTCCGGGTCAACCAATTCGTGGGCACTCGTCCCGCGACCCTCTATCCGGGCGTTCATTTCGTTCTTCCCTTGATCGAGAACTTGGAAACCTACAGCGTTCGCGATGAAGTGTTCGCCACCGTCCTGGTGGACGATCCGAAAAAACCCAAAGGCGAGGGTACTCTTCGTGTGCAGACGCGCGAGGGGTTGACGGTGGGCATGGCGGTGGCCGTGCGCTATCGTCTGGACGCTTCGAAGCTGGCCTATATTCATGCCAACCTTCCGCAGCCGATCGAAGGAGAGTTGATCGCGCCGGCGGTTTCGAGCATCTTTCGCGATCTGGCCCCCATTTACGTTGTACGCGAAATGTTTTCCACCAAGCGCGACGAGGTTCGTCAGACGGCGGCCACGCGGATCGCCGCCAAGCTCGGCGCAGACGGAATCGTGGTGAAGGAAGTGATTCTGCGGGACATTCAGCTTCCGGCGGATTACGCCAAAGGGCTCGAAGGCTTGCTGCTGAAGGAGCAGGAGAATGAACGCCTGAGCGTGGAACTGGAAGTGAAGCAAAAAATGGTCCGGCAGGCAGAACTGGAAGCGGAGGCGCAGAAGGCTCGCGAGGTCAAGGCCGCCGAAGGACAGGCGATGATCGTCGTCCTCCAGGCCAAGGCGCAGGCGGATGCCATGCAGCACACGTTGCCCCTCAAGGAGAAACAGATCCAGCAGTCGAAGCTGGAAGCCGAGGCGCGCAAGGAATCTACCGTAAAGAATGCCGAAGCGATGGCGCAGGCCAAGGTGATCGACAGCAAAGCCGAGCTGGAAAAACGCAAGCTGCTGAATGAGGCCGACGAGGATCGCATCCGTCGGCTGGCTTCGGCGGACGCAGAGAAGATGAGGTTGGAGGCGGCGGTGCTGACGCAGAATCCGCTGCTGATCCAGAAGATCATCGCGGAGAAGCTGTCCGACAATGTGCAGATAATGATGGTCCCGAACGATGGGAAATTCTTCTTCGCGAATGACGTTCTGAAGGGAATGACGGCATCGGTTCAGTAGATGCCGGAGGCATCTCCAGAGAAAGAGCGCGAATGGACGCGACAGGGGCGGGCAGACAACAAAGCCCGCCCCGTATTCTTTTGTGTGCCAGCTTTGTTATGATTCGTGCGGTGGCTCGGGGATTTCTGCTCTTGATGATTGTTGTGACGGCGCGAGCGGACACCCTCGATGACGCTGTCGCGGCGCTGGCCAAGAAGGTTTCCGCCAGATTAGGAGCTGCCGAGACGGTGCGGGTGACGTCGCGCAACATTAGTTCACTTCCCGCGGCCGACACGGCAAGAGCCCAGACCGCCTTGACACGTGCCTTGCAACGCCGGGTGCCTAATCCGAAGCAGGTAGAATTAGCACTGACGATTTCGGAAAACCTGCGGGGCTATCTTTTAGTCGCGGAAATCCGGCGCGAGAGCGAAACGATGGTCGAGATGACGGAGTTTCGTATCGCCGCTCCTGTGTCGCCGCCACCGGCGGCCTTCACAATGGAAAGTAAGCTTTTGTGGGAACAGGAAACACCGATTCTCGATATCGCTGTTCTTCCTGATTCGATGCTGGTGCTCGACGCCGCCGGGCTCGCCCGGTATGAAAGACGCGCCGGTAAGTGGGATCGTGCGGCAGCGGTGGAGATCCCTGTGATCATTCGGGACCCGCGCGGACGCCTGGAAACGAATGCAGACTCCGCTACGATCCACGAGCCGGGAGTCAAATGCACGGTGCCGATCAGATTGAGCGCGCCTCCCCAGTGCGAGGAAGGGGGACGTTTCAAAGCGGAGCGCAACACCCAAGACTTGCACGACTGGCGGGGCGAGTTCTTCGCCAGCGCCGAACTGGGCGGCGATACGCTGCTGGCAGAGGTTGACGGCCGCATCCATATTCATGACGCCGCGCACGCCCCGCAAGCGGTATTCGACGGAGGCAGCGACTTGGCCGTGATCGCGGCCTGCGGAGGGCGCCACATTGCCCTCACAGGAAACGGCGATACGGCATCACTCGACTCCATCGCGCTCTACGATCTGGTGAATCGCACCCCGGTGCGCGTGAGCGAACCGGTAGAGCTTTCCGGACCTGTTACGGCATTGTGGCCGGCTGGGGAAGGCGCAGTCGCGGTTGCACGAAATCTTTCTACAGGAAAATATGGGGCGTACAGCCTTACGCTGGATTGCGGCCGGTAACGCGATTCTGGCGCTAGCGGTCGCTCTCGAGGCGGCCCACCGCCCGCGCTATGGCGGCGAACTGCGCGTCGAAATGAGGGCCGCGATCGCGGGCCTGGACCCGGGTGCGGTTTCCGAAGACCCCGTGGCGCTAGGGGCGCAACGCCAATGGATGCCCTTGGTGTTTGAAACCTTGGTGCGCCTGGACGATCACGGACGTCCTCAGCCATGGCTGGCCACATCGTGGACACACGAAACGGCGCGCAAGATTTGGATCTTTCAAGTCCGTAAGAACGTCAAGCTGCACGACGGATCCACGTGGTCGCCGGCGAGCGGTTCGATTACGATTCCCGACGATCGGCCCATCGAGCACATTCTGCGCGAGCTGGCGGGTGCCCGAAGTGCCATCGTCGTAAAAGCAGAAGATGGCTCGCTTCTGGGAACCGGGCCATTTCGGATCGCTCGCTGGGATGCGGGAAAGTCGGCCACGCTTGTGGCGCACGACCAATATTGGGGTGGCCGGCCGTTTCTCGATTCGATCAGCATCCAGATGGGGCGCAGCCTCGCGGATCAGGCCAGCGATTTCCAGATCGGCAAGGCGGATGCCGTAGAAATCGCCGCCCGGGACCTGCGCGCTCCGAAGCAGCGCGGTACTACCATCGCGACCACCCCGCCGATGGACACCGTCGCGTTGCAGTTCGACGGCGGACGTGTCCCGGCGCAACTACGGCAAGCACTGGCACTATCGATCGACCGCGCCTCCATCCACAACGTTCTCTTGCAGAAGCAAGGAGAGATTTCCGGCGCACTTCTGCCGAAATGGCTGACGGGATACTCATTCCTGTTCCCAGCCGAGCGTAATCTTGTGCGAGCCAAGCAACTCGTTCCGGCGCCTCTCAGCCTGACGTTCGGCTATGACCGGCAGGATGCCGCGATCCGGCCCATCGCCGAGCGCGTCGCCGTCAACGCGAGTGAAGCTGGGATCACGCTGCGTCAAGGGACCGGGGCTGCCGACGTCCAGCTGGTGCGCTTGCCCGTGACGGCCGGTGATCCATGGCTCGCGCTCCAGGATTTGACCGCTCTCCTGAAAGCGGCTTCCGTTCCGCCAGCCGCCAGTTCTTACGAGAACGAGAAGGCGCTAATGGAGAGTTCCGGTGTGATTCCGCTGTTCCATCTGCCGCGCGGCTGGATGCTGTCTTCAAAGGTGAAGAATTGGCCGCGTTTCGAGGATGTATGGCTCGATCCCGGGGCAGCGCCGTGACGTTTCGCACGAAGCTGCTGTTCATCTCCTCGTTCATGGTGGCCGGAGCAGTGGCCCTGGTGACGGGCGCAGTTTCGATTTCCACGCGCCGCGCGTTCGATGCGATTGATCGCGAACGCCGCCAGGCTTTGCTGGCGCAATTTCGCGATGAGTTGGCCGCGCGGAGCACTGAGGTCGCACGTCGCGTAGAGCTGGCTGCGTTGTCTCGAGGCGTACAGCAGATCGCGGCCGGAGCGGCGGAATACGATCATGCACAGACCGAAGCTGCCTCCGCTGGGCTCGATTTTCTGGATGTAGTGGAGCCCGACCTGACGATCATCTCCTCGGCGCATTGGCCCGCGCGCTTCGGATATAAGAACGACTGGCAGATCGCACCGGACGACTGGCACTCGTCCGATGTATTTCTGGCTCGCATTCCGACGCCCGAGGGAAGTGTGATGGCGCTGACGGCGGTACGTCCCGTGGCGGGCGGAAAGGCGCTGGTGGCAGGCGGCCGCAGACTGAGTCCTGAGCTGCTGAAATCGCTGGGTGTGGCCCCAGGCATGCGCGCGCTCCTATGGCTGCCGCCGGGTGAAGCGATCGGGGCGGAGGGCTCGATTGCAGATCCGCAAAAGCTGGCCTCTCTGATTCAAGCTGTGCGAACCCCTAACGGCGAAGCCACCGGCGCAGTGCAGTGGACCTCGGATCGCAGTAGCTCCGAGGCGTTTTTGGCATTGCCGATCACGCGCGCCGGTACCCTGACGGGAGTGCTGCTGGCTGGGACCTCCTTGAGCACGCAGCTCGGACTAGAGCGATCGATACTCCGCACGGGTTTAGTGGTCGGGGCGTCGGGAATCGTGATCGGCGTGCTGCTGGGTTGGTGGACCACGGAACGAATCACCCGGCCGGTGGAGCGGCTTGCGGCAGGAGCGAGGGCGGTCGCCGGGGGAGATTTGTCGGCCCGCGTCGAGGTCCTGTCGCGCGATGAGATCGGCGAACTGGCGCGCGCCTTCAATGTTATGACCGAACAGTTGCTGGAGCAGCGTGACCGGGCGATTCAGGCCGAGCGGGTCGCGGCCTGGCGTGAACTAGCCCGCCGTCTGGCGCATGAGCTGAAGAATCCGCTGTTTCCGTTGCAGATTACGATAGAGAATCTGCAGCGCTCACGGGAGTCCGCCGAGTTCGATGAAGTATTTCGCGAGAGTACGACAACGCTGTTGGCTGAACTGGGGAATCTGAAAACCATCATCGGGCGTTTTAGCGATTTTGCAAAAATGCCTGCTCCGCAGTTCGAAACAGTGGACATCAACGAAATCGTCCGGGGCGTGATGAAGCTGAATTTTCAATTGGAACGGCCGAACGTTAAGCCTGTGTTGGAGCTGGCAAGCGACGGCACGCGGATCCAGGCCGATCCGGATCAGTTGCGGCGCGCGCTCGGCAATCTGGTGCTCAACGCTCTTGATGCCATGCCGGAGGGAGGAACTCTTCTGGTGCGCACCGCGCTCCACGATTGGGGCGTGCGCCTGGAGATATCTGACAGCGGCCAGGGACTGACGGAAGAAGAATGCCAGCGCCTGTTCACTCCTTACTACACGACCAAACAGCACGGCACCGGACTGGGCCTGGCGATCGCGCAGAGCGTGGTGAGCGATCATCACGGAAAGATTTCCGTGTCGAGCGCGTCAGGCCGCGGGACCACCTTCACCATTGACCTGCCGGCTTCGCAGCCCGATCCGCTGGCCCCAACGGGAGAGACAGCGTGAGCCATCTGCTGATTGTCGACGACGATCCTAATACGCTTGCGTCACTGGCGCGCGCCTTTCGTCTGGCGGGTCACGAAGCGACCGTGTCGGATCGCGCATCGCGGGCGCTGGAGCTGGTTCGTACGCAATCGTTCGACTTGATCTTTTCCGATGTGGTGATGCCGGACAAGGACGGTATCACGTTGCTCGAGGAAATGCGGGCTGCGGGCGTCACGACGCCGGTAGTGATGATCTCCGGCCAGGCAACGCTCGACATGGCGGTTCGTGCCACACGACTGGGCGCGCACGATTTTCTCGAGAAACCCCTTTCGACGGAGAAGCTGCTGCTGACGCTCGAAACCGTGCTGAAGCTCAAGCGGTTGGAGTCGGAAAATCGGGAACTGCGGGCGCGCCTGGGGCGGCACGAGATCGTTTGGAAGAGCGATGTTATGCGGCGCGTCATGGCGCAGGTGGAACGCGTGGCGGCGGGCGATTCGCGCGTATGCATCCTGGGCGAAAGCGGGACAGGGAAGGAGCTGATCGCCCGTGCGGTTCACGACAAGAGCGGACGCCGCACCGGTCCTTTCATTGCGCTTAATTGCGCGGCAGTGCCGGGCGAGTTGATCGAATCCGAGTTGTTCGGTCACGAAAAGGGAGCGTTCACAGGGGCGGCAGCGCGACATACAGGCAAGTTCGAGCAGGCTCACAAAGGCACTCTGTTCCTGGATGAAATCGGCGACATGCCCGCCGTGATGCAGGCCAAGCTTCTGCGCGTTCTGGAAGAGGGCGAAATCGAACGTGTGGGCGGCTCGGGAGCTCAGAAAGTAGATGTGCGCGTGGTAACGGCGACTCATCGAAACCTGGAGGAGCAGGTGCGGACGGGAGCATTCCGCCAGGATCTGTACCATCGGATCCTTGTGTTCCCGGTCCAATTACCGCCGCTTCGGGACCGCAAGGACGATATCGCCGCACTGGTGGAGCATTTCAACCGTTCGATCAGCGAGATGAACGGATGGAAGCCGAAACCGTTTACCGCGGCCGCCGTTGCTGCCTTGCAGCGTCACACTTGGCCTGGAAACGTTCGCGAACTGCGTAACGCCGTGGAACGGCTGTTGCTTCTGACAGATTCCGAAGTCGGCGAAGAAGATGTGCGCGGGGCGCTGCCACAGGTGGCCGGTGCGGCGGTTTCTTCGGGAACCCTCGCCTCAGGAACACTAGCCACAAGAACGGAGGCGTTCGAGCGCGAAACGATTTTGGCCGAATTGGAGCGGTCGCATCACAGCATGACGGAGGCGGCTCGGGCGTTAGGGCTCGAGCGCAGCCACCTGTACAAGAAGTGTGCGCAGCTGGGTATCGATGCGAAGGGTAGGAGGAGGGCGGAGGAGTAGCTTCTATACCCGATCTGTCTACACTACTGAGCGGGTCCGATGACGACGCGCGGCGTGCTGCTCGGCTCGCTGATGCGACGCTGGCGCGCGGGCGCCTGATCGGCGTCCGGTGGTGGCTCGATGGCCGGTTGGGTCCGGAGTACAACCTTCGGTCCAGTCGAGTCGCTGACCCCGGGCCGGCGGCGCGCTGGCGGCGGGGACGCATCGCTCAATTCTGCCTTTGCCGGTTCCGGATCGCGGCCCGACGGCGGACGCGCGGGAACTCGCGTGATCAGGCCCGGCCTAGCGCCGTCCTTCGCAAGGGCAACCCGGCGGTATTGCAAGGCGGCATCCGGATGCTTCCGGCGCGCCGTCTCCGTGAGGTCCAGTTGCATGGCAGGTCCTATTTCCATTCCATCCGGCACATAGAAATAGATGGCATAGCGGCGCCGGATACGCTCAAAGGTGGTCTCTACCGCGGCGGCATCGTTCACCTTCAGAGCGTCGCCACCTGAGGCCCGAGCGATTTCCGGTGAGCCCGCCGAAGTACCGCCCGGGTAGCCGACCACTACCGGAGGTGATCCCGGAACAGGGATGCCGCCAGCACCACGACGGCGGCCCAGAATAATCCCGCCGAGAGGGCCTTGTCCGCCTGGCCAGGGTACGGTAATTGGAGGGTTTGTGCTTGGCCGGCCTCCGCCGCCGGGATAGGGTCCGCCCACGGGAAGGAACGCTGGCGCCAGGAGTACCATAAGCACTGCGTCAGCTCGATCCAACGCCGTCGAAACGCGGACCCGATCACAGGGCAACGCCTGATCATCCGTCACGATCACAATGGCGTGGCGCATCTGACGCCGCCCTTCGCGTTCCACATAGGCGGCGGCATCCAATAGAGCTTTATTGATATTCGTTCCGCCGTTGAAGCGCTCGGTCTGCACCACATCGTCAAGTTTGCGCTCCACACCGTTCAGGTCTTGCCGGAACGGCAACCGCAGGCGCGTGTGTGAATCGAAGACCATGATTCCCACGCGGTCCTGGTCGCCTAATACGGCCAGCGCCCCGTGCGCTGCGGAAGCCACCTTCTGGACATGCACCTGCATGCTGCCGCTTACGTCGAGCAACAACAACACGTCTACAGGGAGATCTTCATAGGCGAGATTGCGAATCGGGATCAGTTTTCCTTCTTGCCGAAGGAGAAAATCTTCCTTGCGTAATCCGCCGATCGGGTGCTGCGAACGATCCATGACCAGCGTATCGATCCGGCCCATGGCGACGTCGCTGCGGAAAACGGGGATGCTCTCGTCGTCCGCGACGGCGGCGACGCAGGCCACCAGGAGCAACCAGGGCCAAATCGCAGGCCGCATAGCACCTCCTTCGCCGGCGCAACGCAGGCCGGCTGACATCAAGAATACTCCTTTCGATTCGTGAAGTGTTCGGCCGTTGGATGCCGGCGACAAGTCCCTTTATCTGAAGCGGCGTTAAACTAAGGGTGCATGCGGACGGTACGTCTAGTTACCATCGCTTGCCTGCTGGCGGCGAGCCTGACAGCGCAGCCCAAAGGTCAACCCATAGGTCAAACCAAGCGCATCCTTTATGTCACGCTTTCGGCCGGTTTCAAGCACGATTCTATTCCGGCTTCGATCGAGGCGCTCAAACAGATCGCGGCGCAAAGCGGCAAGCTCGAAGTAGTACAGACCGAGGACGTCTCCCTTCTGAGCGCGGCCGGGCTCCGGGACTTCGATGCGGTCATGTTTTTCACTACCGGCGAGCTTCCGATTTCAGACGCCCAGAAGCGCGACCTGCTGGATTTTGTGCGCAGCGGAAAGGGATTCGGCGGCGTCCACAGCGCCACGGACACGTTCTATCAATGGCCGGAATATGGCGAATTGATCGGAGGATACTTCAACGGTCATCCCTGGACGCAGCCGGTCACTCTGGACGTTGAGGATCCGGATAGTCCGCTGGTCGCCCACCTGAAACCCTCCTTCAAAATCCTTGACGAGATCTACCAGTTCCGCCAGTTTTCGCGCGATCGCGTGAGGGTGCTGCTCACGTTGGACACGCATTCCGTAGACATGGGTGCGGACGGCGTGAATCCTGGAACGCGGGATTTCCCGCTCGTGTGGATCCGCCGCTATGGCGCCGGCCGGGTGTTTTACAACGCACTCGGACACTTCGACAGTACCTGGACCGATCCGGGCATTCGCCAAATGATGCTCCAGGGTATGCTATGGCTCACCGGGCAGATTGAGGCTGACGCGACGGTCCGTCGAGCAAGCGCGCCTTCGTTGCATGAAGTGGTCAACAGCGCGAGTTTCAACCCGTCGATGGTGATCTCGCCGGGATCGTTGATTACGATCTTCGGGCAAAACCTTACGCTCGGATCCACGTCCGCGGCGGATCCGCGAAATCCTCCGTTCAAGCTGGCCGGCACCACACTCACGTTGAACGGCAACGCAGTGCCGCTGCTCTACGCGTCGCCGACACAGGTCAACGCATACGTGCCGCTCGATCTGACCCCTGACGATATTGATGGAAAACTCGCTGTCACAGCCGAACTCTCGAATAGTGACGCCGATGGGAGTGGCAGTACTCGCGTTGCTGCCGCTGCGAGCACTCCCGGCATTTTCGCTCTTACAAGAGGAGCATCGTGGGTCACACTTTGGGGAACTGGCATGGGCGCCGTGGAGCCGTGGGATGCATACCAAGTGACTGCGGCTCATCCCGATGTAACAATCGGTGGAATAGCGTGCCGGATCTTGTTTAGCGGGCTTGCCCCAGGATGGCCCGGACTGTATTTGGTGAATGTAGAGGTTCCGTCTATAGCCGTGCTGCCGGCACAACTGGAATTCCGGCTAAATGATTATTTCTGGACCTCCCTTCTTTCCAACGCCCCCCACCCTCAGAACACAAGGCGCGCTGCTTCGGCCAGGACCATCTCTTTGTAGAAAGGTAGCGCCCAGCCCTCTTTCACCAGCTCATCGTATCTCTGCGCGACTTTGTTGGTGTAATCCTTGGGATTCTTGTAGAGCTTCTTCAGCTGATCCTTCGAAAGCGCCATTTCGAAGTTACCCAGACCGCACAGTTGGGCGTCGGGATCCTGGCCGTTCGTCCGTCGCTCCGCGATGAAATGATTGGGATTCGGAATCCTTGGGTCGGCGCCTTCGTCCGGAACGTGGTAGCTCTTCACCGGTACATCCACGTAGGTGTTGCGGATCCCGCCTTTGACGTTTCCAAACTCATCCAGCGCGAACAGAACGCCCTTATCGCGATCGAGCTTGGGCTTGTTGTCTGGATTGAAATCGACGTAATACCGATCGGCGTGGGGAGGCGCGATGCCTTTGTCCACCCATGCGAAAAGCTTGTCGAGCGCAACGGCCATCTCCGCTCCCAGGGGATACCTGCTGATCGGATATTTACAGGGATCGGGGTAGTATTGACCGGCGACGCGGGCATCGATATGGGCCATGCCTGCAAACTCATAGACACGAAGTTTGTCATTGTCGGGCTGAGTGGTCCCGTTCCCTGTGAAAGCCTC
>Ga0105241_10001145_pt1 | contig 20200 bp, 16 predicted proteins | sample KBSC64metaG_FD_80422 | JGI IMG/M metagenome (GOLD analysis project Ga0105241, IMG submission 80422) | Corn rhizosphere microbial communities from Kellogg Biological Station, Michigan, USA - KBS C6-4 metaG | ecosystem: Host-associated > Plants > Roots > Rhizosphere > Soil | place: Michigan, USA... | reverse complement strand
TGGATGCATACCCATAGGTAGCAGCATTGGACGCCCCGTCAAAACTGCCCGTAAAATTGAAGTAAGCAGGTATTATCGTATTCACCGTCGTCTTACTCACCCATATCCGCAGATCGATGACAGGCACCGACCCCGGGGAAAAATTAATAGCTACAATAAGGTCCCCCGTCTGGATAATATTCCCGCTGGCATCAAATAGCCATTGCGTATGTCCCGCCTCGGTACCCGCGCTGGTAAAAAGCCCGCTGGTTTGATTATAAGTGAAGGATTTCCGGTATAGCTCTACATCGAAATAGCTGGAGCCCGTGGTGCTGAAAGTAGATGCCCCTGTAAAGAACCACAAGCTGTCATGAACGTTGGTTCCGTCCCTGCGCATATGCGCAAATACGTCTATCATGTCATTCTTGCCCGGATTATTGGAAACGCCCCCATTCCAGTTGGCCGGGTCATCCCCATTTTTGCTGGCAGACGAAAAGACAGTGGAATCCTTCGAAGTAGATGCTGCTATAAAATCCCTTCCATAGGCCGCATCCAGCCACAGCTTTCCGCTGATTTTCGCATACAGCAGGGCCGACATTCTTTTATTAAAGCTGAGATTATTGCCTGCCTGAAGAAGGGCCAGATACACGGCCGCATTCGAAGTGTCGATCACATTATTACCTGAAGCAGAAGGGGAAAACCAGTCGTCGCTGGCGATAGGGCCCATAGCAGGACCATATTTTACAAAATTGCTGCGTGTGTCCGCATCGATACCAAAATAAGCGTTGACGCCTCCATTGGTTAATTGCCCGGCAGCAGCCATAGGCGCAAGAGAGATTAGGCTCATGGGTACGATAATCCAGAGTTTCATAGCATGACGGAATTTAGGGTATCACAGGAACGGGCCTAATATATGGGTCTAATGTAAAAGTATATATATGATGCACTTATATACTTAAGGCCTCAAAATAATACTAAAAGTCCGTAAATGCAAACCCCCTAACCCTTATCATCAAAAAACTACATAGTTCCCATTAAATGATCACTGATCCTCCGACCGGTGATCACGCATCCTCCGACCCTCCCAGCACCGGCTTGATGTCCACCACTGGCGTCCCGTCTATTGCTTCCAACGGTCCCACCTTCAAAGATGTCCCCTTTATCTCCAGCACTTTCACCCGGTGTAACCCCAACGGATTAGGCCTGTCCGGGCTACGGGTAGCAAATACCCCCGTCAATGGATTATTCTTATCCCCCCGTGGATGTACCGTAAGCACATCCCGCTTCGATTGATGAAACCAGGTGATCAATATCACCTCATCCCCCACCACGGTCCCCTCCAACGCCTTTGCAACATTGTCATTCACCACCAGCCATACATCCGGCGCACCCTCATACCCTTGTTTGGCCGCATCTTCGCGATGCTTAACGGGAGACTGAATAAACCCGATCGGTTGTAAAACATAATCTGACATATCTTATCTAATTTAAATGACCATAAAGATCTTCTCTTACCCTGATCAACAGTTGCCTTACAAAATACCAAATAAAAAACTATCTTGATAAAAATATCCCTGACATGACCCGCTCCCGACTGTCCCTCCTGCTTCTGGCAATGTATTGCAATTCCCTCCATGCCCAGGACTTAAAGCCAGCCGAATTCATCGACAGTACCTCATTCGTACGACGCGGCCTGCTCCGCGCATTTCATTCAGCAGCTGATAAAGAACGGCTATAAAGAGATCGTCACTGCAACACGGGACATCGGCGGCGGCCCCGGTTATAATGCCATATCTTTTAAAAAAGGAACAACCCAGGTCGGCTATAAGGAAGAAAAACAAGAATCAATAGGAGACTCCGAAGTAATACTATATTTATTTTCGATTTCCAACGAAAACTATAAACCTTAATACACCCCGGCCAGCCCCTTCACTTTCTCCCCCGCCGCCGCATCCAGCAACACCTCGCAATTCGGATGCAGCTGCACCACCGAAGCCGGTATATCCGTCGTCACAGGCCCCAACAACGCCTGCTCGATAATATCCGCCTTATGCGCCCCCTTTGCTATCAATATCAGCTTACGCGTCTGCATGATATTCCGGATACCCCTCGTCAGTCCGCCTAGTTTTGTCGCCGGACCGATACCCGTTTCACTCCGTATGCGTATCTCATAATCCACATCCAGGTGCGATACCCAGGTCTCGCTTTCAAAAGGCGTCCCCGGCTGGTTGATCCCCACATGACCATTGAGACCGATACCCAACAGCTGAAGATCGGCTCCTCCCCGTTCGGCCAGCCGGCGCTCGAACTCCAGGCACTCCATCTCCAGGTCATCCGATATAGTTGGAGGCATAATAAAGTTCTCGGCACGTATCCCCAATGGCTTCACCAACTGGCCGTATATTGTATTGTAACAGCTCCCCGGGTAGTCCGGAGGTACATTGATAAACTCATCCACATTGAACAGCGTCACACGCGATATGTCAAATGGATACTTCCCAAATATCTCCGCTACGACCCCGTGCATGTTGATGGTTGTTTGACCGGTGGATAAGCCGATGACAGCCCCCGGCTTTTCTAAGATTTGCCCGATGATACGCCATGCAGCCGTCACGTCAAAACTACGTTCGTCCTTACAGATCGTTATTTTCATAGCTTAATTTGTTCTGTATCGCCTTTAACTCACTTTCTACCTGATCACTGTTAGCTCACCTTCTCCCTGATAAGATTGTTCGCGCTTTCCACCGCAGCCTTCAACCCCTCGGGACGGGTCCCTCCACCCATTGCATAGGAAGGCTGACCGCCGCCCGTGCCGCCAATCTCTTTGGCAGCTTCTTTAACTATTTGCCCCGCATGAAGACCTTGTGATTTTATCGCCTCGTCACTCACTGCAACAGCGATCATAGGCTTTCCATCGATCATTGCTCCCAGCACAACATATCCCGTCTCTTTACGAAGCTCCATCGCCAGCTGCTTCAACGCATTGGAAGACGGTACCTCCACGACAGTCGAGACGGCATCACCCTTTTTCTCCTTCAACAGGCGGGCCCGTAACCCTTCCACCTGCTGATGCTCCATCGACTCCACCTTCTTCTGCAGCTCCGTCCTCTCCGATAATAACCCCTCGATGGACTTTACCACATCCTGCCCCTTCACCAGCTCCTTTATCTGCCTCACCTGCGCAATAAATCCATTTACATATTCCAATGCCTTCTTTGCCGTAACAGCTTCGATACGACGCACACCCGCCGACACGGATCCCTCGGACAATAATTTGAACAGTCCGATCTTGCCCGTTGCAGATACGTGGGTTCCACCACAAAGCTCGATAGAGAATGCAGGGTCGAATATGATTACCCGTACGAACTCTCCATACTTCTCGCCAAAAGTGGCCGTAGCGCCCAGCTTTAACGCCTCGTTATACGGCATGTTCTGATAAACCACCAGCGCGATGTCCTGCCGGATCTTTTCATTTACGATATCTTCGATGCGGGCCATTTCCTCATCGGTCACCTTGGCGAAATGGGAGAAGTCGAACCGGAGGAACTCATCGTTCAGATAGGATCCCCTTTGTACCACATGGTTCCCTAATACACTCCGCAAAGCACCCAGCAACAAGTGCGTTGCCGTATGATTATTTTCAACAGCAGCGCGACGCTCCTTATCTATAGCAGCCTCCACACTCACCGGCTCTGACAGACCACTTAATAACCCCTCCAAAGCCTTATCCGTCGAAATATGTATCACCAAACCCGCTTCTTTTTTCGTATCGCTGATCCGGACCGGCACGCCATTAAAAGAAAATACGCCCGTATCTCCCGCCTGTCCTCCCATCTCCGCGTAAAAAGGCGTCCTGTCAAGCACCAGCTGATATTCCTTACCTTTCTTGGTGCTTACGATGCGATATCTCATCAGCTGAGCGGTCGCTTCATCACTGTCATAGCCAAGAAATTCAACTCCTTCCACAGGTCCCAGTTCCACCCAATCCGTAGCGTCCTTGACCGCATCCTTCCGGCTCCGCTCTTTCTGTAAAGCCAGCTCTGCTTTAAACCCTGCACCATCTACGGTAAATCCATTCTCTCGTGCGATCAGTTCCGTAAGATCCAAAGGGAAACCATAAGTATCCGACAGCTCGAATGCCTGTTTCCCCGTGATCACCTTACCATCGCCTGCCTCGGAAAATATCTTCTCCAATCGATCTAATCCTCCCGTCAAAGTATTCAAAAAGGATTTCTCTTCTTCTTCCACCACTTTCACTACAAAATCTTTTTGCCTGTCCAACTCCGGAAAAACATCCTTGAACTGCGCAGCCAGCAGCGGCACCAGCTGATACATAAAAGGCTGACGAAATTCAAGATAGGAATACCCATACCGGATAGCACGACGAAGTATCCGCCGGATGACATATCCCGCCTTGGCATTGGATGGCAGCTGCCCGTCCGCGATAGCAAAAGCTACCGCCCTGATATGATCGGCTATTACCCGCATCGCTACATCCGTATAACTCTGGGCAGTCTTCGAAGGATCCGTCGTCTTCGTATATTTCTTACCCGACATCTCTTCCAGACGGGTGATCGTCCCCTGGAATACATCCGTGTCGTAGCTTGATTTCTTTCCTTGCAGGACCATACAGAGCCGCTCGAAACCCATGCCCGTATCCACGTGCTTTTCAGGCAGGTTCACCAGCGAACTGTCAGCCTTGCGCTCGAATTGCATGAAAACGATATTCCAAACCTCCACCACCTGCGGATGGTCCTTATTCACAAGATCCTTACCCGGCGCCTTCAAAATATCACTTTCATCCCTCACATCGACATGGATCTCCGAACAGGGACCACAAGGCCCTACATCACCCATCTCCCAAAAGTTGTCTTTCTTCGAACCCATGATGATCCGGTCCTCACCCCCAAGGATCTTCTTCCAGATATCAAACGCCTCTTTGTCAAAATCGATCTTCTCCTTATCATCTCCCCCAAAAACAGAAACATAGATCCTGTCCTTCGGTATTTTATACACCTCCGTCAACAGCTCCCAGGCCCAGGATAATGCCTCCTGCTTGAAATAATCTCCAAAAGACCAGTTGCCCAGCATCTCGAACATCGTATTATGATAGGTGTCAAAACCCACATCCTCCAGGTCATTATGCTTCCCGCTAACCCGGAGACACCGCTGCGTATCCGCGATACGCTTCGAAGGCGGCTTGGCATTCCCCAAAAAATAATCCTTAAATTGGGCCATGCCGGAGTTGTTAAACATCAGCGTCGGATCATTCTTGGCGATCAGGGGTGCAGAGGGCACAATCAAATGCCCTTTCGATTGAAAAAAAGTAAGATATGTCGACCGAATTTCGCTTGAAGTCATCATTTAATGAATAGTGATTATATTTAATATATAACTAGCTCGTTTTGGGTAGCCCCAAAATTAATTCTTTTTAGTGATCCGTATAGTCAGTTCAAGGGCAGAAGACGATACTTAAATGAATATACGTTCCCGGAAAAGTTGAAAGTAAAGATGATCTTCTGCTTTGCCGCCTTCCCATCGATCAGGGCGGGTTCAAGCGCAGATAATTGTCTCAATGCATTGATCAGACCCCTCCCTATTTTATCAAAGGTAAAGTCCCGGTAACTTAAGTCACCGATATATCCATTTTCTAAAACTGCTCCTTCAATGGCCAACTCCCCACTATATACCGAAAGATCCTGCTTACCAAGATAGGAGCTCACTAATTGGTTAATTTCATTAGAGTACGCCTCTGTGCCATAGGGGAATCGGGCATTGACGATCGTCTTTCTTTTCACCGCATTACAGCCAGCATAGGAGGTGAATAGTCGCTCTGCTGTTATGAAGGACAGTTCATCCGTGTTTACCAATACTATACGGGACGCTTCCGTATAGTCGCCCACCTGGTTATTGCCTTTTTGAAACACCCCGTTATTGAATTTTTCCTTTACAAGGACTTTATCCTTATCGGCCCCCATAGTGGAAATGGCCTCCCATTTGCCATCAGGTTTACCATTGACCAGCTTGCCCGTCCAGGAGATATAGCCAACGCTCACTTTATAAGCTCCATTTCCGTTATCTATCGTTTTCCTTCCACTCATATCCCACTGCTCGATAATCCTGCAATCACCATTGTTTGCCTCAAAACTTAATGCTGGCCTGCCATCCTCGTAATACATGGCACATTCCCCATCAAGGTTATTATTCTTAAAACTAACTTTTGCCCGTAAATTCCCGTTTAAGTAATGCGTAATGAAATCCCCGTCTTTTAATCCGGCTGTATTATAAGTCCCTTCTGCAATAATTATTGCAGGATCGTCCTTGGCAACATCTTTAAATTTCCCATAGAACACACGTCGCTGAAAAGAATAATGCGCGTAACGTATGATTGCGGCACAGCTATCTTCTATTAAACGATACTCACTGTTAAAATGGAGATTAACGCTGTCGTCTCCCAGGTTTTCAAAAAGGATCCGTCGTTGCTGCTTCGTTTGCGCAAAAGAGGAATAACTAACCAGCAGGAATAAATGAATGCAGGGTATAAGGTGTTTCAGGTTCATAAGAGGGGTTGTCAGTATCATAAATGTAAAAAACCTCCTGCTATTCTCCAATAATCCCACACTGAGACCTCGCCATTTATTATCTTTATCCCGAACACAGATATTATGGAAACAGACTCCCATATGACACCAGACCATCCATATTATTCACCTTGCTCATAACCAGCCCCTGATGCAATACCTGTCCCCTTCGACCTTATTAGGAGGATCCATCCCCACCCCTTTCGATAAAAAATCCATCCAGCTGGGAAGAAAAAAGCTACTCGCCGAACTGGAGCTAACGGGTGGCGATAGCATCGATATCAACGGCATTTCACTTACCAAAGGCAATATCATCGACTATTTCGAGGACCTGCTGCAGGATAATGTCATCGACTATCACAATGCCGTCGAAGAGGACGCCGTATTGAAAAATTTCCTGGAAACACGGACCATAGAACGGGGATCGCAATTCGAAAACAATTCATTATACCATGATATCCATTTCCTCCAATGGATAAGCCCTTACTTCCAATCTGCCTTTACAGACACAGTGGATACCTCCTTCAGGACCACCGACGACGGACAGCTCAGCGCCATCCTGGACAACCTGCTGCTGATGACCGAATACGACCTCGAACGGGCCTGGCTATCCGTCACCAGGATACTCACCAACAACATTGCCATGCTGGAGTATTACAGGGACAACGGCGAAAAAGGCACATTCGAAGAAGAGACATTCGGCGCCGCAGCCCATCTGATGAGCTTCGGACACATTACGCTTATCCTCTTATTACCCGAACGCCGGTTCAGCGAAGTGCGAAATAAATATGCCTTCGTCATGGAGCAGTCAGCCATCTGCACCTTTAACAAAAAGACAAGTCACAGATATGCCGCGGAAACATGGATAGAAAATGCTTTACAGCTGGCCGTTGCACCGGAATTAAAGACCGAGCTGCAAAATAAGCAGGTGGAGATGAAAAGGATATCCGGCGGCAAAAAAAGCGAGGCGTGGGGTATTGCCCGGTTCGCCTGGCTGCTCATCTTCGTCCTGGCCAAGGCGTTCACCTGCAATTCTTTTAATAATAATTCCGGTTCCACTATTGATATGTCAAAAGTACCCGTTATTGTCCGCCTCAATGATAGTACCCAGTTATTCAATGGGGATACCGTCAGGATCCACCTCAATAATCCCCGCAAGCCGGTCACCCCCTAAGCCCCGTCCCCTTGATCATCTCATCATCATCCTTGTCGATCAGCAGATCGTACATCCGGTAAATGACACTGAGTATCTCATCCGCATTCTTCCGCTGCAAAGCCTCATCCCCTCTTGACTTCAGGGCCTTTATCTGCCGGACATCGCTGTAAGCGTTATCAGGCTTCATGGCATAATGCAAATAAAGGTTTGTAACATATCCGAGATCTTTTTTCCGGATATTCCAGATGAGACGGTCCATCTCGCTTATTTTCAGCCGGAGGAATTGACTGCTGCACTGGTTGATCCATTCATTCTCATCCATGCTTATTGCTTCCAGTCGCTTTTTCATCGCATCATCACCCGACTGCTGCAGCAAAGACTCATAGCTCATCTTTTTGTAAAAGTATTCCTCTTTCAATTCCAGCATCCTGTCTCCTCTTTCAGCGGCAGCCACCACCTGTGCCAGCTTCCTTTTCTGATCGTCAAGCTGATATTTTATATCCGTTACATCATCCTCTTTGAGACTACGGATCTTCCGCTGCAAAACCTTCAGCTCATCCATCGCCTGCTGCAGGACCGCGCTTTCCTCATATCTTTCCTTGGTCAGCAGGTTATCCAGCTGACGCTTGCCGACCCGGTATAAATAATCCGCTTCCTCCTGCATACGCACCAGGTTTACCGCACGGACAGAAGGGTTGAACACCTGGCTGAATTCCGCATCGATCATGCTGATATAAGCCGTAACGGCAATATCCCGGCTTTCGCTGATCTCGAAAGAAAGATCGATATCACATCCCTTGATAAGGTCGGCCGCAAGATCCTTGCCCGCAATACTGACAATGCCGATGGGAAGATTGGATTGGGGCGAAGAGTACCGGCTGCCTTCCAGCACATTGATGAGCAATTGATCTTCACTGCCTTTTACAATGGTCCTGCTCAGGGTCTTTGTAATGGATTTCCGGATAGGTAAAATTGCATTCCGCTCAAAGATCACTTCCAGGTGGGTCGTATTGTTCTCGACATCATCCACCTCCAGGCAAATATCATTCGGCAAAGGCTGCCCATGGATGGAAAATTTGCCCTGGATAATGGTAATCTCCGGTATCGCAACAGGTAACGGAAGCCCCTGCCCATCATAGATCTTCAGATAAAATACATTTTGTGTATTAGGCAGCAGCAGCAACATCTCGCTGATGCGCTCTGTCACTTGTTTTACCCCGCTGTCAAAGCCTCCGTCAGCACGGGTGATCCTGTACTGAGCGCCGGCCGGTGCATGCTTTATCGACGCCGCAAAATACTCTTCCTGTTCCCGGCTATGATGCTGATAGGCTGTCTTCACTTCTATCAAAGACCCCGCCTGACCGCCCCTTGCCCGACCATCCGCACTCTGTCCGACCGAACCCTGAACACCCGAACCCTGACCGCCCATACCCTGTCCCCCGGACCCCCGACCACTTTGCTCCAACCTGCTCACCCTACTACCCGCATAATAAGCCGCCCCCTCCACTACAGCAGTAGTCGGATCGATAGATGTATTGACAGGTATCTGTAGCTCCTCCGTCAGCAGACCGCGCACCAGCGGAATATAGGTACTACCACCGACCAATACGATCTCCGTGATATCCGAAGCGGTGAGATTATTTCTTACCAACAGGCTACGGATAAACGTAATGGACGAAAGTATCCTCTCCCGGATGAGCGCATTGAACTGCGCACGCTCGATCGTAAAGAACACTTCATGCGACACCCCCGACTCATCCTCCATATCGAACTCCACCTCCGCATTGGAATGATTGCTCAAGGTGATCTTAGCCTCCTCCGCCTTATACAACAGCTGATAATATAGCTTGTTATACTTCCCGCCCGCACTGAGCATCTTCCCCGAAAGATCCTGGATATTATATTTATTTTCGAGATAAGGCACGAACAGCTCTGTAATGAGAAGATGGTCGAAGTCTACGCCGCCAAAAAAATTATCACCCTCATGATCCACCACTTTCATCTCATCCTCATCGATCTTCACCAGCGCTACGTCAAAAGTCCCGCCGCCCAGATCGTACACCAGCCACTTTCCAGCATCGCTCCCTTCCTTATTGGCAAAGGCGAGGCTTGCCGCAATAGGCTCCTGCAACAGCAGCACCTCCCTGAACCCCGCCGCATAGCCCGCTTCCTTTGTCGCATTGCTTTGGATAGTATCGAAACTGGCAGGTATGGTGATGATGACGCTCTCCGGGGTCTCGCCGGTAAAAATAAAATTCCTCAGCTCCTGTAAGATCATGGTGCTAAGCTCCACAGGCGTCTTAAACGACCCATTGCTTGCAACAAAAAAACTTTCATTCGTACCCATCTTCCTTTTGAAGGACGCAAATACATTGGAAGGATCCTTCTCGATATATTCTTTTGCCTTATCGCCTATCAATATCCGGTCCTTTCTGAAAGCCACTACACTAGGTAGCGTGACCTTCATGCCCGATGGGTTTTTAAAGATCTCTATATTTCCATTCTTTGCCCTGGCAATAAGAGAATTGGTAGTGCCAAGGTCAATAGCAAAATTGATGGTCATCGATAGCTGTTGTAAATTCTTTGATTTATTTGTGGCCCGCTATAACTACGCCCTTCTGCAGAAGAGATTGCGCGCCTTCCTTACTTGAATAGATGACAGGCTTAATGACATCCAGCACCTGAAGCGTGCCCTTGCCTGCGTCCGTTATATTGGCTTCGAGATCCGTCCTCGTTTCCGTATAAGCCTCACCCATGGGATTGAGTACCATGAGCCCCGCCTCTTCCAACACCGTCTTCATCCGGTCTATATTACGTTGGACGCCCGTAGGTGCGCCCTGGATGGCCGGAAGCTTTTTTTCCAGTTCAAATACAAGATTGGCCATTTTTATCCATAAATGCTGCGACATCGTAAGGTATTTGAGACACAAAATACTACTTATTCAGTTCCCGGATCCGCCGCTCTATCTCCGCCTCTTTTACTTTTGCCTCTTCCAACGGCAATCCCGTATTCATCCCCGGCCGCTTATGCCCCGCCGCCGTCAGCCAGGCATCCTTCATCAGGCCCTGCTTTTCCGTTACCAATCCAAAGATCGCCCGGTCCTTTCCACCTGAAATAACCTCCATAGGATCGCCTTCACCGATCTTTTCTCCAAGGAACCGCAATATCTCCCTCGCCATGATCCAGTGTCCAAGACTATCCGGATGGACCCCATCCCTGGCAAAAGCAAAAGACGGGTCTGCAATACGATGATCTTCAAGATACTTCTTCATAGGGAAATGCACATCCGCCACCCGCCAGCCCAAGGAATCCCCCTGGCGCAACAGCCAGGTGGAATACCGGTCAAGGACATCCGCATAACCCTTGTGTCCGCCTTTCTGCTCGTCAAACACCGGCGGCGTCATATGGATAAATAAGGCCCCCGTCTTCACCACCTCCCCATGCAGCCATAAAGTACCTTCTCTGAACCGTAAGAACCGCTCTTCATCAAAAGGCATATAAATACCATCGTTCATCCCATAACCCGCAAATACAAGGTCCGGTTTTGTCAAAGCCAGTACCTTCGCCAGCCTTTCATGCAGGTCCGGCCGGGGGAACTTCCCTCCAGCATGTCCCGGCTCCGAAAGACCCGACACCGTTTCGCTGGGCAGGCTCACATTGATAAATTCATAATGTTCCTTTGGGTAATGCGTAATAAAATAGGTCTCTATATCGACAATGTATTTACCCGCATAAGTAATGCTGTTCCCAAGGAATACGATCCGGTGAACCTTCTTTGGGAAAGGAGCCTGAGCAGTTCCCCTCCCAAAACAAACGACCCCGCAAAACAACCATAACAATATTCTATACATACTATTTATTTTTTTTCCGGCAGGGCAAAAGCCACATAACTGTCGCCCGATTGTGTTCCTAACTTACCGCCCCCACAGGCTATCACCACATATTGTCTGCCGTTCACCGCATAGGTAGCCGGTGTGGCAAATCCCGCCGCCGGCAATTTCATCTCCCACAATACTTTCCCCGTTCGTTTGTTAAAAGCCCTGAACATGCCATCCTTCGTAGCGCCGATAAAAAGCACGCCCCCCGCCGTCACGACAGGCCCACCGTAATTCTCCGTCCCTGTTGTGTGACCCTTCAGCTCTGCCTCCTCTCCAAAAGGAGTCGTCCATACCAGTTGTCCGCTGTTCAGGTCGATGGCATTCAACGTTCCCCAGGGCGGGGAGATGGCAGGCTTACCGCTCTTCGAAAGGAATTTATTATAGCCCGAAATATTGTAAGGAACGATCCGGAAACTATCCTGCGCGGAAAGCTGCTCCACATATGGCCTGGACTGCTTGGCTTTCAGCTCAAGAACATAAGATGCGATCGCTTCCTTCTCCTGCTGCTTCAGATGCTCAAAAGCCGGCATCATCCTCCTGCCCGTATTGATAAAGGAAATAAATCCCCCCTCATCCAGCTTCTTATTGACGTTTAATATGGAAGGATAATTCCCGCCGCCCTTCCTGTCCGCCCCGTGACATGACATGCAATGCTGCATGAACAGCCGCTTCCCCGCCATACCCAGGTTCTCCCTCGATTTCGGCTTGCTGTCCACATCCAGCATCTTCAGGATCCACGCCATCTGGTTGGCATTCACATATAGGATGCCGGTGGTAGGGTCAGCCGCCGGACCACCCCATTCCGCTCCGCCGTCAAAACCGGGAAAGATCACCGTACCCTCTTTGGACTGGGGTATGAACATGCCTGTATGAAAACTGTCCAGCCGCCGCCTGACATCCTCATACTCTTCCCTCGATAAATAGGGATTGATATCCTTCTCCGAAAATGATTGCCGGACGAACGGCTTGGGTAGTTGCGGAACAGGCTGCCTGGGCCAGAGCTTCTCCCCCACCAGCTTCGTAGCCGTATCCACCGGTGTCTCCACGATGGGAAACAGCGGCTTGCCCGTCTCGCGGTTGAATAAAAAGACAAAACCCGTCTTGGTAGTCTGCGCCACCGCATCGATCTTCTCACCGTCATGGATCACCGTTAATAACACAGGCGCCGAAGAAGGGTCCCAATCCCAGGTATCATGATGGATATACTGGAAATGCCACAATCGTTTGCCCGTCGCCGCATCCAGCGCCAGCAGACAATCCGCATACAGATTTGCACCCTTGCGCTTCCCGCCATAAAAATCCATCGAGGCTGAACCGACAGGCACATACGCAATCCCCCGCTGTTGATCGATAGCCATTCCCATCCAGTTATTGGCCCCGCCCGTAAACTTCCAGGCATGAGGATCTTCCCACGTCTCATATCCCGGCTCCCCGGGATGGGGTATCGTATGAAAGCTCCACACCTGCCTGCCCGTCCTGGCATCATAAGCCCTGACATCCCCCGGCGCTGCATCCATCGCCTCGGACACCCGGCTACCCGTGATCACAATATCTTTATATACCACAGGCGGTGATGTCGCAGTCACAAAAAGATCATGCACATCCTTACCCAATCCGTCATGCAGGTCCACCTTGCCCTTGGTACCCCAGCTATCCACCAGCTTCCCCGTTTTTGCATCGATGGCATGAAGATAAGCGCCCGCCGTATAAAAGATACGCTCATCCCCCCCGCCGTCTGTCCAATAAGTTACGCCCCGGTTGTTGTTCAATATAAAATGCCCCACCTTACCATCCCTGATAGAGTCATAAGGAGAAAAAGACCATTTCTGCACACCCGTAGCCGCATCCAGGGCGAAGAGCTTCAGTTGGGGTGAAGTGCCGTAAAGCACGCCATTCACGACGATGGGACTGCACTGTATCTGGGAATGAGCCCCCGTATCCATATCATGGGTATGATAGGTCCACGCCACCTGCAACTGCTGCACATTGGACGTATCGATCTGCGTAAGCGAAGAATATTTATTGACGAAGGAATTTCCACCCGCCACCTCCCATTTGTCGAAGGTGGTTTCGTTCCCTGCCGTGTGACAGGCCATCCAACAGGGTACCAGGAAAGCAAGAACGATTTTTCTCATTTTGGCAATTTATCGGCTTTTGATGAATTTACACAAAAATCGACATGCATCGGTCATTTGATATTATGGTGGCAGGCCTGGGCGCCAACGGCAGTTCCGCCCTGTACCACCTCTCAAAAACGCAGAAAAAGATCATCGGTATCGACCGGTTCCATCCCCCCCATAACCATGGCTCATCCCACGGCGAAAGCCGCATCATCCGTCAGGCGTACTATGAAGATCCCCAATACGTTCCCCTGCTGAAGGTTGCTGGTCGGCTTTGGGCAGAAATAGAAAAGGCATCCGGCAAAACCCTTTTCAGAAGAACGGGCGGTCTCATGCTGGGTAACAAAAACGCCGCCGTCATAAAAGGCTCCCTGCTCAGCGCCGAAACCCATGGCATACCCTACGAATACCTGGACGCCGCGGCCCTTCAAAAACGCTTCCCCGCCTTCCGCCCCATCCCCGGCACAGTAGGCGTACTGGAAAAAGAAGCAGGCATCCTCTTCCCCGAAGATTGCATTTCTACATTCCTCGAGTCAGCCGTAAAAGCCGGAGCCGTCATCCACTATAATGAAACGATCCTGGATATCCGCCCAGGCGCAGACAAAATAGAGGTCGTCACCACCACCGGTAAATATATAGTGGAAAAACTGATCCTCAGCGCCGGCGCATGGACAAACCAGCTCTTACCCGGCCCTCCCTTGCCGCTCACCATCGCCCGGCAGGCGCTTCACTGGTTCACGGACAGCAGCGCTAAGACCCCTACACGTTTCCTCCCCGGCCACATGCCCATTTATATCTGGGAATATGCGCAGGATAAAATGTTCTATGGATTTCCCGACCTGGGCACTGGCATAAAGATCGCCTGGCATCACCAGGGCCATCCCATAGAGCCCGACCAGCTGACACAGGAAGTCAGCCCCGAAGAAATTAAAAAAATAACAGATGCCACTGCAAAATACCTGGATATCGATCCCATCTATAACAGGTCCGCAGTATGCATGTACACCAATACCCCCGATGGTCACTTTATCATCGACTTCCATCCCGAATACAGGAATATCATTGTCGCAAGCCCCTGCTCAGGTCATGGGTTCAAGTTCAGCAGCCTGACAGGTAAGATCCTCAGCGATATGGCCACAGATAAAAATCCCGGCTTCGACCTCTCCTTCTTTTCCATCTCACGCCCTTCTATCACTTATAGCTCTCAGTAACACAGTTATATTCATTTTCGCTGCAGTTGTCAACCGAGATGAACACTTAGCTTCTTTTAAACTAATTTGCTCTCTGAAATATGCAAAAACCCTTATAATGAAAAAAGGCATCCTCTCCCTCTGTATCCTGATATTCTTTTTCGCTTGTAAAAAAAACGATTCCAATACCCCAGCTTCCACCGGCACACTGGTCACGTCTATCCGGTCGTCTGATTATACCCAGCAACAATTGAGCATCGATTCGTTTGTTTACGATGACCACAAGAATATCATCCGTATCATAGTGTGGGATATTGACACCCTTCAAGTTCCTGTCATATCGGACAGCACTGTCTTGAAATTCACTTATACGGGCTCCGGTGCCAATCCATCTTCTTATTTGAAAAATTACTATTATGGATCTACCTCGGGTACTCCAATCATTTCCGACACCGAGAACCACACCCTTACCTACGACAACCAGGGGAGGGTGATATTCGATACTACATCGGATAATGGAGGGAGAGCGCGCCGTTTCAAGTATACTTCTTCCTATATTGCTGTAAACCAGGTGCCATATAAAGATACATACGACACGCTGTTCCTGAACAATGGTAACGTTACTGCATACAGTGCCTATTCAGACCAATATGGGATTGACTTTGCCAACGTCTATACACCAGCGGGTACACAGAATCCGTTCTACAACGTCAACAGCGCCATCGGTGCCGCCATCGGACCATTGGTCTTCATTGAGGCATATGTAGACTTTATCTCAAAAAATTCGCCGGCTACCAGCAAAGATGATTTCAATGGAATCAATCTCGAATATAGCTATACCACCAATTCCGCAGGCCTGCCACTAAAAGTGCTCGCCAAAGACCGGGGAACAGGTATAGTGGTCGGTTCTTTAGTCTATAATTATCAATAACCCGTCCAGGCACTATATCACATGCTTCCTAAATCCCTTATTGTGATACAGCACAGGCATGGCCACCGTGCAAATACCGAGGATAATGATCACACCCGACAACAGCCCCCTGAACTGATGATTCACCAGCGCATTGTCGGATCGGTGTAAGCCCGCTGTCCACAACAGTCCGGCGACCGTCAGCAGGATAAAGAGGCCCTCAAAAAAGACGTCCCCTTTCGGCAGATACCGGATACAGGCAAAATAAGCCAGCCCGATAAAGACAAAGAGGATATTGACCGCAAATATCAGCGAAGAGACATTGATGAGAACGGAAGGGAGATAGCCCGTCTCATCTCTGTAAATAATGTTGAAGGCCAGGCAAATGATAGTGCCTGCAAATCCTGCAAAAACGCCCGTCAGCAATGCACCGCTAAAGGCCCCTCCCATTGGTTGTTCCTGTGTCATAAAAATGATTTTATTTTATTAAGAAATAATAGTTTCCTTCCCTGCACCATGATCCGCCGGGTTCGTCCCGGAGAATGATAGATATGCTCCTTCTGTTTCTGCTGGCTGTAGTAAGCAAGGATGGACGCAGCCGTAATAATACCGAGCACCTTGCCGGAGTCCTTGCTTTCACGCACCTGCAGCTGATCTACATTATATCTCCCCATCATTTCAGCCGCAAATCCCACATCATCCGACGCATAGACATAGGCGCCTTCGATCACAGGGGCCGCCGTAACCAGTTGCTTCACCTGCATTCCCTGCAATACATCCGGTTCATACGCCTCCGGGGTACGCACACCCCTGCGTTTGATCTTCTCCGTCATAATGCTGCCCCGCATGAGAAAGAATGATAAAAAGTAAGCCGCCACCGATGCTCCCAGCACAGGTAACAATCCATGCGGCTGGCCCGTGGTTTCCAGGGCAAAAACCACAGAGGTCAGCAATGCCCGGGAAGCGCCCGCAAACATGGCAGCCATACCCGCCAGGGCAGCCGTCGCCGGATCGATCCCAAGAGAAGGGAAGAAATGCCCGCCGGCAATGCCCAGCAACGCTCCCAATGCCCCGCCGATGGTAAACAAAGGAGCCAGCGTACCACCCGAAGTACCACTGCCCAAAGACACCGCCCAGGAAATATATTTCAGCACACAGAGGGAAAACAATATCCTCCATGACCAGGAGCCGCCCAGCAAATAAGTGATATTGTCATATCCTACCCCCATCGTGTGAGGAGCAAAGTACCCTATCACTCCGATAGCTATCGCGCCAATGGCAGGCCACCACATCCAATGGACCGGCAGCTTTTCAAAAAGGTCCTCGATGGCATAGACGGATTTCGATACTCCCGCCGCAACTACACCCACGATCAGGCCAAGCACTACATAAGCCGCCAGCGCACTGTCCATCGGCGCCGGTATTTCAGGCATGGAAAAGACAGGCGTTGAACCAAATAATAAGATATGCATCCCCGCACCGGTGACACATGCGATCGCCACCGGGATGATGCTCCGTGGAGAAAACTCAAACAACAGCAGCTCTATGGCCAGCAGCACTGCCGCCAATGGACTGCCGAATATAGCAGCCATACCCGCACAGGCGCCCGCTGCCAATACGATCTTACGCTCTCCCGAGGATATATGCATCCACTGCCCCATCAGCGATCCGAATGCGCCGCCCGTGGCGATGATAGGTCCTTCCGCACCAAAAGGACCACCCGTCCCAATGGAAATAGCCGCCGATAAAGGCTTTAAAAAAGTCAATGCTGGGGGAATACGGCTGTCTTCCAGGATGATCTTCTCCATCGCCTCCGGAATACCATGCCCTCCAATGGCTTTTGATCCGTATCTGGCCATTAGTCCCACCACGATAGCCCCCAGGATAGGTATCACTAACACCAACATTCCCAGATGGTTATATGCCGGTGATGCCGGTTCGAAGGAGAATTTGCCGTAAAAAGACAGGTTGGTAATAAGGTCGATGAGATAGACGAGCCCCTTGGCGACTACGCCAATTACTATAGCATTGATTACCACCTGGATACAAAGATAAAATACACGCTTGTTCACTGGTCCCTTGCGAATGATCCTGTCCTTTCTGTTCATGACGCAAATGTATTGCATAAACAATATTAAACAAAGATTATACCTGCAAATAACATATAATAATATTAACTAAACAATATTATGCATTTCCGCCACAGATTACCTATCATTGCATTATGCAAAACTTATCTTGCGATCTCAGCTCCTGCTTTTTATGCAGCCATTGTATGCCTGAATGGAAGGAGATCATTGCGTTGAAAAAGACAACCCTCACCATAAAAAAAGGCAAACCCGTATTTGTAGAAGGGGAAAAGGTCACCGGCATCTTCTTCCTTTACACCGGATATGTCAAGGTTCATAAGCAATGGCTGGGACAGAAGGATCTTATCCTTCGTTTTGCCGCTCCTGGTGACATCCTCGGTCACCGGGGTCTGGGGGGCATCGACTACTACCCCGTTACAGCCACCGCACTGGAAGACAGCCGGCTTTGCTATATCTCCAATGATTTTTTGGACGTCAGTCTGAAGGCCAATCCCACTCTCACCTACCAGCTCATGCACTTCTATGCCGCCGAGCTGCAAAGGACTGAACAAAGAATGAGGGATATGGTCCATATGGAAGTAAAGGGAAGGGTCGCCGGCGCATTGCTGGAAATAGCCGAACTACCCCTCGCCATTACCCGGCAGGACATTGCCTCCTATGCAGGCACTACTTATGAGACCGTTTTTAAATTTTTTACCGAGCTGACAAATGAAAAGATCATCTCCACTTCCGGTAAAGACATCCGGATCAATGATCGCGTCAGGTTGAAGAGTTATATAACGGATGGTGGACCGGGTGTTCCCAACAGGGACGCAGCCTAACGTATAAGCACCACAGTGCCTTTACGGGTGATGGTCTTCTTCTGGTATGAGATCCCTTGCGCCACCCATACAAATGTCCCCGGCTCCTGCAGCTGGCCGTTTACACGCCCATCCCATCCGCTGCCGCTAACCGTCGTGCTGTATACCAGCTGGCCATAACGGTTATATACCCTGAAGTATTCGAATTTGGCGATCCCCACAGGTATCGGTCGGAATATATTGTTGGCCGTACCGCCGGGCGTAAAACCGCTTGGTACAAAGATATCCGGCAGCGTCTTGAACACCTTTACCAATACATTCGCCAGACCAAAACATCCTACTTCCGTGGCGGCTTTTACGACATACCGGATAGAGTCGATCGTAGGTCCAAGAATAGCCACCGGGTCAGGTATGTACGCATTGTCGAGACCCGTGACAGGAGTCCAGCTATATATATTGGCCGTCGAGTCGTTGGAGCTGGCATTCAGCTGCAGCGGCTGGTTGAACACCACCGCCGTATCGTGGCCCGCATCGACGACGATCTTTTGATGCACACTCACAAGGAAGGTATCCCGCAAAGAATTGGGACAACCCGCGTTCATGATGCTCAGCACATATTCCGTCGTAACGAGAGGACTGGCCTGCGCATGAATATCGTACGGAAGAACATTGATATTTCCATCGCCCTGGTTGGTCAGGGTCGCCGTATTGGTCCAGGCATAGGTCGTACCCAGCGTAATATGCGCATTCAGTGGCGCGACATCACCATAACAGATAGGCGTATCTGCAGGCGCCGCCTGGGCCTGGGGAAACTGTGCGGACAGCAGGTTGACATAAGCGGACGAGCTGATAGCCTGGGGACAAACACCACTCTTCACGATGACCCGGAACCGGGTAGACGCATTAATGCCTATCACATTATAGAATGAGTCATTGTTCGCCGGGTTAAAATCCGTCCAGATGAGGTTATTGAACGAAGACTGCCAGTTGACCACCCTGCCCGTGTGACCCAATAAGGTTAAAAGTGCATCCTTATTCTGTCCAAGACAGAAGACCATATTGGACGGATTTAAATTCCCGCCCACGCTTTGGGGATCGACAATGACCACCGCAGCCGAGCTGGTATCGATATTACAGCTCTGACCATTTTGTACCAATGCCCGGTAATTGGTCGTCGTCTGCAGATTCTGTGCCGTATAGGCAGGCGCCGTCACCGACAATGGACTCCAGACTACCCCATCAGGCGAAGTTTGCCAGCCCAGTATGTTCCCCTGAAAGGCCTTCAGCTCCAGCAGGCTGGTGTTAGAGCCCGCGCACACCTCGTTATTGCCCGTAAGATATCCCGGAATGGTCGGAGGCTTCGTGACGACATCGAGCGTATCCCTCAGTGTAGCGCAGCTGTTGGTTTCCAGCGCCGTGATCTTACCGGGATCAGGCCCTACATGCACCTTGAGGATATTGCTGTCCGCCCCTGATACTATACTCCAGCCGCTAG